>Ga0335075_10000136_pt1 | contig 142858 bp, 129 predicted proteins | sample Lox_Sample_24_FD_206723 | JGI IMG/M metagenome (GOLD analysis project Ga0335075, IMG submission 206723) | Soil microbial communities from Loxahatchee National Wildlife Refuge, Florida, United States - Lox_Sample_2.4 | ecosystem: Environmental > Terrestrial > Soil > Wetlands | place: USA... | reverse complement strand
CTGATCGAAAATTGACCGTTGTCATGACTGCCGCGAAGGACAGGAAGTTCAAGATGATCGACGGTTTCTCCGGATAAGGCGCGTTCCACAGACTGCGCCAGGATCGGGCGGCGCGCCGGCGGAATCATTTCTACCAGCGGATGTCCCAAGAGATCGTGCTCGGTGTATCCCGATTCAAAGCAGCGCCGGTTTGCGTAGGTCACCAATCCCGCGGTATCGAGCACCAGGATCATGCTCTGCGTGTTGTTAAGAATGTTGCGATTGAAGTCTCGTTCGTGGCGATAGCGGCGTTCGGCCTCGCGCCGGTCGGTGATGTCCTTCAGCACGTGCACGGTGCGAGGCTCGCCCTCCCCGTTGGAATGAACGCGCGAACTGGTGACTACGTACGTGCGATTGCTCGCCGGAAAAACGAATTCTTCCCGCTGGGATGCCGCGTCGCGGCAAAACGGGCAATGGCCGGAACGGGCCGGCATGCCGAGAATCCTCAGCTCTCCCACGTCCGCGCCAATCGTGTCCACGGGGTGCGTGCCAAGCAAGTCCGCCAGAGCTCGATTGAGGCGCAGAATTCGCCCCGCTTTATCGTGTACAAGGATGTAGTCCGAAATCGCGTCGACGTCCTGAACCCACTGCTTTCGGGAGAGCTCGATGCGCGAGAAGAGACGCACGTTCTCGATCGCCACCGATGCATGGGCGGCGAGGGCCACCAGAACCTGCTGTTCGGCAGGCGTGAGCGGTCGTTCCAGATCCGCCAGGCATAACACGCCCAAAACGGCATCCTCGCTTCGGGCCATGCGGATCAGCAGCAATTTTCGCCATCCAAGCAACTGCGAAAGGTCCGAACCCAGAAGTTCCGCGGCTGAACTCGAGAAAATGTCCCCATGTATCGGTTCGGAGTGTCCGCCGAGTGCCGAAGCCAGCCGCTGCTGAACGCCCGGATCGCAGGGCCCGCCCCAGTCATGCAAATTCCCGAGTGTCCACGAATCTCCGGTCGGCAATGACAATGCGGCCGCGCGAGCGTGGAAGATCGCCGCCACTCGAGACGTTAAGCGGCGGGCGAACTCCTTGGCGCCCACTGAGGGATTCAGTTCGAGCGTGGTAGCGGAGAATTGCGCGAGCAGCGCCTCGACGGATTCGTCGAGACGAGCAGGGGCTTCCCGAATTTGTTTTAGTGCACGCATGGAGGATTGGGGGCTTGCGCGCGCTTGCCTATAACGTTCATCAACTTACGGTTATTTCTCAATTTGAGTCAACGATTGCGACGCGGGCGTTGCTCTAAGCAACAATCGGAATCTCGTCGCAGCCTGAGACGAAGATGCTGCCGTGAGCGACTGTTTGAGACGACTGGCCGCGCTGCCGCGGGGAGCCATCGGCACAGACCACCCTTCTAAGTCTTTCCATCCGAAGTACTTACTCTGTTTGTTGGCTGCTTGCTATCACAAGCATAGTAAACATCCTTCGTGGCATCCTCCGTGCAATTTCTCCGGCTGGATTTATCCGCTACGGAGGGGTATGCGATGAAACTGAAGCAGGTATTCGCAGGTCTGGGGCTGCTGGCGATGTTGGGCGGGGCGGTGGTGGTTTCTCACACAGCTCAGGCGCAGGACGCCGCGACGGATGCCGCTAAGCGCAAAGTGCGGGTGAAAGTGACGCCGGAATACCCCGACCTAGCGCGGCAAATGAATGTGACCGGCAAAGTCAAAATCGAGGCGACCATCGCGCCCGATGGACACGTAACCGCCACTCACGTGGTGGGCGGAAGTCCTTTGCTCGTCAATGCAGCTCTCGATGCTTTGAAGAAATGGCGTTTTGAGCCGGGACCTAAGCAAACCACGGAAGTGGTCGAATTCAGCTTCAACGGACAGGCAAACTAGATCACCGAAAGTTGCGCCGGGATGGGGCGGGCCGGGGCTGGAGGTTGTTCAGATGACGATCGGTAAGAAGTTGTACATGGGGTTTGGCGCCGTTCTGGCGATCATGCTGGGTTTGCTGGTGGTCAATATATTCACGGTGCTGCGCCAATATAGCGCGCGCGCGGCAGTGACGGCCACCCTCAATGATGTACAGGCGATCCAAAAAGTTCAGTACGACATCAGCGAGAACCGCCTGAATCTGGCCAATTACCTTCTGAGCGGAGACCTGCGCGACGAGGACAAGACCAACAAAGGTATCAGCGATCTCGATCAGGTACTGCACGACAGCGAAACGAAAGTCGCGGACCAGGATCTGCGCACCGCTTTGTCGCAGGTCCAGGACAACGAGGAGCAGTGGGCCGAAAACTTTGCCAAGCCGATGATCGCCAAGCGGCACCAGGTCGACTCCGGCGACGCTACCGTTTCCGATTTGCAGATTTATTACCTGCAGCATGATCCGGCTTCGTGGATCAACAAATCCACCAACATCCTTGATCAAGCCAGCTTGGCCGTCCGCAAAGCTCAGGATGAATCGAACGCCTCGTCCGCCAGCGCCACGCTGCTGAGCGCCATTCTGACGATCGTCGGAACTCTCATCGCGGTTGTGCTGGGCGTAGTGGTCGCTTTTTACACCGCGAAGTCAATCAAGGAGCCCCTCTATCATCTAATCGAAGTGGCACGGAAAATCGGCGATTCAGGTGACTTGGATCAGACGATCGACGTGCACCGCAGCGATGAAGTGGGCATACTCGCTGAAAACTTCAACAAAATGATCGTACACCTAAAGGAGATGGCTTCCGTTTCGGCAGCCATTGCCGAGGGCCAGCTCGCCGTGACCGTGCAGCCGCGCTCCAATCAGGACACGATGGCGAAAGCCTTCGCGCGCATGACGCAGGGGCTCCGCGATTTGGTTCGCCGCGTGCGCGACAGCGCCTCTCAAGTGGCCAGCGGCGCCGGCCAAATGGCCAGCGCGTCGGACGAATCCGCCAAGGTCAGCGTGCAAGCCGCGTCCGCGATCGACGAAGTGACCAGCACCATGCACGAGATGAGCATCAACGTGCAAAACGTGGTCAAGAACACCCAGGTCCAGGCGTCCAGCGTGGCGGAGACTTCGGCCTCGATCGATCAGATGGTTACGTCGATTCAGCGCGTGGCCGATACCGCCAAGCTTCTGGTCGAAATTTCACATCGTTCCCGCGAAGAAGCGCGCGTGGGAATGGAAACCATGGATAAAGCCACCAATGGACTCAACCGCGCCAGCCAGGCGATTCAGTCTTCTGCGGAGATTATTGACGTGCTGGGCCGTCGGGCTGACAGCATCGGCAAAATCATCGAAGTGATCGACGATCTCGCGGAACAGACCAACTTGCTGGCGTTGAACGCCGCCATCGAAGCGGCGCGCGCCGGCGAGCATGGACTCGGTTTCGCGGTGGTGGCCGAGGAAGTGCGTAAGCTCGCGGAAAAATCCACGCAATCCACCAAGGAAATTTCCGAACTCATTCAGGGCATTCAGAAGGAAGCCCGCGAAGCCGTCGAAAACATGGAAAAAAGCACCTCGATGGTACAGGACGGCCTGGTGCTGAACAAAGATTTGAGCCTCGCCCTCGACAAAATTTCCGACGTGGTTTCCGAGGTTTACAAATATTCGCAGGAGATTGGCGCCGCAACCATGGAACAGTCCAACGGTTCCTCGCAAATCGCCAAAGCCACCAATCGCCTGACCGAAATCACTCAGGAGATCAATTCCTCCGTCGAAGAACAAGCATCGGGCGCGCAGGCCGTGGTTCGTGCCATGGAGCGCATGCGCGAACTCGTGCAGCAATCCACTTCCAGCTCGACAGAACTAGCGGCGGCAGCCGAGCAGATGTCCAAGCTTTCGCGCCAGTTGCTGGAATCCATGGATCGCTTCGCGCTCGATGAGTCTTATTCGGAACACAGAAGGGCCGCGGCTCACCGGACAGCGCCCGCGCACGAGCGCCACGCTCCTGTGGAATACGCGGAGCCAGTGAGAGCCTGAGCTTCCAAGGGTCACTATGGATAAGGAACTCCAGGTAGTCGGTTTTCGGATTGGGCGCGAGACGTTCGGATTGCCCATTTCCATCGTCCGGGAAATCGTTCGCGTTCCGGAAATCACTTCGGTGCCGAACGCTCCCGATTACATCGAAGGGGTCATCAACCTGCGCGGGCGGATCATTCCGGTGGTCGATCTTCGCAAGCGCTTCGGGCAGAAGTCGGTCGAGATCAGCAAAAAAAACCGCATCGTGGTCGTCGAGCTGGGGCCGCGGGCCTTCGGTTTGATCGTGAATTCAGCTTCGGAGGTCTTGCGCATTCCCCCGTCGGAAATCGAGGCGCCGAACAACGTATTCCAGGAAGGCGAACTCGACTTCGTTACCGGAGTGGGCAAGCTGCGCGGGCGTCTGGTGATTCTGCTGGATGTCAGCAAAATTCTAAAGCGTGGAGAACTGAGCGGCATCGAAGAAGTCGCCCACGCGGCGGAGCCTGTTGCCGTCGGCGAACCAGCGCGGGTTTTCTAGGCGAACCAAGCACCATCGAGGGACGAATGTCCACTACATTCACCACCACGCAGATTCCACTCACGGATGCCGAACTGAAGCTGCTGCAAACGCTGGTGTACCAGGAATGCGGCATGTATTTCGACGAGCGTCGCACCCATTTTCTGCGCGACCGCTTGCAGCGCCGGCTCAAGGTCTGCCAGCTCGATTCGTTCTACGCGTACTACCGGCTGCTCACCAGCCGCGAAGGAAAAAAAGAATTAACCGCTCTGCTTGAAAATCTCACCGTCAATGAAACTAGCTTTTTCCGCATTCGGCCGCAGTTGGAATTGTTTCAGAAAACCATTTTGGAATCGCTGCTCAAGCGCAAACAGGAAAGGCGCGATTGGTCGCTGCGCATCTGGAGCGCCGGTTGCTCCACGGGACAGGAGCCGTATTCGTTGGCGATTCTTAGCTGTGACGCGCTGGCGTACTACTATTTGCGCAACCCTCTGCCTTTTGAAGTGCCCACGCCCAAGCCGCTGATTCCGCCGCCGTGGAAGGTGGACATCCTCGCATCGGACATCAACTACTCCGCGCTTCTGACCGCGCAACAGGGCGTCTACAACGAAACGCAAATGGACGCCGTTGATTACACCTGCCGGCTCAGATATTTCGACAAAATGGGCGACAAATATTCCGTCAAACCCGCGCTGAAGAACCTGGTGCAATTCGATTTTCACAATTTGAAAGCGGAATTTCTGCCGCAAGGCAACGACATCATTTTCTGCCGCAACGTGATGATCTACTTCGATGAAGCGGAACAGAAACGGCTGATCGACAAGTTCTATCGCTGCTTGAATCCGGAGGGTTATCTCTTCGTCGGCCACGCCGAAAGCCTGTTTGGACTTACCACCAAGTTCCACATGATTCACGAAAACAACGCGACCGTGTACCAGCGAATCGAGGGGGCGCAGTGAGTTTCCCGTCGGACGACCACTCCTCAGAGCTGCGCGATCTTTTCTTCGAGAGCGCGGAGGAAATTCTTCAGGGCATGAACGAGGCGGGCCTGGCGCTCGAGGAGCGTCCCGGCGATGTCGAGCAACTCCGGCACGTCCGTCGCGCCGTGCACACTCTCAAGGGCGATTCCGCCGCCTGCGGCTACCGCCAGCTCAGCGAACTCGCGCATGAATTTGAAGACGTGCTCACCCCCGAACTCGCGCAGCAGCACGCGGGATCGATCGCGGAGGTGATTCTCACTGCCGCGGATACCTTCCACGAGATGCTGGCCGCATACCGCAGCAACCTGCAACCGCCCTCCGGCGAGGCGTTGCGCGAACGCATCGCAAGCCTGCTGCAAAAGCCTGGGGCGCAAGCCCAAAATGCTGAGGCCGAATTTCACGGCAAGTTTAACTGGACGGAGTACGAGCGGCTGCTGATGGCGGATGCCATTCGCAATGGCGAGCCGCTCTACAACTTGGCCGTTCATCTTGATTCGCAAGCGCCGCTTCCCGCCGCAGCATTCGAGCTGGCGCGCAAAGCGATCGAAAGCGCCGGTAAAGTGCTGGTGTGGCGGCCGGAGGGCGGCGCGTACGCCGAAAAAAGTGATCGGATTGAAGCCGCCATTTCTAGCACGCAAACACCCGAATGGATTCGCGCGCACTGCCAAGTGCCGTCGATCGTCGATGGTCTTTTACTTGAACGCGTGGAGGCGCCCAACGCCGTTCCACGCGACCTGCTGGATATTCTCCTGGAATCGGAAGCCGCGGCGATTTCCAGTGGTATCAAAGGGACCGCTGCGGAACCCAGCCCGAACGCCGAAGATGATCCGCGGGAACCTGCCGCAGCCGGTATCGCACACGCCGCGGAAAACAGCTTGCGCGTGGATGCGGCGCGAATCGACACGGTGATGAACCTCGTCGGCGAAATGATCATCGGCAAATCCATGCTGCAAAGGGCCATCGCGGAATTTGAGCGGAGGCATACCAAGGACCCGTTGCGCGCGAAATTATCCGACGCGCTGGCGTTCCAATCGCGCGTCCTTGGCGAACTGCAAAAATCGGTGATGAAAATCCGTATGGTTCCTGTCGAGCAGCTCTTCCGCCGCTTTCCGCGAATCGTTCGAGACGTTGCGCGGCTGCGCAATAAAGATATCGGCGTGGAAATGGCGGGACAAACCACAGACCTTGATAAAGGAATTCTCGACGCCCTCGCGGAACCTCTCGCCCACCTGGTCCGCAACGCCGCGGATCATGGCATCGAAGGCGCCGATGAGCGCCACGCCGCTGGGAAACCGGTTCGCGGCACGATCCGGCTGAACGCGTATCACGACGGCGATGAAGTGGTAATCGAGGTGGCAGACGATGGCCGCGGGCTTGACCGCGAAAAAATCGTCCGTCGCGCCATCGAGCGAGGAATCATCACTCGTCAGGAAGCCCACCGGCTCAATGAAACGGAGTGCCTGCAGCTGATTTTCGCCGCGGGACTTAGCACGGCTGACGAAGTCACGGAAATCTCCGGCCGCGGCGTCGGACTCGACGTTGTCAAATCCGCGGTGGAAGCACTCAAGGGATCGGTGGAGCTTCAGAGCCGTCCCGGCCAAGGCACCACATTCCGGATCTCGGTTCCTCTAACCTTGGCGAGTATTCAGGCGCTTCTTTTCCGCGTCAGCGAACGAATGTACGCCGTTCCCATCGCCTCGGTCGGGGAGATCACCCGAATTTCGGAGCAGGACGTCCACTGCGTCGATAATCACGAGGTTTTTCAGTTGCGCGATGAAGTGTTGACGCTCGTGCGTCTCGGCCGTCTGGAGCGCTTCTCCGCAGAGTTGGCGCAACCGGCGCTCGCCCCCTCCAAGCGTGTCTTCGTGATCGTAATCAGCGCCGCCGGGCGTCGCTTCGGTTTGGCCGTGGATAGCTTGATCGGCGAAGAAGAACTGGTTATCAAAGCCCTCGAAGATGAGCTGGTCACTTCACCGCTGGTGAGCGGCGCATCGATTTTGGGCGACGGCACGGTGGTGCTGATTCTGAATGTCCCGGCTGTGATTTCGCACCTTTCCCGAATCCCCGCTCTGGGAGCGACGGCGTGAGCCAAAAGATCCGAGTGCTCGTGGTGGATGATTCCGCGCTAATGCGGAAGCTGATTCCGCAGACGCTGTTGCACGATCCCTCGATCGAAGTGGTGGGAACGGCGATGGACGGCCTGATCGGCTTACGAAAGATCGAAGAACTGCGCCCGAACGTGGTCACTCTCGATCTGGAAATGCCGCGCATGGACGGGATCGAAATGCTAAGGCAGATTACGCGGAAGCACCGCGTGCCGGTGATCGTGGTTAGCGCTCACACTGCCGAGGGAGCATCGCTGACGCTGAAAGCGCTGGGACTCGGCGCATTCGATTTCGTCACCAAGCCGCCCGACGCCGCTTCGGGAAGGCTCGCGCAGATCGCATCGGAACTGGCGCTGAAGATTAAAGTGGCCGCGGCGTCCGGCGCACCGAAGGTGATCCTTACTGTTCCGACCAATAAGCCCAAGACCAAGCGCCCGTTTTCGAATCAGCCGCGCTGGCCGTCGCGGGTTGTTGCTATCGGCGTTTCCACCGGCGGGCCCGCCGCTCTGCAATATCTGTTCTCGCAGCTTCCTGAAGATTTTCCGGGAGCGCTGGTGGTGGTGCAGCACATGCCCGAAGGCTTCACGGAGATGTTCGCGCAGCGGCTGCACGAATCCACGCCCATCGAAGTAAAAGAAGCGCAATCGGGAGACTTGTTGCTCGCAGGCCGCGCCTTGATCTGTCCGGGCAACCGCCACATCAAAGTTCGCCGTATGGAGCATGGAGACGTAGCCATGCTCGTCGATCAGCCGCGCGTGAATGGACATCGCCCGTCGGTCGACGTGCTCTTTCACTCGGTAGCGAAAGAGTTCGGATCGAAAGCTGTCGCCGTCCTCATGACGGGCATGGGCGATGATGGTGCCGCGGGGTTGGGAGCGATTCGCGCCGCCGGCGGATTTACGATCGCGCAGAGCCCGGAAACTTGCGTCGTCGATAGCATGCCGCGCTCGGCGATTGATCGAGGATTCGTCAATCGTGTGGAATCGCTCGCCGATTTAGCCAGTGTTTTGCAAGCGAAGTGTTTGCCCGAACGGCAGAATCCGGAGCCGGTCGGGGCCACTGCCAGTCAGCTATCCCCCGCGGAAAGTACGCCGCGAAGGAGAACGTCATGAAACAGTTCGAAGCACTCACGCGCAAGGACAGCCAGCCGGTCCGCTATTTGATCGTGGACGACTCCGTCTTCGCGCGCAAAAGCCTGGCGAAGATGATCGAGTCGTTCGGCGGCGAGTTGGCCGGAGAAGCCGGTGACGGCCGTACCGCGATCACCGAGTACACGCGTACCAAGCCGGATATCGTGTTGATGGACATCACCATGCCGCAGATGGAAGGTATTGAGGCCGTCGAGCACATCGTGCAGCAGCATCCCGACGCACGCGTGGTGATGGTGTCCTCGGTCGGCTATCAAGACAACATTCTCGCTGCATTGCAAAAGGGCGCGCGGCATTTCGTCCAAAAACCCGTCAAGCCTGACGCGCTCTACGAAATCGTCCGTTACGTGCTTAATGAGGACGGCGTCACCGCTCCGTCGATTCTCGTGCGGGAGGACGGACGATGAGAATGGACCTGATCCAGCCCTTCATCGGTTCCCTCGATGCCGTGCTGGCGGAGATGATGCAAGCGCCAGCGACGATTGTCGACCTGGAGATGGAAGAAAACGGCTACCGCAAAAAAGGCCTTGCGGCGACCGTTAAGTTCGATGGACAAATCGAGGGACGCATCATTTTAGATATGGAGCCGCAAGCCGCTGTGCGAGTGGCTCAATGTCTCGCAGGCAGTGAAGTGGATTCCGAGGAACCGATCGTTCGCGAGGCTGTCTGCGAACTAGCCAATATGGTGATCGGCAATGCCGTCACCCAGCTCAATGATCGTGGATTCGAATTTAGAGTTGATCCGCCGTCGCTGCTTTCGGAGGAACAGTGCGAAAAGGCGGGACACGATTCGGAAGCGACCATCCTGCGCTTCGAAACACCCAGCGGCAACGTGCACCTGAACATTTCCATGCATTACCATCCGCGCCGAAGCCGCGAGCGAAGCTCCGTACCCGCGCTTTAGAAGTCACCCTTCGCTGGCCGTAGTTTCGCTAAAGCGCGTCGAGGTCACCTTCCGGTACTCCGTGCCATGGCGGAAGAGTCCCGCTTTCGGCAATTCTTCCGAATAGACAATCCTGGCCGGCATGAAAATATTCGCAGCCTCCGGCGAATAAGGAACAGCCACGTCGATCAACGCGTTCGCCTCGTAGCGACGCTTACTGCGAAAACACATCCCGAGCGGAGAGACGTCTTCGCACACCGCAAGTTCATCGTCCGCACCAGCTTGCCGGATGCACGCGGTCAGCCGCGTTTTGAAGCGCATCCTCTTGCGCTCCCGCTGTTCCCCGTCGGGGGGAATGTTGGATTGCGCGTCAGCTCCGCGGCGCGCGCGCGTGCTGCGGGCCGTGAGTTTGTCTTGGTCTTCATGTGGCGCTTGCGTCCAGATACTCGGCACGCCACAGGTTTTGCAATTCCGCGCAATACCGCGGTTCGTTTCAAACCCACGCAGCTCGACCGCATTCAGGTAGACCACTTCGCGTCCGCGGCAATACGTGCACTGCAGCAGCATGCGCGCCACCGCTTCATGCGATTCGGAAACTTCCGGGAACTCCACACCCCAGAGGTCCGCCTCCGGGTTAAGCAGTTCGATTCCGTAGACAAATCCGTCCTTCTGCCGTCCAAATTCTCCCACCACTCGTGCATCCGCTTCGCGATGAGCTTCTCCGGGGGCCTTCCTTCGCAGGTGGGCGACTTGTCCGGGCGCGAGCGCTCGTTCGGAAACGATCACCGCTCCATGGCGATTGATCAGCAGCGTCTTGCCCGTCTCCGAGAATGCTTCTCCCTGGCTATCTGTTCCAGAGATTTCGAGAAATAAGGTCAGCGAAACTCGGTCAGTGCGGCGCGGCTGGAGCGACGTCATCGGACCTCCGGGACCGTGGACTTCTGTCTGGAGGCAAGATAGCATACCGGGCACGTCATTTGTTCCACGGGAAACAACCGGGCGCGCTCTGCTGGGCAGCGCGCAGCGAGTCAGGTAACTTAAGCCGTTCATTTGGCGTCACATTGCAGTTGTTCGGGAGAATATCTGGATGAAGATCGCCTTCGCGCACCGGTTCCCCACTGTAGCGGTCATTACACTGACCTTCATTTCGGCTGTCGCCATTTCCGCAGCTGCTCCGCGCGCTGAGGCACAAAGCGTCCAGGTAAGCGGCGTTGTCCGGGATACCTCCGGCGCGCCGATTGCTGGTGCCCAGGTCAAACTCCAAACGAGCTCGTTTTCGAACAGCATCGCTACCGGTCCAAACGGCGCATTTGATTTCGACAGTGTCCCGGACACCTCCGGCACACTCACCGTCTCCGCAAAAGGCTTTCAGCAGGTCACACAGTCTTGGAATAGCCAGGCGGGCGCCCCGGTTCAAGCGAACATCGTTCTCCAACTCCTGTCGGTATCCCAGAGCGTCATGGTCACGGCGAATCGCACTGCTACGCCTCTCGGCGAAAGTCCGGCAAGCGATTTCAAATTGAGCGCTGCAGATGTGAATGCCATTCCAGCGCTGACTGTCGCTGATAAACTTCGCCAGGTGCCCGGCTTTGGCTTGTTTCGCCGGTCGAGCAGCATCGACGCGAATCCGACGACCATGGGGCTTTCCCTGCGTGGCTTGGGTGCCAACGGGGCCAGCCGGGGGCTGGTGCTCGAAGACGGCATCCCCCTCAACGATCCTTTTGGCTCGTGGGTGTACTGGGATCGTGTGCCGGAAGCGGCGGTGCAGAGCGTCGAAGTCGCGGAAGAGGGCGCGTCAAGCCTGTACGGCAGCGAGGCCATGGGCGGAGTGGTGCAGTTTCTTACGCGACAGCCTCAGCCCGCCGGGCTCACCGTCGATGCTTCGTACGGCAACATGAACACGCAGGATCTCTCGATATCCGGGGGCGGCCAACTGGGCAAATGGTATTCGACGGTTGCTGGCGAAGCGTTCCAGTCCGACGGCTACTTCCTGGTTCCCTCGGACTATCGCGGGGCCGTGGACTCCCGGTCCGGCAGCAATCACGGTGATGTGGATCTTATGGTAGGCCGGAAGATCTTCAACGACAGTGAAGTGTTTGCGCGCGGCTGGTATTTCGACGATGCTCGCAACAACGGCACCATAGACCAGCGCAACGATATTCGCATGGGCGGCGGCGCACTGGGAGCCAACCTAGACCTGGGCTCATTTGGCAGCCTGACCCTGCGGTTTTACGGCGAAGGGGAAACTTATTTTCAGAATTTCTACTCCGTCGCTTTCAATCAAGAGAGCCAGTACCTTACTGATTCTCAGACGGTTCCGGCGCAAGGTACCGGAGGGTCGGCGGTGTGGAGGCGAAGCCTTGGGCATCGCCAAACTCTGGTTGCCGGCTTCGATATGCACGAAGAGATGGGCCATAGCCACGAGATCATCACCGGAGCGACGGGGAGCGTTTTCCGGGAGACTTCGGCGGGTGGCCGCCAGAGGACCACAGGCGTCTTCGGCGAAGACTTGATCCAACTGAGTTCCAGTTGGGTTCTCAATCTGAGCGGTCGCTACGATCATTGGTCCAATTTCGACGCTTCGTATCTCTGCACCGTTGTCACGAGTACTTGCCCGGAACCGAATCAGGACTACCCCACCCGCGACTACAACGTGTTTAACCCGCGCGCGACTCTGCTTCATCAGTTCAGCTCGCACGTGTCGTGGTCCGCGTCTGTGTATCGCGCCTTCCGCGCCCCTACGTTGAACGAGCTCTACCGGGGGTATCGCGTTGGGAACGTCACCACCAATCCCAACGCGAATTTGACCGCCGAGCGACTCACCGGAGGCGAGACCGGCGTCGACATGACTGGTTTCCAGCGCCACTTCGAGGTTCGCGCCGTATTCTTCTACAACCAGATCGTGAACCCGGTCGCTAACGTTCCCATTAATTCTACGACCGCGGAACGCGAAAATTTGGGCCGCATCAGCGCTCCGGGTTTTGAAATCGATGCGGTTGACCATATTACGGATCGGTTTCAGCTGTCCGCGGGATATCAGTACGTGGATTCGAAAGTGGTCAGCGCTCCCGGCCAGCCCGAGCTTCTGAACACCTGGGTGCAGGAAACGCCGCACAACTCCTTCACATTCGAGGCCAGCTACGACGACCCGTCTGTAATCTCACTCTCGTTTGATGGCCAATTGATTGGACAGCAGCTCGATACCGTGCCGACTACCCCGCTCAGCTATCTGGGCAGCTATTACGTACTCGGGGCGATGGCGTCGCGCCGCATCGCCTTCGGGATTGATGCTTACGCAGCGATCCAAAACCTGTCGAACGAGCAGTACTTCATTGCCGCTCTGAATCCCGGTGTTTCACCGCCCAACGTAGGAATGCCTATTATGGCTCGGATCGGCATTCGCTACGATTTTCCGAAACGCTAGGCACGATCACTGCACGGCCCATTTCCCCGATTCGGTTTTCAAGAGCAGCGGCGCCTTGTTGGAGAAAGCGTTGCTTGAAATTCCAGCTGCGGCTGGAGCTGCCCAGTTGACGCAAATGCCGCAGTGTTTCTCCGTATTTAACGCATGACAGTCCCTCTATTCGGGAGCGATATGGAAGACGCGTTCGGCGTTGCCGTGATAGAGCTTCTCTCGTTCGGCGTCGGAGACCGGCACTGAATCCATGAATTCCACCGCGGGAGTCGTGGGCTGATAGGGGTAATCGATGGCCCACAGGACATTTTCGACGCCCAGCGCCTTGATTGAATAATCGAGCGCCAGCGGTGATTCCTGTCCGCTGGTGGTGATCACGAAATTGCGCTTCAGATATTCGCTCGGCTTCAGCTTCAGTTTCGGCGCCGAACCTCGGTTCTGCGCGTGCTTGTTCATGAAGTCAAGCCGCCAGGACCAGAAATGCACCGCCTCGCCCATGTGCCCGATGCAAATCTTGAGTTTGGGAAAGCGATCGAACACGCCGCTGACGATCATGCGCACCGCGTGCGTGGACACTTCGATCCCGTAGCCCCATTGCGCGCTATCCAGGCCGTAATCGCGAAACGGCGCGGCCATTCCATCGGAGGGAGCGCGCGGGTGAATGTAAATGCAGGAATCGAGCGCCTCTGCCGCTTCCAGAAACGGGAAGTATTTTGAGTTATCCAGATATTCGTTGTTGGTGTGCGAATTGAGAATGAAGCCGTTGAGCTTGAGCTTCTGAATGGCGCGTTCCATTTCCTTGGCCGCGCGTTTTGGCGACTGCGGTGCGAACGTGGCCAGCCCGGCGAACCGCTTGGGGTGGCGCTTGATCACTTCCGCCATGCGATCGTTCGCCACCGTTGCCAGCTCGGTTGCCGTGTCGGCGTCGAACATTTGCACGCCCGGCGCGGTCAGCGAGAGCAGGTGCATGGTCACGCCGTTTTCATCCATGTCCCGAAGACGGCCGTCCTCCAGATCGAGAAGACGCGGCAGCAGCGCGCCCATCGCTGTTTCGTCGTTCTTCGGCGCGTCATAAATTCTCCGCACCAGGGTCATATCCAGGCTCTGGCTTGGAGAACGAGCCACATCTTTTAGCGCAGCTGCTACTTCGGGAACCGAGAAAGCTTCTTCTGTCGCAATACGGCGTAGTTTCTTCTTCTCCGCAACAGCCATGGATTGCTCCTCCCGGCGACCTGGTTCCGTAAGGGCAAGCCGCTTAGCACGCGTCGCTAGCCGCAGACCAGTTCGCCGCCACCCGTGAGACGGACTGCTTATATCTCCGCTGAGGATTCTCCGCAAGCAATTTGAAAAAATTCGAGTTCAGCGAAGCGATGCTTGACTTGCCGCTCTGCAGAGCGAATCTGCGCGACTTTCCGGCTTGGATTTGTTTGAGGCCAGGGATTGTCTGCAAGATGCGAGCGCACATCCGCAAGGATCAGCAGAAGGAATGCCCTTGACGCTGCGGCAAGTTTCCTCGTAGCGAGTCTATCCCGCCCGCTTCAAGGACGAAGATGCGCATCGGCACTCATCCGTGTCGCCCGGTTTCGATTGCGACAGAAGGGCGCCCTGCCCAGGGTGCATTGGCATTAACGATCTTTCTGTTGTAGTTCGGGCTACCATATCTGGTCCGGTTGACAACGCGGGAACCGGACGCGTATCATTTCTTCGGTACGGCGTCCGAAGTAAGGCGCTTTACCCCTTCATTGCTTCATCCCCCGAGCAGGATGGAGTAACCGAGGTCGGATCCTCGGCAAGCAGGGCACGCACCCGTACGGAGGCCGTTCTTCATGTCACCCGAACAAAACCTTAACGCGCAAGTTTCTTCGGTCGAATCGTCTGCCGACCGGTCGGCAATGCCGTCTCCCGTCGTAGCGGCGGACGGGCAAAGCGGAGCCGGAGCCGCGACCGCAGTCGCCCGCGTACCAGAACCCATTCCCACGGAAACCGAGACATCGATGAATCCCACCGCGAACGCGCAATCTCCCTCCGGCCCTGGCAAAAACGCTCGAAGCGAGTCCCCGGACGGCGAAGCGCCCACCGCGACCGAGTCCATCCCAGAAGAACAGTCTAGCGAAGCGCAGAGCGACGCCGCCGAGATGGCCGAGAGCATGGATCGCATGCTCGACCAGTTCCCGGCCGCTGAAGCCGCCGCTGAAGGCGAGATTTTTGATGGGCACGTGCTGGCTGTTACGGACGCCGGCGTAGTGGTTGATGTGGGCGGAAAATTTGAGGGCTTGGTGCCCGCTCAGGAATTTCTGGATTCCGGCGCGCCGATCGAGTTTGGTCCGGGCCAGACCATTGAGGTCGAAAGGCTGCACGAACAGAAAGACGGTTACGTACTGCTTTCGCATGCGCGCGCACATCGGCGCCGTTCGTGGGAGCGAATCGAAAAGTCGTCCCGCGAGCATACCAATATCACCGGGAAAGTGGTCGAGCGCATTAAGGGCGGCTTGGTGGTGGATATCGGCGTGCGCGCCTTTTTACCTGCCTCGCAGATCGAGCTGAAGCCGGTGCATGATTTGGAAGCATGGAAAGACCGGGAACTCGATGTTCGCGTCCTGAAGCTGAATCGCAAGCGCGGAAACGTGGTTGTCAGCCGTCGCGCGATTTTGGAAGAAGAGCAGAAAACGAAACGCGACGCCCTGGCCTCCACTTTGCAGGAAGGCGCGGTAGTTACAGGCCACGTGAAGAACATCACCGACTACGGAATTTTTGTCGACCTCGGCGGAATGGACGGTCTGCTGCACGTGAGCGATCTGGTGTGGGGTCGCGTGCCGCATCCCTCGAAAGTAGTGCAGCCGGGCGAAGAGATACAGGTGCAAGTACTCAAGTTCGATAAGGAAAAGCAGCGCATTTCCCTTGGCCGCAAGCAACTTCTGCCCGACCCGTGGGCCACGGTACCGGAGCGTTTCGCCGTTGGTACGCGCGCCACGGGGAAGGTGGTCGGGGTCACGGATTATGGCGCGTTCGTGCAGATCGAGCCGGGCATCGAGGGCTTGGTGCACGTCAGCGAAATGACCTGGTCCAAACACGCCAAGCATCCCTCGAAGATCGTGAAAGTCGGCGACGACGTCGAGGTCGTGGTGCTGGAGATGAAGCCGGAGCAACGCCGAATCTCACTCGGTCTGAAACAGACGCTGCCCGATCCCTGGGAAGCGGTTGCCGATAAATATCCGACGGGAACACTGGTTAGCGGGCGGGTGCGGAATCTTGCTGATTTTGGGGCGTTCGTGGAAATCGAGGAAGGAATCGAAGGCCTGATCCACATCAGCGATATGAGTTGGACCGAGCGGGTGAAGCATCCGAGCGAAAAAGTGAAGAAGGGCGAGACTGTGGAAGCGCGTGTCCTGAAGGTGGACACCCAGAATCGAAGACTGTCGCTGGGGATTAAGCAGGTCAACGATATTTGGGCCAAGTGGTTCGATGAGCACAAGGCTGGAGAAATAATCCGCGGCAAGGTCGCGCGCACGGCCGAGTTTGGAGCATTTATCGAATTGGCCGAAGGCATTGAAGGCCTCTGCCATATCTCTGAAATCGAGGAGCGCCGTTCCAAGGGGGACCGCGAAAATTCGAAGCTCTCGCGCGAACAGCGCGTCACTTCGGTGCTCGCCGCTGGGCAGGAACACGACTTTAAGATCCTCAAAATCGAGCCCGAACAGCGCAAAATTAGCCTCAGTTACCGCGCCGCGCAGAAGCAGGCCGAGAAACAGGAAATGGAATCGTTCCGATCATCGCGCTCCTCGCCGAACGCCACGATCGGCGATGCACTGCTGGCCAAGCGCCAGGCGCTGTGATCTGCGTCGATCGGGATTGTATTTACCTCGCCGTTGATTGATGATGTTCACAGGTCGTGCGGCGCCCCGCCCCGGCGCACAAAGGGCCCGGTTCACAACAAGTTGCGAGAGGAGGCTCTCCACCGATGCCAGACGCCGCGGGAGCGCAGGAAAACAATCCAAATCAAACGATGACCAAGGCCGACCTCGTCGGAGAGGTCGAGCGCGTGGCGGAATTATCACGTAAGGAAGCGGAAGCGGCGGTTGAGACGATATTTGACAGCATCATCGCGGCGCTGCAGGCTGACGACAAGATTGAAATCCGCGGGTTCGGCAGCTTTCGTACCCGCGAACGTCGCGGCCGAACCGGGCGAAATCCGAAAACCGGCGCCAAGGTTGAAGTGCCAGCGAAGAAAATTCCTTTCTTCAAACCGAGCAAAGAACTCAAGGACTACGTCAACAACCCTCAAGCGGAGGGTTCCCCGGCCTCCGGCACGCAGAGCTAGGCGGGATGGACTATCTTTGGACGCCTTGGCGTTATCGATATATCGCCAATGCCTCGAAGGATGACCGCTGCATCTTCTGCGATGCTCTTGCCGCGAATGATGACGCGCGCACCTTCGTGGTACTTCGCGGGGAAAAAAATTTCATCATCCTGAATCGTTATCCTTACACCAGCGGCCACGTGATGGTCGTTCCGTACGCTCACATCGCCGATCTTTCGGCGGTCGACCCCGAGACTCTCGCTGAGATGATGCGCCTGGCCCAGCGGGTGCAAGGCGCGCTGGGGCGTGTGTATCGTCCCGAGGGCTACAACCTGGGAATGAATCTGGGGCGCGCCGCGGGCGCAGGGGTTACCGGCCACTTGCATTTGCACGTGCTGCCGCGCTGGTCTGGCGATGCCAATTTCATGACGGTCGCGGGCGAAACGCGCGTGGAACCGGAGGAGCTTTCCACTACTTTCGAGAAGTTGCGCCACGAACTGCAAAACTGATTTGGCCGCGTCGGCCGTCTGCTTCGACTCGCGATAGACATAGGTTCCGTAAGGAACGCGATGCAAGTTCTGACGGTGGAAACTCGTAGCCGAAGGGCTAATTCATCCGTAATTCGGCGGATTCACCGATTGGTCCATGCCCATCGTTTTCTGCCCGCCTTCTTGGACGCTCACGCTCACGAGCGTAGGACCGGCAGAACTCAGCGCTTCACGCAGCGCCGGCTCTAGATTTTCGGGATGATCGACCGCGCGCGCCTGCATCCCGTAACCGCGCGCGAGCAGCGTGGCGTCGATTCCTGGGATGTCGATTCCCGGAACATTTTTGCCGACCTTGGTGAATTCGCGGAATCCCTTCAGCGCGGAATAATTGCCATTGCAGATCACGATGAATGTAACCGGCGCTTTCGTCTGCACTGCAGACCACAGCGCCTGCACCGAATATTGCAACGAGCCATCGCCCACCGCGCAGATCACGCGCCGCTCGGGCCGCCCGATCTGCAGACCCACTGCGGCGGGTAACCCGAATCCCAATATGCCGCTGCGCACGGAATAGAACGAGCCGGGCTCGTCCAGCCGCATGTAGCGGTCGAGGTCGCCCTTCGACGAGGGGCACTCTTCGCAAATAACCGCATCGCGCGGCATCACTTTCGCGAGCGTGCTGAAGAGATATGCGGTGGTCATCGGATATTCGGCTTTCGCGTCAGGCGCTGGCGCTTGCGGCGGGGATTGCGAGGTCGATTCGCGCTCGACTTTCTTTACCCGCTGGTATAAATATTTCGCCGCAATGGCGATGTTCCCGACGATGCTGGTACCGGCCAGCGCCGCCGAAGCGTCCTGCGGCGAATTGGTGATCTGAAAGAGCTTCGTCCCCGGACGGATCGGGTCGCCCGGCACATATGCGTAATAGAGGAACACCGGGGCGCCAAGGACGATGACGGTATCGTATTCGGCGAGCTGGTCGGCCAGAGGCTTTTGCGCCGGCAGCAATCCGCCGCGAAAGAGTTTGTGGCTGCGCGGAAACGCCCATCGTGGCGCGATCGGCTCCGCGTAGACATCCGCATTCAACTTTTCGGCCAGAGCAATCACGTCATTCCACGCACCGTCTTCTTCGATCTGCGCTCCAGCGATCAGCGCCGGCTTGCGGCTGCCGTTGATCGCTCGCGCCACTTCATCAAGAGCAGCCGCATCAGGTTCAACGGTTTGACTTACGTGGCGCGCGATTACAGGCTGGCAGGGCTTATTCCAGTCGTCCATTGGGATGGAAATGAAGACGGGCCCGCGCGGCGGCTGCATCGCCAAATGGTAGCCCCGAGCAATCGCCGCCGGCACATCTTCGGGACGCAGCGGCTCGCAGGCCCATTTGACGTACGGCTTTACCACCTCCACCGCGCGGCTCACCAGAAACGGCTCGGCCATGATCTGTCGCCGGTCTTGCTGGCCGGTGGTAACCACGAGCGGTGCGTGAAGATAATAGGCGTCGATGAGCGCCGATAGCCCGTTACCGGCGCTGGCGATCGAATGGAGGTTCACAAACGCCGCCTCGTTGCGCGCCAGCGCGTAGCCGAGCCCCATTCCTGCTGCTGCGCGTTCGTGCAGCCCCAGCACGTATTGGAATTCCGCCGGCATGTCCTTCAGGAACGGCAGCTCGCTCGATCCCGGATTGCCGAAAATCTTGGTCATGCCTAGATCGCGCAGCACCTGGTAAGTCGCTTCTCGCACCGTCGTCACGTCTTAATTCCTCCGCCCTGGCCCGCGAAAGGCCCAATTCCCGCGTAACATTTCCCGGCCAGCGTCCGTTATAATCGTGGTAAGTAATTGCTCGCGCCACCGCTTACATCGTATCCTGTTTCGCCGCTGGTTGTCCGGATGCCCAGCGGTGCAGCGTCTGCCTATAGGGGTGGGGTCGCGCAAGTCAGTCCCGCTAGGATGAAAGGGCTCGAATGAGCGACATGATCGTAGTGCAGGACCTCGTCAAGAATTACGGCGATTTCTGCGCCGTGAACCATATCTCGTTTAACGTGCCGGAAGGCACCATTTTCGGTTTTCTCGGTCCCAATGGCGCCGGTAAGACCACCACGATCAAGATGCTCACCACGATCCTTGCGCCCACCAGCGGCACGATTCTTGTCAATGGACACGATCCGGTTCGCGAACGCAAGCAGGTGCGCCGGTCGTTCGGAATCGTCTTTCAGGACCCCAGCCTCGACGATGAACTGACCGCCCTTGAAAACATGGACCTGCACGGAGCGCTGTACGGCGTACCACATGGCGAACGCATGAAGCGCGCTCAGTCGCTGCTCGAACTCGTCGGCCTTTGGGAACGCCGCGATGACTTCGTCAAACAATATTCCGGCGGCATGAAGCGTCGTCTGGAAGTGGCACGCGCGCTGCTGCATCGCCCGCGCATTCTATTCCTCGACGAGCCCACCATCGGGCTCGATCCGCAAACGCGCAATCACATTTGGGGCTATATCGATACCCTGAGCAAAGAACAGAACGTCACGGTTTTTTTTACCACGCATTACATGGAAGAAGCTGATCGGGTGGCCGCCGAGGTGGCGGTGATCGACCATGGCAAAATCGTGGCGCAGGATACGCCGGCCGCACTCAAGCTGCAAACCGAATGCGCCACGCTCGAGGACGCCTTTATCGCTCTTACCGGGCACGCCATCCGCGACGAAGAGGCAAATGCCACCGACCGCATGCGCATGATGCGCGCTGCTTGGAGAGGAGGCCGCCGGTGAGAGCCATTTATATCCTTTGCCTAAGGCAATTGAAACGGTACGTCCGGTCGCCCGCGCGCATCGTTGGCTCGCTGGGACAGCCAGTGGTCTTCCTGCTCGCACTCGGATTCGGGCTTGGCTCGATTTTCAAGCGAGCCGGCGCTGGGAACTATTTTAGCTTCGTTGCGCCCGGCATCATTGCCATGGGCATAATGTTCACGGCCGTGTTCTCCGGCATCGAGATCATCTGGGACCGCCAGTTCGGATTCCTCAAGGAAACGTTGGTAGCGCCGGTATCCCGATTGCAGATCGTGCTTGGCCGCGTGCTCGGCGGCGCAATTGTGGCCATGCTCCAGGGATTCGCGGTGTTTATTGTGTGCCTGGTTTTCGGCTTCCGCATTCACAACTGGGCGCTGGTTCCCGTGGCCCTCGTTTTCATGTTCCTGATTTCGCTGCTGTTTACTTCGATCGGTACGGCGATCGGTTCGGTGCTGCAGGATATGCAGGGCTTTCCGCTGGTGATGAATTTCCTGGTGATGCCCCTCTTTTTCTTTTCAGACGCGCTTTTCCCGATGACTGGGTTGCCGAAGCTCTTGGAGGGAGCGCTGCGCCTGAATCCGGTGACCTACGGCGTGGACGGCCTGCGCGGAGCCTTTACCAGTGTCTTCGCTTTTAGCGTGGCGACGGACTTCGCCGTGTTGATAATCCTGAGCGCCATCCTGCTCTCCCTCGGCAGTTATCTGTTCTCGAAAATTCAGCTGTAATTGAGTGAAAGCCCGGGAACGCTCCCGTTGCGGCCGGGTTAGTTTTTCTGCGCCGAAGCCACAACTGCTGGCATCGGAATTTCGAGTTCGCCACTGCATTCGAACGCGGCGATGCGCTTTTCAACGGCAGCGCGGATTCGTTCGAGAGCAGCAGGTTGTTGAGCATTCAGCAGTCCTCCCGTGCGCGCTGAGCCTTTCATAAACGCCTCGAAGAAATCGGCCGCCGACCTGAGCCTCCACACCAGTGGAATGTCCCGTAACTGAGCGTTCGCAAAGCCGGCCTCTTGCAGTGCGCGACGGCATTCTTCCGGATCGCTGAAGCGGAAAAAGGGAGGACCCGCCGGCAACTGCACATTCGGATCTCCAAACTCCGCTACGGCGTCGAGCACCACACGAAAGCCGAGAGTTTTGTCAGGAGTGGCCCACGCCGTGAATGCGAACCGTCCTCCGGGACACAGCACACGCCAAGCCTCGCTCAGCGCCGCTTCAGGCCTGGCGAGGTGCAAAATCCCGAAGTTCATCACTACGGCGCCAAATGAACCGTCTGCGAATGAAAGCGCTTCGGCGTCTTCTTGGCGGAAATCAATCGGCGGATGAAGGTTGCGGGCAAGCGCGAGCATGGCAGCTGAAAAGTCGGCGCCGACCGCTGACCATCCGCGCCGCACAGCTTCGGCCGACACGTGTCCCGGTCCCGCGGCGATATCGAGCAGCTTTGACATGGCCCCGGCAGATGCCGGTCCGACCGCATCGAGCAGCGGCCCGATTGCCTGTGACGTAAGGCTCTCAAAATAATGGCGGTAATCGTTCGCGGCACGCTCCCATCCGGCGTGCTCGAAATCGTGGAAAGCCTTCGGCTCGATTTCAGGCGCGGGCATGGAAACGGTCACTCCGAAAAGATGGGCAGGCAGAGAGGCGGTTCGACGTGAAAATCCAGCCGCGCGATTTCAGCGAGCGCGCGGTTCAGTTCGGCGCTATCGCACGATTCGAGGGTCATCACGAAGGAAAGCGCCGCGTGCGGAAATCCGGACTTTTGCAGCAGTGCGTCGATGCTGATCCCATACCTGGCAAGAATCGTCGCCAGCGCCGCCACGATGCCGGGCCGGTCTTTCACGACGAAGCGCAAATAGTGCGGGACGGTGAAGTCGCCGCTAATTGCGTCGGGAATTTGCGGCGGTTTTGGCAAAGCACCCGCCGGCGCTCCCGCGCTGCGCGCAATGGCGTAGAGATCGGAAACCACCGCAACAGCTGTGGGGTCGCCTCCCGCCCCGTAGCCGGAAAAAACTGTTCGCCCGGAGTATTCGCCGAAAGAAGTAACAATATTCTGACTTCCCTGCGCGTGTGCCATGAGCGAGTCTGAAGGAATCAGCGCCGGCTGCACCGCTCCCGCCAGTCGCACGCGGTGCGGCGCATCCGGCGACACAACTTTTTCAGCCAACGAAATCTGACGAATGGTGCAATCCAGATCCCGCGCGTACATGAAATCAACCGAGGCGATCGTAGTGATCGGCCGCGCCATGATTTGTTCCGCACGCACGCGCAGCCCCAGACCCGCTTGCGTCAGGATCACCAGCTTGGCACGCGCATCGATGCCATCGACGTCCGAGCTTGGATCGGCTTCCGCAAATCCGAGTTCCTGTGCCTCCTTCAGCGCGGATTGGAAGCTCGAGCCAATCGCCTCCATCTTGGTCAGAATGTAATTGCAGGTGCCGTTTAAAATTCCGGCAATACGGTAGAGCCGGTCGCCCGCGAGCCCCTCTTGAATGCCGATAATGGCTGGAATCCCCCCGGCAACTGAGGCCCCAAATTCGATGCGGCTGCCCATCGACTGTGCCAGGTCAGACAGCTCTGGGCCGCACTCGGAAATCAGGAGCTTGTTGGCGGTGACCACGGATTTGCCAGCGCGCAGCGCGCGACGCACCCAGTCGCCGGCGGGGTCCAGGCCCCCGACCAGCTCGACGACCACGTCAGCATCCGATTCCAGCACGTCGTCAATGCGCTCGGTCCACCGAATGGTTTTCGGTAATGAATCGATTTTCTTCCGCGCGACGTTGCGATTGTAGATGTGCGTCAGCTGCAGCGGGCTTTCGGAATCCTGGCACAGGATTTTGGCTACGGATCGGCCGACCGTGCCGAAGCCGAGCAGCGCGATTTTCAGCGCAGCGCGCCCGGTTGATGACCTGACACCTGCCGCCGCCTTGTTCGCGCTCGACTGGGATGGGCGTGTCTTAGTCACCGCTTTGGCGCGGCTTGCTTTGGAAGGGCGCGATTTCGCCACGGATCGATCACCTCGCAGACAGTTTTATCGAAATGGCCGCAGCCAAGGTGGCCTACAGCTTAGCGGAATAGCAAGAAGCGAGCTCCCATCGTATCAGAGGGCGCAAGTGAACGGCAGAGGAGCCGTCGAAAAACGTTTCGACGGTTCTGCCTGCGTGACCTCCTCTAGCGAGCCAACTCTGGATATTGTGAAGCGCGCCGCCGGCTGGGGGAGTTCCACGACCGCCGAAATCTAACAGCGCACGTTTCTTGATTCCGGCGCGCTCGTCGCTTACACTAGTGGTTTCACTCAGGGCCGCGGCACGGATCGTGTGCGCGGAGAAGCCGCAACAGCGCCGGCCTTTCAGCACTAGCCGGTAGACGCGAAGGGCCGCTACAACGTAGGCCTGGCATCACCCCGAGGACATTACACAGGAGATGATCCGTTGCCGAAACGCACGTTTCAGCCGCATGTGCGCGCCCGACATAAAAAGCATGGCTTCCGCTCACGTATGAAGAGCCAAGGTGGCCGCAAAGTCCTTGCCCAACGCCGCAAAAAGGGACGTCACAGCCTCACGCGCGTCTGAATTGCGTGAAGGCGCTCCACGGCTTGCCTACCCGCGTGCGAACCGTCTGCTGCACCGCGTCGATTTCGACGCGGTGTATCGCGAGGGACGCAAGCGAACGAGCCGCGAGTTTACCGTTTTTCTGCGCCCGAATGGCTTAACGCATAGCCGCTATGGGTGGAGCATCAAGAAGGCAGTGGGCACCGCCGTGCGACGCAATCGCATTCGCCGCCGGCTGCGGGAGATTGTAAGACTGCATCGAGCCGAAATTGCGCAAGGGTGGGATGTGGTGGTTCACCCGCGCAGCTCCGTAGCTGCGGCGGATTTCGCCGCCCTGACAAACGAATTGTTGAGGTTACTTCCCCGCGACAAGGCGGCAGAGACATCCAAGGAGTAAAGTTGTACCGAGAGACTGCATTGCAATCGCCGGCGAGCGCGAAGCCCGTTTCGGATGGCGCAGGGGTGCGTGACGAAAGCGTGCCGACCTCTTCCGGCGCTTCGCGTGAATCCAGCCCTCGCAAGCGGCCGGCCAGTTCTTGGGTTCTGCTTTTGCTCGTCCGCATGTACGTGGTTTTGCTATCGCCATTTCTCGGAGGCGCCTGCAAGTTCTATCCCTCCTGTTCGAATTACGCGCGCGAAGCGATCGAACGCCACGGGGCGCGGCTCGGCACGGTTTTGGCGCTCAAGAGATTGCTGCGCTGCCATCCATTTACGCCTGGCGGCGTCGATCTGGTGCCGGACGAATTGCCTGACCTGCGACATAGTGGCGCTTCGAACCCCACGCGACTTACGCATACCAGCCAAGATCCCATCCAGCAAGGTAAGGCTCAGTGAACGAACTCTCGGAGCAGACTCGCGTCGTCATATTCATCTTGCTGGCGCTGGTGGTGTTTGTCGTCTATTCGAAATTCTTTGCGCCGCCGGTGCCGCCCCCGAAAAAGCAGCAACCGCAGACCGCGCAAACAGCACCCGCACCGGGAACAGTTCCCGAACAGCTGACGCCGCCGTCGAAGCCTGCACAGATTCCGGCGATGGAAGCTTCCACCGAAAAGACCGTGGTCGTAGAGAGCCGCGATTACCGCGTGGAACTGTCCAATCGCGGAGCGGTGGCGAAAAGCTGGCAGCTCGAAAAGTATCTTAACAACGATAAGCCGCCGAAGCCTCTCGATCTGGTCCATCCCGCAGCCGCTGCCGAGCTCGGCTGGCCGTTGTCGTTGGTGCTTCAGAATGCCCAAGACGAGCAAAAGGCAAACACGGCGCTGTACCAGCTCCAGCCCGCTTCGGGCGATCTGACTGCTCCCGCCGAGGTGACCTTCCGTTGGAGCGATGGTCATCTCGCCGTGACGAAGACGCTGAAGTTTGGCGACAACTATCAGGTGGCCATGGACGTTTCCGTTACGGAGGATGGCAGCCCGATTCCCGTGGCGGTGGCGTGGCGTGGCGGCTTCGGCGATCAATCCGTTGACGATTGGGCGCAGCGCGTCAACGTGTTTTACCAACAGAACGGCAACCTTGAGCTCCTGGCCTACAAGAAGCTCGGCGTGTCCGGCAATCAGAGCCAGCCGCAGGAAGCTGCCGGTCCGATGGACTTCCTTGGCATCGAAGATCAGTTCTTCGGCGCTGCGTTCTTGCCCGATAAGCCAAGCCTCTCCCTTTGGGATTGGACGCAGTATTACACCGTCACCACTGGCAGCAAGCCTGTGTCGACGCCCATTGCGTCCATGGCCGCCGGAAGCACGGTCGCCGAGCCGCTAGAGGTGAGGCTATTCGTGGGGCCGAAGGACATTACCGTCCTCCGCCACGTGCATCCATCCCTCAGCGGGCTCATTAATTTTGGCTGGACCAGCATCGTGGCCAAGCCGTTGCTATACGCCCTGCAATGGACGCACAAATATATTTCCAACTACGGCTGGGCCATCGTGCTGCTCACGCTGGCTATCAACCTGCCGCTCTTTCCCTTGCGCTTGATGAGCCAGAAGTCCATGCGCAAAATGCAAAAAGTGGCGCCGGAAATGCGCGCGATTCAAGATCGCTACAAGAAGTATCCGATGCGCGATCCACGACGCCGCAAGATGAACGAAGAGATCATGGAGTTGTACCAGAAGCACGGAGTGAATCCCCTGCCTGTGGGCGCCTGTCTGCCCATGCTCATTCAGTTGCCGATCTGGTGGGCGCTCGATCGCGTACTGATTTCATCGATCGAATTGCGGCACGCGCCGTGGATACTCTGGATCCACGACCTTTCGGTAAAAGATCCGTACTACATTCTGCCTATCGCTATGGGATTCGCGATGTATTTGTCCACAGCCATGATGCCTCAGCCGGCCGGCGTCGATCCGGCGCAGCAGAAAATGATGAAGTGGATGCCGATCTTCATGGCCGCGTTCTTTTTCAACTTGTCAGCGGGCTTGAACCTTTACATTCTCACCAGCAGCCTGGTAGGCGCGGGGCAGCAAGTCTATTTGAATCGCACGCAGCCGATGCCCGCGCCGAAAGGGCGCTTTAAGAAGAAGCAGGCCACATGAGCGAACAGCGCACGCCACCAGGGTCGGCCGGAAAGCGGCCGTTCAAGAAGCCCAATGCCACCGAGATGCCGCGCCTCGATAGCGCACGCGCCGCCGAACAGTTGCGCCAGTTTGTGGATATAGCGGTTCGCGAAATCGGCCTGGAAATCGAATACGAACTCTCTGCATTCACGCAATCGGCAGGCGATTCCGAGGAGCCGTCGATCACCGTCGCGTTCCGCGGGCCGGACGAGGAATTGCTGCTCGCTCAGCAGGCGGAACTGCTTCTCGCGCTCGAGCATGTGGCGCATCGCTGGCTGCACCTCGATCCGCGTCTGCACGATCAGGTGCGCTTCGATTGCGGCGATTACCGCGCCACGCGGCTGGACGAGCTGAAGCTTTCCGCTCGCGTGGCCGCGCAACGCGTGCGCGAAACAGGGCAGGCCTTCCGCTTCAATCCCATGTCCGCGCGCGAACGCCGTCTGATCCACTTGGAATTGACGGGAGCGCCTGGCGTGCGCACTGTAAGCGAAGGAACTGGCGACCGCCGCCAGCTCGTCATCTACCCCATCACAAAAAAATAGCCGATCGCGCGCCTTGAGCGATTGCAGCGCGGCTCTATATTTCTACGGAGTATCCCTGCTTGCCCACGTTGATGCAGCGCGTCGTGCCAAGCATCTCGGATTTCCCGGCGGTCTCATGGATGTGCCCGCAGAAAAGAAACGCAGGCTTCGCACGTTCGACCCATTGGCGAAGCGTTGGGCTACCGGCGTGCTTCCCCGGTGCGAACTCATCCAGCGTAGTGTTGTACGGCGGAAAGTGAACCACTAAATATAGTTTTTCAATTCCATCGAACGCCGCGAGCGCTTCGCCGATTTGCTCTTCGGAATATTCCCCGGGCGTGCTAAACGGCGTGATGTTGCTGTAGCCGAGCCCCGCCCAGGTCGTGCCGTCCAGATGTCTCACCTGGCGGTGAAAATCGACGAAGCCATGCCGCTGGCAGAAGGCGCTCGTATCGTCATGCGTTTCGTGATTTCCCGGCAGCACCCAAAGCCGCTCGCGCAGAGGGGCCAGCACTTCGCCGCAGCGTTCCAGCCCCTTGCCAAACGTGGCCAAGTCGCCCGCGGCGATATATAGGTCAGCGGGCTGCTCCATAATGCGTTGAAGTGCGCGCAAATCTCCATGAATGTCGCTGAAAATTAGAATGTTCACTCGGCGGCTTTCTGCGAATCCGCGCTGGCCGTGCTTGGCGGCGCAACGCGCTGTAAATCCCGCTGCAGCACGCCATTCGTAAGCCATCCCTCGGCCAACAGGGTTCCGTCAGGATCGTAGATCAATTCGTAGGTGAATGGCTGTGGTCCGCGGCGCCGGCCATCGGAGTAGCGGTTCTCTCCAAGTTCTACGACGTGCTTCCCCTTTGCATTGAAACTCACAATCGAGGGAAATCGCGCGAAATTCCAGAACAGCTGCACTTCGGGACGCTTGAACGCGCTTTCAACGAATCGATCCGGCGGCGAATCGGGTATGAACCGGAAATCGAGCGGCCGTGTGTTGCGCAAGTCGAATTGCGATTCGTACACGCCATTGTTCGAGCGAATGGCGTCGTCCCAATCGAGGAATGACGGCGGAATCGGCAGCGCTCCCTTTCGGTCGACGGCTATGTTTTTCTGCGCCGCGAACTTCGTCACTCTCGCGTACGCCGCATGGTGAAGGTATCCCGCTCCCACCAGATACGCCACCATCAGCACAAGACCAGCCTGGCACCACGCCGCGCGAGAGATCCGGAATCCGAAGCCACCAAGTGACGGCGCGAAAAACAAGAACGCGAAAATCGCGCTCGCTAGCGCCGCCACCCATAAGTGAAAGCCATATCCCGCGGGGCGCGCGATCGCCCAAATCAAAAACGTGCCGACGGTGAAAAGAATCCAACTGCGAATCGCTCGCCGCCGGCTCCGCGCCGGATCGCTGTAGATCCATGCCACCACCTGCGGCGCCAAAATCACGGCCATGAACGCGAAATCGACGATGAATAGCATGTCCCACGCCACGCGCACGCTCGAAATGGGATACCACATGCGGGTGCCGAAGGACGTCATGCCATCCAGAATAATGTGGCTGGAAATGCCCACCGCGTAGATCAGCGTTAGCAGCCAGAATGGCGGTGCTTCCCAGTCTTTCAACCACGCGTACCTGCGCTTCAGCCAGTTCAAGACCACTGGTGTCAGCGCCGCGAGTAGCATGGCGAAAAATGGCATGGCCACGAACGAATGGGTGATGGCGCGATGATATTTGACGATCGCCAGCTGATCGCGCGAGATCAAGTCCGCCGTCACGTCGACATCCGGAAAAACCGCCCCGAGCGTGGCGGCGAAAATGGCTACCTTGGCTTCGCGCTTGGAGAAAAGTCCCTTGCCCAGGAGTGCGCCGGTGATTCCGTGGGTTATTGGATCCATGAGGATTTCAGGTGGTCACGAGTGTACACAATTCGCACCACGCAGGCGACTCCGATAACTTAAAACGGTTAAACAACGTCGATCAGCGGGGCGCGTTTCGCGAGCACGTCGCCAATGATTCGCGCCGGCACGCCATGACGTTCAAAGGCAGGGATCGCGCTATCCACGGATTCGGGCGCCAGCGCGGCAAGCAGCCCGCCGGAAGTTTGCGGATCGTATAGAAGAGCTTCGTATTCCGCCGGCACGGACGAGCTGATCTCCACGCAGCCCTGCAGAAATTCCCGATTATTGGCCATTCCGCCCGAAAAAAATTTACGTCGCGATGCTTCAATCGCGCCATCAATATATTCGGCGCGCGCGTGGTCGATTCGCAGAGAAACACCGCTGCCAGTGGACATCTCCCGAGCGTGCCCTAGCAATCCGAAGCCGGTCACGTCCGTAACGGCATGAACTGGTTTCGCGCCTTTGGCCGCGTCTTCCACTTCATGCAGTGCCTCGGCGGCATCGCGATTCAGCCGTGCCATTGATTCAGTGGCGGCCGTAACCCACGCGGCCTCGGCGCTTCCCTGCTTTAGGGCCGTCGAAATCACTCCCGTGCCGATCGGCTTGGTCAGCACCAGCTTGTCGCCCGGACGCGCGCCCACGTTACGCCAGATCTTTTCGGGATCAATCAGGCCGGTCACCGCGTACCCAAACTTTAACTCGTCATCGCGAATCGAATGGCCGCCAACCACCGAACATTGCGCTTCGATCATTTTATCGAGGCCGCCGCGCAGAATCTGTTCGAGCACCTCAGGAGGTTGCGAAGTTGGAAACGCGACGATGCTCAGCGCCGTAATCGGACGGCCGCCCATCGCGTACACGTCACTCAGTGAATTTGCGGCTGTCACTTGCCCGAAAAGCCACGGATCGTCGACGATCGGTGTGAAAAAATCCACCGTCTGCACCAGCGCCAGTTGATCGCTCAATCGATACACGGCTGCGTCGTCCGCCGTGTCGAATCCGACAAGCAGATTCGGATCATCCCTTTTTGGCAACCGCTTCAGTACGCGCTCCAGCACGCTGGGGCTGAGCTTCGACGCTCAACCAGCGGCTTTGGCGGCGGCGGTCAAACGAACCGTTTCCGTATCGGCCAAGCGATCGACCCTCCTTGTCGGATTTCCTATTATAGCTCCACGCCGCTCTGCGTCGTTCTTTTCCCTGTCCTGTGGGACGGCTCGGCGGACGGCGTGCAATTGAACTAAAATAGTCGAGCCAACCGTGAAATGGAGAGGAACGCTCTCGCGCTTATGCCGATCCTTGGAAATCGTGTACCGCCCGGGCCGAAGGGATTGCCCATCGTCGGCTCCGCGTTCGACTTGCGGGACGACCCGCTCAATAGCATGCGGCTCATGGCGCGCGAATATGGCGATATCGTTCGCTTTCACGTGATGAACCGAGAGCGTATTCTGCTCAACCATCCGGACTTGATTTACCAAGTGCTGGTGATCCAGCACGCCAAATTTCATAAGAGCGAACTCACCCGCCGCATTACCGTGCGCATGTTGGGCCAGGGGCTTCTGATTAGCGAGGGAAATTTGTGGCGCCGTCAGCGCCGGCTGGTCCAGCCCGCTTTTCATCGCGGTCGTGTGAACGATTATGCCGCCACGATGCTTGAACTCTCTGAAGCGCACGTCCGCGATTGGCGCGATGGAGACCAGCGCAATATTGCCGAGGAAATGATGGCACTCACGCTCGGCATCGCCGTGCGCACGCTCTTCGGCGGCACTCTGTCGGGCGAGGCAGCCGGCGTCGGCCGCGCCATGACCTTCCTGATGCGCTATTCGCTGCGCCGCCAGCGCGCTCCGGTCCGCATTCCAGAAAACTGGCCGACTCCAAAAAATCGCCGCGCCAATCGCGAGCTTGCTTTCATCGATTCGCTGATCTACCGCATCATTTCGGAGCGACAGTCCTCCGGCGTCGGCAATCACAATGATTTGCTGGCGCTGCTCATGGGCGCCATGGATGAAGATGGCTCGCAAATGACGCGCCAGCAACTTCATGACGAAGCGATGACCCTCTTTATCGCCGGCCATGAAACCACCGCGCAGATGCTTTCCTGGACGTGGTATGCGCTGAGCCAGAACCCTGCCGCCGATGCGCGGCTGTACGACGAATTGCGCGAAGTTTTGGACGGCGAGGCGTTGCTGCCCGCCGGTCTCGCGAAACTTCCTTATTTGCAGGCGGTAATGAACGAAGTGCTTCGACTCTATCCGCCCGCGTACATTATGGCGCGGGAAACTGTCGAACCATGTCATTTGGGCGACTATGAATTTGGACGTGGAACGACGATTTTGTTTTCGCAGTGGGTCACGCACCGCGACCCGCGCTTTTTCGACGATCCTGACGAATTTCGTCCCGAGCGCTGGCTGGATGGTTTAGCCGATCGCCTCCCGCCGGGCGCGTACTTCCCGTTTGGCGCCGGACCGCGCCGTTGCATCGGCGAAGGCTTCGCGCTGCTCGAAGCCGCTACGGTTATTGCGACGATTGCGCAACGGTTTTCGTTTACGCTCGTTCCCGGAATTCCGGTCATCCCGGAGCCTTTGGTTACTCTCCGGTCGCGCAACGGCATTCACATGAAGCTTCACGCCCGCGGGTAATTCCCGGTTCTTCAGCATTTCGGCGGGTCGTTTCCTTTGCCGCCTTTCCTATTTCCGGCAAATGAGCGACGATTGAGTCTCACAGTCATCGTCCGTCGTCCAATCCGGTTACCCTTTCTGATTTAGGAGGAGCAATGTCTAGCCCTCTCATTCCCAGTTCGCTAGATGCTGGGACCCAGGCGTTTCCCGTTCTGACGGCTGCTCAAATCGCGCGCATTCGTCCGCTCAGCAAGGTTCGGCACGTGGAGACTGGCGAAATCATTTTCGATATTGGCCAGACGGATGTGCCATTCTTCGTTCTGCTTTCGGGCCGCATGGAAGTCGTCCAGCCCGCGCTGATTGGCGAGCTTTCGGTTGCCACTCATGGCCCCGGCGAATTCACCGGGGAGATGACCATGATCTCCGGCCGGCGTTGCCTGGTGCGGGGACGCATCACGGAGTCGGGCGATTTACTGGAGTTGAGTGGAGACGGACTGCGCTCCATCGTGGCGCGTGACGCCGAGCTCAGCGAAATCTTCATGCGCGCTTTTATTTTGCGCCGGTTGGAGTTGATCAATCGAGGCCACGGAAATGTCGTAATCATGGGTTCGCGCCATTCCGGCAATACGCTGCGGCTGCGCGAATTCCTCACCCGCAACGCGCATCCTTACTGCTACGTCGACCTCGATACCGACGAAATTTCACAGGATCTGCTGGACCGCTTCGATATCCAGCCAAATCAGATTCCGGTGGTCATCTGCAATGGCCGCTCCGTGCTGCGCAATCCCACCATTCAGGAGCTGGCGGACTGCCTTGATCTGAATGCTAGCATTGACGAAACCGAGGTGCGCGATCTGATCATCGTTGGCGCTGGTCCATCCGGTCTCGCTGCCGCTGTGTACGCTGCTTCGGAGGGGTTGGACGTTCTCATCATTGAAACCGCGGCGCCTGGGGGCCAAGCTGGCTCCAGCTCCAAGATCGAAAATTATCTCGGTTTTCCCACCGGCGTTTCGGGGCAGGAGCTTGCGCAACGCGCGATCACGCAGGCCGAGAAATTCGGAGCCCGCATGATGGTGGCGCACACCGTGGTACAGCTGGACTGCGCGAGCCGCCCGTACGCGGTGCTGCTCGATAACGGCCGCACGCTGCACACGCGCGCCGTGGTGATTGCCACTGGCGCGCAGTACAACAAGCCGCGAATCAAAAACCTCGAACAATTCGAGGGCCAAGGTATCTATTACAGCGCCACCTATATGGAATCGCAGCTCTGCGGCGACGAACCGATCGTCGTGGTTGGCGGAGGAAATTCCGCGGGACAAGCTGCGGTATTTCTGTCGCAGACCGCGCGCAAAGTCTACATGCTGGTGCGTTCCGGCAAGCTTGCGGACACCATGTCGCGCTACCTGATTCGCCGCATCGAGGAAAACCCCGCCATCGAACTGCACTATGGCACTGAAATCGTGGGCCTCGATGGCAGCGACCATTTAGAACGCGTCACTTGGCGAGAACGCCTGAGCGGCGAAAGTTCCACGATGCCCATTCGTCACGTGTTTATCATGGCCGGCGCTTGTCCCCGAACAGAGTGGCTGCAGGGCTGCCTCGCTCTCGATTCCAGAGGATTCATCTTGACTGGAAGGGATCTCGATGCGGCCACCGGAGATTTAAGCTGGACTCCTCCGCGTCCGCCGCAAATGCTGGAAACGAGTTTGCCGGGTGTATTTGCGGTCGGCGATGTTCGTTCAGGCAATGTGAAGCGCGTCGCCTCTGCGGTGGGAGAAGGCTCGATCGCCGTCCACTTGGTGCACCGAGCCTTGGCTGAGGTGTGACGCGCGAAGCGGCTTTGAGCCATTCAGGCGCGGGCGCGGTCAAATGGATGAATTCGCCGTGGCCGCCCTTGGCCCACGGGTCATATGTCAGCGCGTACCGAATCCGCGCCGGAATGGGCGGATGATCGTACGTCAGAATGATGTCCAAGCGGCTCGGCTTTGGGTCGGATAAGTCGACTTTGCCGAGTGTTTCGAAAGCTTGCGCCGCCACTTCACCCGAATTGGGCGTGAGTCCGTGCGTTACTTCCAGCCCGAATTGATCCGCCTGATGTTCGAGATGCCGGCTCACCACATTCGCAATCGGATTACCGATAAATGAAAAAACGCCCAGCAACAGCACCAGCGCGGGCAACGACGCCCAATCATCGACGCCGCGAATACGCCAGCCCTCGCCCCATCGCCGCAACATCCATCCAATGCACAAATATCCGATATAGAAGACCACCAGAAGCGCTGCCGCCAGGATGCCCGCCCCTTTGGGAATGTGGTGCAACACGTAGTGGCCCGTCTCATGACCCACGACGAACACGATTTGAGGCGTGGTCATCTTCGCGATGGTCGTATCCCAAATCACGATTCGCTTTGAACTTCCCAGGCCGGTCACATACGCGTTCAGCTCCGCCGATTTCGAGGATGCGCCCATCCAATACATCCGGCTCGGCGGAATATTTAGCCCGGCGTGATGCTCCATTTTTTCCAGCGCGGCGGTCAACGCCGGGTCCTTCTGTTGTAACGGTTCGAATTTGTGGAACAGCGGATCGACTACGTACGGCTGAATGAAAATCTGAAAAGTTGCGATCGGCAATATTGCCAGCCAAAAATACAGCCACCAACGCCGTGGGCTCTTGCGGATGATGGCGTAGAGAATCGCCATTACAATCGTGCCGCCGATCAGCGCCAGAATCTCTTGCTTTGCCCAGTCCCCGCCCCACGAAGCCCAGCCTTGCAGCGAAAGCCCGTACCGCCGCAACTCCCAGTTTTCGAAAATACCCACGGGCAATTCGAACACGTCGATGGTAAGCAGGATCAGCGGCGCGAACACGATGGCCTGCAGCACCCGATGCCGGGAAACCGTTTCCGCCCAGCTTCGGTACCTGGGCGCGATCTTCCAATGCAAAATCATCCAGAGAATCGCGAGTCCATACAGCCCTGCGATCAAATCGAACGCGAAGAAGATTCGTCCCAGGTTGGTCGCTTTTTTATAGAGCTTCGGCGTAAGCGTGTACGCGGTGACGACTGCGTTCGGCGGCGTGACGGGAACGGGCGGTTTCGTCGGCGCAGCAATTTCGGTCGACCCGGATTGCTGTAGTGGATTTGCGGCAGAGCTTTGGCCCCTGGCTGCGGCCGGGAGCAGCAGAATGAGGGCAGCGCAAGCCGCTACCACGAGAAAGATCCGTTTATCCATTTCGCGCGTGTGACATTTCAGATGTTGGCGACATGAATTTCGTTTGCCGCTCACCCTTCCATTTTGCCATTGCCGCAGCTGCTTGGCCGCGCGATGTGCCGATACCTGGTATCAGTGCTTCGTGGCTCTGTCATAATGCTCTTGCCATGTCCACGACAACCGCAAAGCCCCATCCCAGCACGAATCGTAAATTTACGCTGGCCGCCCGTCCCGTGGGTATGCCTAAGATTTCTGATTTTCAAATCGTTACCGAACCGCTACCGCAGCTCGGCGAGGGGCAGATTCTCGTACGCACGCAATATCTTTCCGTTGATCCCTACATGCGAGGGCGCATGAATGGAGTGCGCACCTATGCCGACCCCGTCAACATCGGCCAGATGATGGTTGGCGGTGCGGTTGGGGAAGTCGTTGAATCCCGCAATGGAGATTTTCGACCTGGCGAAATCATCACCGGCTATTGGGGCTGGCAGGAGTTCGCGATTTCCGACGGCACCGGTTTGCGAAAGATAGACACGACCCTCGCGCCACCGTCCACTGCGCTGGGCGTCCTGGGCATGCCGGGAATGACTGCGTATTTCGGCTTCCTCGAGATCTGCCAGCCGAAACAGGGCGAGACGGTTGTTGTCTCCGGCGCGGCTGGCGCCGTCGGTTCGTTGGTAGGACAGATTGCGAAAATTAAAGGATGCAGCGCGGTCGGTACCGCCGGCAGCGACGCGAAGGTTGACTGGATCACGCGCGAGCTCGGTTTCGATGCGGCATTCAACTACAAGACGACCGACAATTACGTGGAACGTCTGAAAGATCTCTGCCCGAACGGCATCGACTGCTACTTCGACAACGTTGGCGGCGCACTCACTGACGCTATTTTTCCGGTGCTCAACACCAAATCGCGCATCGCCATCTGCGGGCAGATTTCGCAATACAATTCACCGAAGCCGCAGTCGGGGGCGCCGGTGTTCAGTTATCTGCTCACCAAGTCGGCGCGGGCCGAGGGATTTCTCGTTTATAACTTCGCGGATCGTTTCGCGGGAGGCATGGCGCAGATGGCGAAGTGGGTCAAAGAAGGAAAAATCAAATACCGCGAAACGATCGTGGAAGGATTTGAAAACGCCCCGCGCGCTCTGATTGGGGTCCTCAGCGGGGAAAACACCGGAAAAATGATCGTGAAGGTTTAGGGACGCGGCGTTCTCCTCGATTGAGTTTGCAAAATAAAATCGGCGGCCCTTGCGAGCCGCCGATCCCTCAGTTCAGACCCTGCTTGTTAAACCCACTTGTCGATGGAAGCGGTCACCGTGTAGCGGAAGTCTCCACCCAACCAGTAGGTGTTCGTCTGGCCGCCCATTACGATCATTTCAATCGTGGTAGGCAGAGGCGAGTTCGGAGGAGCGCCGGGCCACCGGTGCGGCTCAAAGCGCGAAACCGGAATGTCCGCGTCGGGTCCCATCTTCAAATAAGACGCGAACGGTTCCACGCCCTGCTTCGCCTGCGCCAACTCCCGGTCACGACGCTGCCAGTAGAGCCATGCCGGGGTTTTCGAGTTCTTTACCAGGTAATCGCGGAAGGCGTCCTGGCTGTCAAAGCCATGCGCCTTCACGTCCGCGGCTACGGTGGGGTCGAGAACCAAATTGACCGACCCATTGTTTGTGGAGAAGTAGTGCGTCAACCAATGGGTGATCATCTCGTGATAAGGCAACCCGAAGTAGCAGACGTTAGTAAGGCTCCATCCGGTGAAAATGGAGATGGTGCTGTCCGTGGGCTTGAATCCGTGCCGCACGTGCAGCGGCTGCCAGCCTTCCGGCAGCTTGTCTTCGGTTTCCGCGCAGCACATGTTGTTGTAATTGAAGCTCGTCCCGGTGGTGCCCATGTACGTCATGCCTGGCAGGCCGGCCCCGGCGAGATTCTTCGTTAAGATCGTCCATGCACGGCCGATCGTGGCGTTGGCATCGTTGAACGGACCCAGCGCGCCAATCCCATAATTCATTTTGACCTTGTCGCGATACGGCCCGTTGACCACGGCCATGCGGGCAAACGATGAAGTGGAGCTGAAGAGCGCCGGCTGGCCCGTGGAAGCGAGTGCTAAAATCGCCGGCAAAAACTCCGGCTGGGCGCCCGCCATTACCGCGTTGATGGCCACCTGGCGAACGTTGTAACTCCATTCCGGAAACGCTCCCTGCGCCGCGCTCATCTTTCCGACGATTTCATCCGGGCTGTGGCTCGTGCCCTTGAGCATCGCTTCCACTTTGTCTTCGGTGGGCAGGATGATGGGCTGAAAATCGGTCATGTTGTTATCGGCGAAGAAGCGCTGCAGGTTTTCGGGAGTGTCCAGGTACGTTGCCGGTCCCGTGCTAGGCCGAACTTCGCCGGTGCGCTTTTCATCCGCGGTCAGCGGCTTGGTGATTGCATCGATGACTTCGGGCATGAACGGCTTGCCGGTTACCGGGTCCTTGCCGAGCAGCACTTGATACATTTCCGCGTCCGTCTTGTTGGTCATCGGGTGCGGAGTGAAGCAGATTCTCTCGTCGGGCATGCCGCGCTGTGCGGCGTTTGTTTTGGCGAGTTGTTCAAAAGCGATGGTGACAATGGGAGCGGTGGGAATTCCCATTTTTTCCACTTCCATGCAGTGACCGACGGTCGCTGGGGTGCAGGTGCTTCAATGGCCGTAGGCCATGATCATGGCCGCGCCGTTGGCTTTGATCTCCGACCACAGCTTGGGGTCATCTCCAGCCAGGCCGCCCGCTTTCAGCTTGTAGATGGTGTGCACGCTGGGCATATTCTTCTGGAACCAGATGGCGATCTGAGCCAGGAAGCGGTCCGCGCCCTCGAATCCGTCGGACACCAGATACACGGTCTTGCCGTCGAGGTTCGCGACACGCGGAGCCATGGGGATCAACTGAATGGCGGGCGGGAAGCCTTTGGGGTTCACCACTTCAATTTTGCCGGCGTCCGCGCTTCCCCGGCCATTCCTTCTCGCCGGTTCAGCAAACGTCGGCACTCCCGCGAGCATCGCGGGCGAGATTCCTATCAACGACAACAACTTTCGTCTATTGATCTTCATGACTTGCCCTCGCATTCCCCGAAGCTTCGGCCGCCAACGATATCGGCTGCCGTCCGTGCGTACCACCGTATCCTTTGAAGCATACTCTACTCGCCGGTCTCATTGGGGCAGAGCAAAAACATAGATCTCGTTACTATGCTCAGGTGTGAACAACTGAGGCGCCTCGGCGCTCAGTTCCGGTACCTTGAGGTTGTATCCGGTCATCACGCAGATGTACTGCTTTCCGTTAACGGCATAAGTGATTGTGCTTACCGATACGTTGCCGCCCAGAATCGCCTGCCATAACTTCTTGCCCGTTTTTGCATCGTATGCTTTGAAGCGGCGGCTCATGTCACCGTGGAAGATTAATCCGCCCGCCGTCGCCAATACGGCTCCGTTGCTCGGAGCGCGCCCGATATCGAACTTCATCTGGTCGCCGGTGGACAGGTTGATCTTCTCCATTCCGGTGAGTTTGTTGGGGTCCGATCCGGGCTGCGGAATCACTTGCCAGCCTCCGCGCGTTCCCGGGCCGGAAAGCGTCAGGTCGCGGCAATTATCCGTGTATGGCACGTACAGCGAATTCGTGTCCGGATCGTAGGCCGTAGGCCAGTAGCTGCGCGTGTTCCAGTAGCAGATCACGTGATGGTCGCCGGGATGCTGAAAAACGATGTTCCAATTCAGCGTGGCCTGTCCGGTTTTGCCGTCGATGTTGGATAAGTAGAAATGCGCGGGATCGTCGTAGGGAAATGGCTCAGCCCATAGAAATTTCCCATTGGTGCGGTCCAGGACAAAGATCGCACCACCCTCCGAAACCATGGCGGCGATTTCATGCTTCGACCCTCGGGGCACGTCCGGATTGAACCATTTCGCCTGTTTGGGATCGGGGTTGTACGTGGTGGTCACCAGCGTGCGTTCGTGCGTGTGGTCGGTGTCCCAATCGTCCGCCGGAAGATGCTGGTAATACCAGATCAGCTTGCCGGTGGCGGGATCGATGGCGAGAGTGCAATTGCTATAAAGATCGGCAGGAGTCGTTCGCGGAGTTCCATCCGGATTTCCGCCGTGCCGCAGCATGCGCTGATCCGGCATCGGATTGGCAACGCCCCAATAGAGCACGTTGCTTTTGGGATCGAAGCTTCCCGGCAATCCCCAGGTGGACGCTGTTACGAGCGACATATCCGCGCCGTGCCACGAGGCGTTGTTTGGATCGCCCGGCATCGCCACCGTGTGAAAGCGCCAGACTTCCTTGCCGGTAAGCGCATCATCCGCTTCGATGAAGCAGTTTTTCGCGCCGCCCATGCACGTGCCGCCGGAAATCACCTTCCCATCGACCACCAGCGCGCCGGAGGTGTTTGCCGTTCCGGGTTTATAGGTTTCCCAGCGAACTTTTCCGGTTTTCGCGTCCAGCGCCACCACGTATCCATCGGGCGCCGTGAAGTAAATCATGTCCTGGTAGATCGCCAGCGCCTTGGTTCGTTCTGTGGCAGCCAGGCCGGGGTTTTTGTAGTCGCGCTTGTACTCCCAAATCAAGTCGCCGGTTGTGGCGTTCAGCGCGTCCACGTTTCCGCCGGGCACGATGACGTAGAGCACTCCGTCGTGCTCGATCGGGATGGTTTCCGTGACGCCGTCAGGCAGCCCGCGCGCCCACGCCAGCGCTAGATCTTTCACGTTCTTCGCGTTGACCTGCTTGAGGGGGCTGTAGCGCCACGCGTCGTAGGTGCGGCTGTACATCAGCCAATCGTCGGGGCTCGGATGCACCAGATCCTCTGTGGTAACGGGCTTGTAGTTCTCGACCACTCCGTCGGGCGCGGGAATTTTCGGAATGATCATCGGACCTTCACTGACGAAAGGCCGCGGGCGCCTTTGCATCGGCGCGGGCTGCGGCGCCGTGGCCGAATTTGCTTGCGGCGCGTTTTGCGCCGGAACGTCTTGCGCTTGCAGTGCGCCTGCCATTGCGCCAATTCCGGCGGTCGCGATCGCCGCCATCACTATCGTTCCCAATCGAGCCTTGAAGTTCATTCCCCCTCGCCTTCGGTCCACTGCGAATTCGCGGCAGCATCCTACAGCAGCCGCGGCGCTGTTCCTAGCGCGATTACCACGACGAGAGCTTCGACGGCAGGGGGCTGCTTTCGGTTGCGAAATTTGCGCGCAAAGCGCCTGGAGAAAATGCACCGGGAAGTTCCGCCCTTGCACATACCCGGTCTTTTGTTTTCTGTGACTTACATGTGCTTGAGGTCGATTGACTGTTCCGCCCCTGTTTGTGCGAATTTTGAGGGGTAATAACGGGCGATTAGGGAGGGCCTCAATCATTCCGGAGGGCGAAATTCCGGCGAAGGTGCCGGGCCGGTTGAACCCTCGGTGCGGGCGCGCACGAGGGAGCGTCAAACTTGCGATGGTCCGATTACCGGCCGAGTTTTTGTCCGCGCACAGCATAGCGACTGACGCTAACAGATTGCGTCGTCGTTACTCTACTGGCCGGAAGTACAGGTGCGGGCATGGCTTGCGCCGGATCTTCCCGGCGCGAGTTACGGCAAGAACGAGAAGGCAGTGGCGTTGCCTCTTTGGATGGGGAGGGCTGCGGCGGAATTGCTATTGCCAGAGGGACGCGAATATCATGAGGTTGCCGGAAGGTCCTGCACCGGGGGAATAGGCATGAAGATCGTGCGTTACGGATTGCTACTGTTTCTGGGCGCGGGGCTGACGTGTGCGACAGCCGGCCTAATGGTGGCGCAGAACACGCAACAGCAGCAGGACCCCTTGGCCGCTGCGGCGCGGCGAGTTCGCGAGCAGCAGAAGAGTCAGGCCAAACCTGCGAGAGTTTGGGACAACGACAACATTCCGACGAGCGGCGGCGTCGCGGTGATCGGCACGCCAGATCAAGCGCCACAGGCGGGTTCCTCTACGCCGGCGAATGCTCCGGCGGGCAAGGCAGGCGGATCGACCGCGAAAGAGGCGGAATCCGCCAAGCAGAAAAAATCCGATTTGGAAGCGCAGCTTAAAGCGGCAAAAGAAGATTTGAAGACGGCGCAGACCGACGTCGATTTCGCGCAGCGCAAATACAAACTCGACGAGCAGGATTTCTACCAAGACCCCAACTACCAGTCCAATACATCCGGCGCGGCGGCGCTGCAGGCCGAGCAGGGGCAAATCGACGCCAAGAAACAAGCAATGCAATCAGCGCAGGAAAAAGTGACCGATTTGGAATCGAAACTGGCGAAGGTAAGCGAAGCCAGCAGCGCCTCGAACGACAACTCAGCCAAGTAAACGCGTGGGACGGGCAAAAAAATGAGCGGCCGGTGGGGGAGCCGGCCGCTCGTGGGCATGGGGTAGTGATGGAGGTGCAGAAACTCGAGATCAGCGTCGCGCCGAGTCATCTGCTGGGCGCCGCACTGGCCCCGAATCCTTGAGCAGTTTGCCGGGGGAGACCGTACTGGTCGATAGCGCGTCCGGTCTATTTCGCTCGGTACGAAGGTACCGCCCCAAACCATTCGCGTTGCTTTCGCCCGCACGGAGTTCTTTAAGCCGCACAGCCTTCAGCACGAGCGAACCGGTTCGCAACTTCCCGCCTTTGCCGCCGTAGGCGCTGATGTAATACGATATGCTGCAGCGAATGAACGAAGCTGCTCCTTCCCAAACAAGCGACACCGCCGGCGAGATGCTATGGGGCTTTTGGTACCCTGCGCTGCGCAGCGATCGGGTGCGTGGCGCGAAACTCGAGCGCGCCATGTTGCTGGAGGTGCCGCTGGTAATCGGGCGAGATTCCGCCGGAAAGCCTTTCTCGTTGCGCGACGTTTGCCCGCATCGTGCTTATCCGCTTTCGTTCGGCCAATTCGACGGCCAGGCGGTCGAATGCGCGTATCACGGCTGGCAATTCGACGCGCACACTGGGCAATGCCGGCATATACCGTCGCTCACCGCGGAATCGAAACTGAAATGCGAGCGGATCCACGCGGGCAGCTTTGCGTGCGAGGAGCGCGACGGATATTTTTGGGTGTTCATGGACAACCCCGAGGGCCGCGTTCCGGCGGCCGTTCCGTTGCCCGCGCCGGAATTGCCGAAATTCAGCGAGGAATACAAGATCGCGCGGTTGGCCGCCGATCTGCCGTGCGGCGTGGATCAGGCCATCATCGGCCTCATGGACCCGGCGCACGGACCATTCGTGCATCAAGCATGGTGGTGGAGGACGCGGCACAGCATCCGCGACAAAGCGAAACAATTCGAGCCCATTGAGAATGGGTTTCGCATGAGCCCGCACGCGCCGTCCGCGAATAGCGCGCCGTACAAAATCCTGAAACTTCTTACAGGCGAGCCGGCGACTACGACGATTGACTTCGTGCTGCCGAATCAGCGATTCGAGCAGATTCGCGCGGGGAAGTATTGGTTATCGAGCCGGACGACGGTGACGCCGGTGGAGCGGAATTTGTGCCGGCTAGATTTCGTGGCGGCGTGGAATATTTTGCCGTGGTTTCCGATCGTGCCGTTCATCATCCGCGTGCTGGGGCCGCGGTTCATCCGCCAAGACACTGAAGTGATCAAGAACCAGATGCTGGGGCTGAAGCATCAGGAGCGGATGATGCTGATCGACGATGCCGACCGGCAAGCGCGCTGGTATTTCGAGTTGAAATCGGCGCTGCTGGAATCGCGCCGCACCGGCGAGCCTTTGCGGAACCCGCTCGCCCAGCCGGTGACGCTGCGCTGGCGTTCGTAGCCGGAGCTGCGTTGTAAGCGTCTACCGCAAATCCGACAAATTGAACGTAGCTTGTACCTGCTGATCGTCCGGCGTCTGCACCACGATGGTTACGGGACCGGAGCGCACGTCGGCAGGATCGTATTCCATTTCAATGTCGGCGCCCATCAACACGGACGAAGAGCCTTCGGTGGCGAAGCTGTAATCGGGCTCGCCGTGTTCGGCGACGGGCTGCACCACGACGCCATTGCGTTGGATCAACTGCACGTTGAACTTGCGCCAAAAATTGGGGTTGCGCAAGCGCACGCCTCCGTCAGGAGAGAGAACTTGCCAGCCGTAAGTGGGCGTGAGGTCGACACGGACTCGAACGCGTAAGGGAATCGGCTTGCCGAAAAATTCCTGCACCGCGTCGGGCGCATGTATGGCGGGCATCGATCGCGCGGTGCGTTCCACGACGAAGACAAAGGGAGTGACCACTCGAATCAGCGAAATGTAGGGGCCACTTGGAGGCCGGGGAAAGTGCCGCGTGTAGCTGGAAAGAAAGGCCTCGCGCCTCGAGGCGCTGGCCTTGCCGATAAAGTAGGCGTCGCGAACGGCGTTGGAGGTAAGCGGATGTTCATACGCGGTCGCGGGCTGCGCGGCAAGAAGTGCAGCCACGAGAATGAGGAACAGAGAATCGACGAATCGCTGCATCGCGTACTCCAGCGCGCCAGTGATTGGATGAGGCTGGAGTGCGGCGGGATACGCACGAAATCGTTAAATCGAAACGCCGCCGAGGAAGGGATAGTGCTCGGCCGCGGCCATGAAGAAGATCATCGGAAACGAGAGCCAGAAACCGACGCGCGAGGCGATGAAGGACCAGCGCGCCAGCCGCGCCGCTTCGGCGGGCATGGGCGTGCCCTCTTCGACGAAGGCGCGGGTCCAGCGAATCAGGCGCTTTTGCGCGCGCCAGACTATGCCCCAGGCGTTTAGGAGCAGAAGCAGGCCGAGTCCGCCGCCGACGCTGATGGAAAGGTGAGCGTTGGAAGAGCTGGGGCCGGAGTTGATGACTAGCACGTCCCACGAGGCAACGACGACGATCACGGCGATTGAGACGGCGCGGAGCCAGACGTTATCGAGCAAGCCTTGCGAGGGAAGCTGAAACGGGTAGATCAGCGCGAAGGCGAGTATCCAGACCGCCAACCACCATCCGAACCAGTGCCACGCGAGCGCCGGATCGCCGGCGTTGCGCGCGTCGGCGGCGAGGATGATCCAGAAGTAGCGCAGCCCTGCGAGCACAGTGATGAGCGCGGACCAGCGAAACCACCACATCGCGCGGGACATCAGCGCTGGGAAGATTTTGGCGCGGACCGGCGCGTCAATTTGCTGCAGGGTAGGCGTTGCCACCAGATTGAAAAAGTAGAGCAGGCCGATCCAGATGATGCCGGCCACGATATGCACCCAGCGGAGGCCGATTTCTTCGTTGGTTAGCGCGTCCTGGGGAAAGCTGAAGTGCGGCTGGAGATACAGTACCAGCGACGCGAGATGGAGATGCGGCATGCGGAGCCTCCGGCACGGAGAGATGTGGCGAGTGCTGGCGCCACGTTAGCGGAAGGCGCTGGGCGAGTCAATGTGCGCGAGAGGCGTTTTGCCGTCTGCGCCAGAGTGGCGGCAGCAAGACAAGGGCCCGGAACTGTGGTACTTGTGAAATATTTGGCGGCGCGCGGACGTATAACCAATGGACAGGCAGAAGGCGACCGGGGCGATGAGCGAGACGGAACTGGCGCAGGTGCTGAACCAGGTCCGGGCGGGAGATGCGGACGCCTGGGGGGAGCTGTATCGCCGCTACGCTCCGGCGATGTACCGGTATTGCAGGAGGTTGCTGCCGGCGCGCGAGGATGCGGAAGACGCGACCACGGAAATCTTCATGAAGGTGCGGCAGAAGCTCGGGACGTACGATTCGTCGCGGCCGTTTACGGCGTGGCTCTATAAGGTGGCCAGCAATCACTGCTGGGACACGCTGCGGCGGCGGCACATCCGGCAGGATTTGGAAACCGGGGATGTGGATGAGATGCCGCTGGAGCATCCCGATCCGAGCCAATTGCAGCGCCTGGAAGCGGAGCACACCACCAAGCAAGTTCGCGAGGCGCTGGCGAAGCTGCCGGACCGCGCGCGGGCGGCGCTGGTGCTGCGCTATTTCGGGGATTTGAGCTACGAGGAGATTGCCGAGACGCTGGGCGTGCGGAGGCAGTTCGTGGGTGTGCTGCTGCTGCGCGCCAGGCACCAGTTGCGCGAGGCGCTGGGCCAAAGCGCGGTGCGCAGCGTCGCGTTGGGGAGAAAGCCATGAATGGAAATGACAGTCATTTCGATGAAATGACCGGGCTGCTTTACCTGGAGGGCCAACTGGACGCCGAGCACGCGCACGAGACCGCGCAACATCTCGAGGAATGCGCTTCGTGCCGGGCGCTGTTGCGGGCGCTGCAGAGTGAAGGCGACTGGCTGCGCGAGGCGTTCACCACGGATGATGAGATGATTCCGGCGCGGCTGATGGCGGCTCCGGGGCGGAACATGGCGCAATGGGTTTGGTTCGTGTTCTTCGGCTTGATGGCGGGGGGCGCGTACACGCTGTGGACTGGAATCCTCGAGCCGTGGTACGCGCAGGCGCAGGCGGCGGGCTTCACGCAGGGAAATATTCTTACCATGCTCTTTTTCAGCGGCGCTTTCTGGAAAGGATGGGATGCCATGCGAAGCCTGATGGAAGTGATGGCAGCGGGCACATTGGGGTTGGTGGCGGCGTGGCTGTTGCGGAGACGATTGCGCCACTTCACGGCCGCCGCATTCGTGATGACCGGTCTCGTCCTATTGCTGGTTCTGCCCTCGACGGCGGGCGCGGCGGAAGTTCGCCACGGAAATCCGAGCTACACGTTGCCGGCGGGGCAGGTGGTGAACACCGATTTAATCGTCACCGCGGACCGCACGGAGATCGATGGAGACGTCAACGGCGATTTGATTATTTTCTCAGCGTCCGCGGCCGTGAATGGCCACATCCGGGGAGATATTTTGGATTTTGGACGCGATCTTACCGTGAATGGCACGGTGGATGGCAACGTGCGGTCTGCCAACCAGTCACTCACCATTAACGGCAACGTGGGCAAAAACGTGATGAGCTGGGCTTCTGAATTGTTGGTGGCCGAGAAAGCGAGCATCGGTGGAACCATAAACGCCTTCACCGGAGACGCGGAATTGGATGGGCGGGTCGGGGGAGATGTTCTGGTATACACGCGGCTCATGGAGATCAACGGCTCACTTGGCCAGAATGTTTCGGTTACGGCCGATCGCATGAAGATTGGCCCGGAAGCGGTAGTGAGCGGAAGGATCAAATACACGGGGCGCGTGGAACCGAATATCGCGTCTGGGGCCAAGCTCGCGTCCGCACCCGTCGTCACGATTCGCAGGCCAGGTCCAGACTACGCGCGAGCCGGCTATTACTGGGGCCAAACGATGAGGTGGGGAGCGAGTTTTCTTTTCGGATTGGTGGTGTTGCTGATCGCTCCGGCATTTTTCGCCAGCGTTGTGAAACAGGGCGATCGAGTAGGACCGGCGATCGGGCTGGGAATACTGTTTCTCTTTGCGACGCCGATCGCGGCGTTTTTTGCGTCGATTACGATTGTGGGATTGGGGCTGGGAGTGACGGCGTTTCTGCTGTATCTGGTGGCACTGTATTCGACGCAGGTTTTTATCGGATCGTGGATTGGCGAGAAGCTGCTGGGCTTGGGAAGAGGAATCGGACCAGCGATTGGGCGTTTGGCGCTCGGGCTGGCAATTCTTCGCGGGCTCATGATTCTGCCGTTCATCGGATCGATGGTCACGCTGGCGACTCTGATCTGGGGACTGGGGGCGCTGGCGCTGGCGTTCCATCGGATGACGCGCTCGCGGGCTCCGATGGAAGCACTGGTCGCACAGTAGAGAAAGCGCGAACTGTTGAGGCGCCGCGCGTACCATGTGCCCCACGGAGCCTGCTGCAAAGGGAGACTGCCTCATGCACACGGACGTGGCGCTGGCCAGCTATTCAACGGCGCTCAGATCGATTCGGCGCAATTCCTAGATTCGAGACCTCGACGTTTTCGTTACAACTCCTTCATAGGATCTGGAAAATCCACGACACACGAATGCGGGTTTCGCTAGAATCGCGCTGGCCGAACGCGCAGAGGCTTTTCATTCGTTGCGGCTCGAGCGAGGGAAGATTTGAGTCTAGCGCAGCGCTGGCGCGAGGTGCGGTCCGGATTCGGGCCGGCATTCTGGGTCGCCAACTTCACGGAGATTTTCGAGCGCGTCGGATACTACTCGACGCAAGCGGTGCTGGCGCTTTTCCTTGCCGAGCAACTTCGCTTTTCGCCCCAAGTAGTTGGATCGCTGATGGGAATTGCCGGGTTCGTGGTGTACGCCTCGCCGATCGTGGCCGGCACGCTGGCGGACCGCTTTGGTTTCCGCCGCGCGCTGATGTTTGCGTATTTGCTGCTGACGGTTGGCTATTTCATGCTGGGTTCGGTGACCGCGCCATGGATGGAGCCGCTGCGGCACGCGCTGGGCGACCAATGGCTGGTCCTGGCGATCCTGCTGCTACCAGCGATCGGACCGGGGTTCGTGAAGCCGTGCGTAGCGGGGACCACGGCTCGCGCATCGACGGAAGAAACGCGCGCGATGGGCTACTCGATCTACTACACGCTGGTGAATATCGGCGGTACGGTGGGGCCGGTGTTGGCGTGGCTGGTGCGCGAGCGATTGGGCCTGGGCATGGAAAATGTGTTCCGCGTGGCTTCGCTCAGCGTGTTCGCCATGTTTTGGATCACGCTGTTTTTCTATCACGAGCCGCCGTCGGAGCCGGGCGCACAGGTAGCGAGCGTTGGGCGCGCGCTGAAGAACATGTTCGTGGTGCTGCGGAACTTCCGATTCGTGATGTTTCTGCTCATCACCTCCGGGTTCTATATCGTGTACTGGCAAATCTTTGTTTCCGCTCCTGACTTTCTGGTGAATTACGTCAACCCGAAGGCGAATGTGGACCTGATGCTTTCGGTGGAGGCGCTCACGGTAATCTGCTTCCAGATTCTAATTACTTATGTAACCCGCAGGATGCCGGCGGTGCAGGCTATCGCCATCGGGTTTCTGGTGGCGGGACTTTCGTTCGCGCTGCTGGCCATACATCCGAGCGTATGGATTTTTCCGGTGATGCTGGTGGTGCTGGCGCTGGGCGAAATTACGCAGGCGTCGCGCTACTATGAATATTGTTCGCTGATCGCTCCACCCGGGCAGCAGGGCCTGTACATGGGATACGCGTTTCTGCCCATTGCCATCGGCTATTTAGTGGGCGGTCCGCTAGGCGGGTTTCTGCTGCACGAATTTGGCACGGTGCTTGGGCGCGCGGCGGAGATGTGGTGGGTGATCGTTGGGATCGGGGTGCTGACGGCGGCGCTGATGTGGGTATTCGATGCTGTAACGCGTCCGGCGGTGGCAGTGGAGACAGCGGCCTAATTCACCGATCTAATTCATCATGTGGCGCAGGCGGCCGATGGCTTGCTGGGCCAGCAGGTAGTCCGGCTCGATACGCAGAGCTTCCTGAAAACACTGGCGGGCGCGAAGGAAATTGCCCTTGGCCAGATAGATGCGGCCGAGATTGAAATGCGGGAAGTGGCGCGGTTCGTATCGCGGCGCGCGGATGGCTTGCTCCAGCCAGGAGATTGCTTCGTCGAAGCGGCCGAGATCGATGAGGTAAGCGCCGATATCGTTGTAGGGATTGCCAAACGTGGGATCGACCTCGATGGCACGTTTGCACTCGTCGATAGCGGACAGAGTATCGCCCTGAAAATGATACGTCCAGCCGAGGAAGGTGTGCGCTTCGGCGGTGGGGCACATCTCGATCGAGCTTTTGTAGAGTTCCACGGCGCGGTCGAGTTCGCCCGACATTTGCGCCCGGTAAGCCTGCTGGAATAGCTCGCGGGCTTGCTCTTGTTTTTCTTCCGGCATATTCGACTTCACGTTGCGTGCGTTTGTTGCATGCGCATTTGTTTATGATTACGGCGCTGTATTTTCGGCTGACGAGGCGAGTGCTTTCGGTAGCGCTACGTCCAACATTGCCAGAGCCGCTTGCGTGGTGATCAGGCGCGCGCCGAGCGACTGCAACTCGCCGAGAGTGCGGCGACTGTCGTCTGGCTTCAACGCCTCGATCGCGTCGGTGACCACCGAAACTTTGCGGCCGCGTTCGAGCAAGCCCTTGGCGGCGCAGCGAACGCAAAGCTCAGTAACCACGCCGAAGACCACATATTCCACATCGGGTCCGAGAAGATCGACGAGTTCTCCGGCGTGCGGATTGGCGAAAACGTCCAGCGTCTGTTTCTCGAACACAATTTGAGGGCAGCTCCGGATATCGGCTGACAATCTTTTCGAGGCGTCATTTGAAATCGTGCAGACGCGGCCACCTAGCGCCTCGGGTAAAATGCGCGCGCCAGGCGTGCCGGCCAGGCAATGCGGCGGATAGTTCGCGAACTCCGGATCATTCGTGGCATGCGCATCGGCGCTGGAAACGACTAGCGCGCCGGTTGCCAGCGCCGCGGAAATGAGGCGCTGAATGTTTGGAATGAGCTTTTCGGCGCCGGCGACGTAAAGCTTGCCGCCAGGCAGCATGAAGTCTGCCTGAACGTCGACGGACCAGACGACGATTTTGCGCTGTGGCATGGGATTCCGATTCCGCTTGCTCCCGCTATTTTACAGCCGAATTGCGCACGCGGCGGCGAACCTGTTCAAGCATGGCCTTCAGACGCTGGCTATAGCGCACCGGATATTTAGCCGGGCGATCGAGCGCCCGATAGCGTTTGGGCAGGCGTGCGAGATTGGCGATGCAGCGTTCGCGCATCGCGCTGAGAGGCTCTTTTGCAGCGACGCGCTTGCCGTGGCGCATCACCTGCACGAGCAGGGGATCGCCGCCGTTGTGAGGTTCGTCCTCGATCGCGATGTGATCGCTCTGGAATTCGCCGCGCGAATTCGAATGGCGGAACACCTGTTTGCGTCCCGGATAGGTGACTTTGTGGCGGCTGAATTTCGCCGCTTCGCGAATTTTCCCGTCGCGCTCCACTTCGACGAGTTTGTAGATGAGATTGAGGTGGGGCGCGTCACCCGGAGTTCCGAGAGCGGTGCCGACGCCAAAGGCGTCAATGGCCGCGCCGCGTTTTATCAAGGCCGCAATTTTGTATTCGTCGAGATCGCCGGAGGCGAAGATCTTCACGTCTTTCCATCCGGCGCGATTGAGTTCGCGGCGCGCCCACCGACTGTCGGCGCAGAGATCGCCACTGTCGAGGCGAATTCCGGCGGGCTTGCGTCCCATTTTGAGGATGGTTTTCACAGCGTTGCGGACGTTGTAGGTATCGACCAACAGAGTGGCGCCTTCGGGAAAGGTGTCGAGAAAATGACCGAAAGCTTCAGCTTCGTTTTCATAGGCCATGATCCAGGAGTGCGCCTGGGTGCCGTAGGTGCCGATATCGAACATCTGCCCGGCAAGCGTATTGGAAGTGCCGGAGCAGCCGCCGACCACCGCAGCGCGAGCACACAGCAGGCTCGCGGGACCTCCATGCGCACGGCGGGCGCTGAAATCGACGACGCCCCGGCCTTGTGCGGAGGTGAAGATGCGCGCGGCTTTACTGGCGATCATTGTGGAATAACTGAGAGTCGCAAGAAGGTAGGTCTCTAGAATTTGCGCCTCGATTATCGGCGCGGTTACGCGCATCACCGGCTCGCCTGGAAAAGCCAGTGTGCCTTCCGGCATGGCGCAGACGTCCCCGGTAAAGCGGAAGCCGCTCAGATACGCGAAAAAATCAGCGTGAATTTTGCCGAAGAGCGGATGCTTGCGCAAATAATCGATTTCATCCGGAGAAAAATTTACGTTTTCCAAGAATTCAACCGCCTGGTCGAGGCCGGCAACAACCAGAAAGTTGCGGTGCGGCGGCAGCTGGCGGATGAATAGTTCGAAAGTGGCGCGTCCATCGAAGCCGGACTGGAAGTATCCGGCCGCCATGGTGAGTTCGTAGAGATCGGTGAGGAGCGCCGAGTATTCACGCATGAGAGTGGTTTTCTGCGCGAAGGCTCAGGATGGGTTGCGCCTGACTCCAGCGGCGGAAACGCGCGAGGGTAAAGACAAAACCCCCAGCGCCTCCCGTCTCTTCAGACAGGACGCCGGGGGTCTGGCCGCAAAACTTTGCGCCGAACCAGCCTACTTGAGAACGGCGTCCTTGAACGCCTTTGCCGCGCGCAGGCGAACCACGGTCTTAGCCTTGATCTTAATTGCTTCGCCGGTGGCCGGGTTGCGGCCCATGCGCGCTTTGCGGTGCGCCTTCACGGCGCGGCCGATGCCGGGGATTACGAATTTGCCTGAGCTCTTGGCCTCTTTCACCGCGAGCTTGAACAACTCGTCGAAGAAGCTCGCTACCTGCTTCTTGGAGAGAGGCTTCTCGGGAGTGCTGACCTTGTCGGCCAGATGCGCAATAATCTTGGATTTGCTCAGCGGAGATGCCATCGAATATTCTTTCCTCCTCAGGAGAGTTGCTGGAATGGGCCCGGTTTTGCGGGCTGCAGCGCCGCACTATAGCCGTCCAGAAACGCGAACGCAAGCAAAAAACGGAGAAAAGGCCCGAAAAACCGGGGGTTTCTGGCGCTACGTACCGTTTCGGTCTACTGCGCGCCCAGATCTTGGTAGAAAAGCGCCACGGATTTGATGCCGCCGAAATAGTTTTCGAGAAGAATGTGCTCGTCGGGGGCGTGAGCGTTTTCATCCGGCAACCCGAAGCCCAACAGCACGCAAGGCACCTTGAAGGTGTCGTGCATCTGGGTGACGAAAGGGATTGAGCCGCCTTCGCGGATGAAAACGGCTTTTTTGCCGAAACCGCGTTCGAGCGAATGAATGGCTTTCTGGAAAATGGGGTGAGTATAGGGCGCCACCCACGGTTTGCCAGTGCTCAGCAATTCAAATTGGCACTTTACCGATTTGGGCAAGAGCGCGCGGATGTGCCGCTCGACCAGTTTGGCGATTTTGGCCGGATTTTGATTGGGAACCAGGCGCGTAGAGAGCTTGGCGTAGGCTTTCGAAGGAATCACGGTCTTGGCGCCTTCGCCGGTGTAACCGCCCCACATGCCATTCACTTCCATGGTGGGACGCGTCCAAAGCTGCTCGACGATTGAATAGCCTTTTTCGCCGCATAGCTGCGGGGCGCCCACGGTCTTGCGAAATTCCTTTTCCTTCCATGGCAGGCTATTGAGCGCTTTGCGTTCGGCGCGCGAAAGCTCGGCAACGTCTTTGTAAAAATCGGGCACCGTGACGCGGAAATTCTTATCGTGCAGCTTGGCGATCATTTCGGAGAGGATGGTCAGCGGATTCGGGACAGCGCCGCCGAAGACGCCCGAGTGCAGATCCTGCGCCGGTCCGGTGAGTTCGACCTGATAGTAATTGAGGCCGCGCAAGCCATAGGTGATCGAAGGAACGCCTTTGGCCAGCATTGCCGTGTCCGAGACGATCAGCGCGTCGGCTTTCAGGCGGTCGCGATTTTTGAGCATGAATTCCCAAAGGTTGACGCTGCCGACTTCTTCTTCGCCCTCGACAATCACCTTGATATTGATCGGCAGAGCGCCGGTGGTGTTTTTGAGGGCCTGCAGAGCTTTGATATGGATGTGAACCTGGCCTTTGTCGTCAGCGGTGCCGCGCCCGTAAAGATTTCCGTCTCGCACGGTTGGGTCGAAAGCCGGGCTGGTCCAAAGGTCGAGTGGCTCGGCGGGCTGCACGTCGTAATGCCCATAAAAGAGGATGGTGGGCTTGCCAGGAGCGTGCAGCGATTCACCATAGACCACCGGGTGCATCTTGGTGGGCGAGAGCTCCACGTTTTCCAGCCCGGCAGCGCGCAGTTTTTCAGCTACCCATTGCGCGGCGCGTTCGATGTCCTGTTTGTGCTCGCTTTTAGTGCTGACGCTAGGGATGCGTAGAAATTCTTTCAGTTCGTTCAGGTGCTCGTCCCGCTTGGAATCGATGTGGCTGATGAGGTCCATGGCCCAGCTCTCCCGCGGCCCGCAGGCGCGCTTTCAGGATACGCAATGTTCCCGTCGATTGCGATGATTGCGAAAACGCATGTCGAGACGGACCCGCGAGAACGGGGGTGCTTCGGGTTCGCGGACAAAGGTCATACTACGCAACTGGCCGCTTTCACAGCAACTTTTTGCGAACTGCTTCTTTGGGCACGCTGGTTTGCGCTGTGATTGACTCGCTGCGGCCGGCATCCGAACATAGCAGCATGATAGCGCCAGAGGTTCAAGCCGGCAGCACCCGGCGCAGCTCGCGCGTTTTTACGCGAATACCCGTGCGCGCACAGGGCAAAAACAGCCAGGGCCGCAGCTTCAAGCAGAGCAGCCAGACGATCGTGATCAACGCGCATGGCGGGCTGCTGTACCTGCAGGAGGAAGTGGCGATCGGCACGGAATTGGTGCTGGTGAATCCGGCAACGGAAGAAGAACAGGACTGCCGCGTAGTCTATATTGGCGACAGCTCCGACAAGGGAACACGCGTGGGCGTGGAGTTCCTCTCGCCCAGCCCGCACTTTTGGGGCGTAGAATTTGCGCAGCAGGACTGGGCTTCGCACGGCACCTCGACTTCGCTGCACTAGCTTCCGGCGCTGATCCCCGATGCCTCCTCCGGTTGATCTCGCAAACTCCGCCAATCGTCTGTTGCAATAGCTGCTCAAATCAGGCATAAAGCTCGCGTTTTTGTGTGCGGCAGGATTTCGCGGCGCATCGGCGCGCCCTGCGAGCCGCATCGCGGAAGGAGTGAGCCGTGATCCGTCCAGTGAAGCCCGCCATTTTGTTCACAGTTATTTCGATGTGTGCCGTGTTTACGCCTTCGGCTGGCGCGCAGGCGCCAGTGCGATCGTGCGCCAGCTTGACGAGTTTGCAGATTGCGGAAACGTCGATTAGCAAAAGCGAGCCGGTGGCCGCCAAGCCGAAACCGTCCAAACCGCCCGTGGGTCCGGCATATGCGATGAATATAGTGGATGTGGCGCTGCCGTCGTACTGCCTGGCGAGCGGGGAAATCGACAAGCACACCGGCCCGGACGGAAAGTCGTACGGCATTCAGTTCGCGCTGGCGCTGCCTGACAAATGGAATGGCCGATTTCTGTTCCAAGGCGGCGGCGGAATGGATGGGGTCGTAAGGCAGCCGCTCGGCACGCAAGCGGCGGGAAAAGAGCCGGCGCTTGCGCGCGGGTTCGCGGTGGTCAGCATGGATTCCGGCCATCAAGGCGGAATGTTCGACATGTCGTTCAACCGCGACCAGCTTGCAAGTCTGGATTTCGCCTACATCGCTCTCGGCAAGGTCACGACCGTGGCCAAAAAGATTATCGCCAAGTATTACGGCGAGCCGGCAAAGCATTCTTATTTTGTGGGTTGCTCGACCGGAGGGCGGCAAGCGATGCTGGCTTCGCAGCGCTATCCCACGCAGTTCGACGGCGTGGTCGCCGGTGATCCGGCCATGCGCACCGGTTATTCGCGCATCGGCGATGCCTGGAACGCGGTGCAGTTTAATCAAGCCGCTCCCAAAAATGCGCAGGGGCAACCGATAACGGGCGAGGCATTTTCGGAGAGCGACAAGAAGCTGCTGACCGATTCGATCCTGGATGCGTGCGACGCGAAAGACGGATTGAAAGACGGCATGATCTTCGATTTCGAAGCGTGCCACTACAATCCGGACGTTCTGCAGTGCACGGGAGCTAAAACCGACGCGTGCCTTTCGTCCGCGCAGGTGACGGCCCTGCAGAAGGTGTTCGCCGGGCCGCGTGATTCGCACGGTGTCGATCCGTACGTAGGGCGTCCGTACGATTCGGGAGTCGCCATCTACATGCCCGGCACGTTTGGCAGCGTGCTGCCGCGCTCTGGGCCGAGCATGTTTGGGCGGCCGAACCTTTCGATGAGCGTGGACGTGGACGCGCTGGAGCGTCAGGCCGCGGACGATCCTGTGGAGGCGCTTACCGACACCACGTTTACGAACTTGAGTACTTTCGCCGCTCGTGGCGGCAAGCTGATTTTTTTTCATGGACTAAGCGATCCAGTGTTCTCGCCGTACGACACGCTGCAGTATTACAACGACATGGCCAAGGCCAATGGGGGCGCGGATCAGGTGCAGAGCTGGAGCCGGATCTTTTTCGTTCCGGGCATGAATCACTGCGGCGGCGGACCAGCGCTGGACAAGTTCGATGCGCTGGGCGCGGTGGTGCAATGGGTGGAGCAAGGCGAAGCGCCCAATTCGATCGTTGCCACCGGCAGGTACTTCCCGGGCGAGAGCCGGCCGCTGTGTGCCTATCCGAAGCATGCGCAGTACAAGGGCTCGGGTGATCCAAAGGACGCGTCGAGTTTCGTTTGCGCGGATTGATCTTGTGCGAGGGAACGAAATGAGAAGCCTGAAAATGATCGCTCGATGTGCCAGTGGCTTCTTTCTGTGCGCCGCTATAGTGGCGTGGGGCCAGCCTGCGGCGAAAGCGCAATCTGCTAAACCGCCCGCGGAATCCTGCGCCAACCTTACGAGTCTGCGTGTTCCCGGCGTGGCGATGACGATCACCAAAGCTGTGATCGTGCCGGCGTCGCCAGCAGGAACGGTGCGAGCAGCTCCATTTCAGCCGCCGATCCCCGTGGCAATTCCCGCGTATTGCCGCGCCGACGGCGAGATCGATCCGCGCATCGGTGTGGACGGTAAGCCGTACGCGATCAAGTTTGCGATTGCGCTGCCGGAACAGTGGAACGGACGATTTCTTTTCCAAGGTGGTGGCGGACTCGATGGTTCGGTCGGCATGCCGCTGGGCGCTACGGCTGCGGGCGACGATCCGGCGTTGGCGCGCGGCTTTGCGGTGGTGTCCAATGATTCGGGGCACGAAGGCGGCGTGTTCGACGCGTCCTTTATGAAGGATCAGCTGGCGGCGCTCGATTTTGCGTACCTGGCCATTGGGAAGGTCACTCCCGTGGCTAAGCAGATCATCGCCCGTTACTACGGAGAACCGGCGCAGCATTCGTATTTCGTGGGATGTTCGACGGGTGGACGGGAAGCAATGCTGGTTTCCGAGCGCTATCCGACGTATTTCAACGGTGTGGTGGCGGGCGACCCCGCTATGCGAACCGACAATTCAAACGCAGGCGATGCGTCGGCCGCGGTGGCCTTCAACGCAGCGGCGCCCAAAGACGCGTCGGGGAAGCCGGAAACCGGAAAGTTGTTTTCCGCCAGCGATCGCAAGCTGCTGATCGATTCGATTCTGGGCGAGTGCGACGCGAAAGATGGGCTGAAGGACGGGATGATTTTCAATTTTCAGGCTTGCCACTACAATCCGGCGGTTTTGCAGTGCACCGGAGCGAAAACGGACACGTGCCTTTCCGCCGTGCAGGTGGGAGCGCTTCAAAAGGCCTTCAGTCCACTCAAGGATTCGCTGGGCAATCTGATTTACCCGGCGTTTCCGTTCGACTCCGGAGTCGCGGCCGCCCCGCCGCAAGTGGGGATTTCCGGGCTCGTCCCGAGCAGCACACCCGCCAGCCCGTTCGGTCCCGACCTGGCGACCACATATGATCCTGATAAGGTGGAGGCCACCATCGCCGCGGACGCGGAGAAAAGGTTGGTCGATACCTACTACTGGACGAACCTTTCCACATTCTCCGGGCGCGGGGGGAAGCTGCTCTTTTATCACGGGCTAAGCGATCCGTGGTTTTCGCCGCTTGATACTCTCGGTTACTACAAAAAAATGGCCGCTGCCAATGGCGGCCTCGATCAGGTGGGAACGTGGAGCAGAATTTACCTGGTTCCGGGCATGAGCCATTGCGGAGGCGGTCCGGCCACGCTCGACGATTTCGACATGCTCAGCGCGGTGGTCGATTGGGTGGAGAAAGGAACGGCGCCGGACTCCGTGGATGCTACGGGCAAGGATTTCCCTGGACGCAGCCGGCCGCTGTGCGCGTATCCGAAGCACGCGCAATATAAAGGTTCTGGGGATCCGCAGGACGCGTCGAATTTTGTTTGCAGCGATTAGCGGCGGCGGATCGCGTGAATGCGGCGCGTTGCGTGGCAGAGCTGGGCAAACACGGGAGGTTTCGTGAATCAACTTGGCGAGATTGTTCCGATCAAGCTGGAATACGTATTTCAGATTCGCATCGATTTTCAGGAACGGGTTTCGTTTGAAACGCCCACAGGTCGCCGCGCGTACGTCCCGGCGATTTCTGGAGTGATTGAGGGACCGCGTCTGCAGGGACGCGTCGTGCCGCACAGCGGCGCGGACTACGCCGCGCACGGTCGCCTGAACGCGCACTATATGCTCGAGGCCTCCGACGGCGCGATGATCTACATCAATAACAGCGGCTATCTCTATCCGGTTGACGGCAAGCCGATCGACCGCAACGATCCAACCTGGGGTGGCGATCGCGAGTTTTATTTCCGATGCACGCCAGTGTTCGACACGCCGGTGGGACCGCATGATTGGCTTACGCGTACGGTGATCGTCGGCACCGCGAAACGTTACTCGAAGCCGGACCACACCATCTTTACGTATTACGCGGTGCTGTAGCGCAGATCTTCATGCAAACGGGGCCCACACGAATCGACGGAGTGACCGCAAGCACAGCGAATCAATCCGCTCGCAGCGCCGCTTCCTCGCACGAGGCGAACTACGCGCTCGGCGTTCTCTGCGCCATTTACGTGTTGAATTACGCCGACCGAGGGATCTTCAGCTTACTGCTCGATTCCATCAAGAAGGATTTCCGGGTTTCGGACACGGTGATGGGACTGGTCGGCGGCCTCGGATTCGCGCTGTTCTATTCGATTTTGGCATTGCCGATCGCGCGCTGGGCGGACCGTTACAGCCGCCGCTTCATCCTCACCGCCGGCCTGGCGGTTTGGAGCGTGATGACCTGCCTGAGCGGCGTGGCGGTGGGGCCATGGGAGCTTGCGCTCGCGCGCCTGGGTGTAGGCGCGGGGGAGGCGTGCGGCATCGCGCCATCGCATTCGATGCTGTCGGACATGTTTCCGAAAGAAGCGCTTCCCCGCGCGCTTTCCATCCTTACTGCGGGCAGCTCGGTGGGAATGTTCGTCGGTTCCGTGCTCGCTGGATTCATAGCGCAGCACTATGGGTGGCGTTGGGCGTTTATCGCGGCGGGGCTGCCGGGAATCGGCGTGGCTATTCTGTTTCGGCTTACGGTGAAAGAGCCGGCGCGCGGAGCGATGGAAGGACCGCGCGCTAACACCAATCTCTTCCCGGTGGGGCAAACGCTGCGTTTTCTCTTCAGCCAGCGCTCGTTCGTCTACATCACCATCGGCGGAACTTTTATGGGAGTGACGCTGTACGGCTTTCAGCTTTGGTCGCCGGCATTTCTGCAGCGAGTGCACCATTTGAGCACCGCAACCATCGGCGTGCTGACGGGCATAATGTTCGCGATCTTCGGAGTCGCCGGCGTATTGATCGGCGGGTTTTTCGCGGAGCGGCTAGGTAAGCGGGACATTCGGTGGCGTCTGAACGTGCCTGCAATCGCTTCGATCGCTTCGTGCCCGGTGTCGCTGCTTTTTTTGTTTTTGCCCTCGCTGCGGGGATCGCTGATCTGCTGGGCGCTTTCGACGATGTGCATCTTCGCCTATGCGGGTCCGATCTACGCCGTGTATCAGACCATTTCGATGGTGCGCATGCGCGCGCTCGCTTCGGCCACGTTTTTATTCCTCGGTAATTTGCTCGGGCTGGGAGCGGGGTCGGCGGTGATCGGGTTCGTCAGCACCGAGCTGAGCCATCGCTATGGCGCGCTATCAATCCGCTACTCGATGATTTTTCCCAGCGTGCTGGGGCTTTTCGCCGGACTACTTTTTTGGATCGGCTCGCGATATCTGGCCGCTGATACGGCGCGAGCGTCCGGTCCAGAGCCTCCAGCGGGCGTTTGAGCGTGCGACCGGATCATTTGCGGGACCCGCTCTTCGGAGTCTGAGTGAGAGCGAGGACGCGGCTTACCGATCTCGCAGGAACCATTAACTCAAAGTAATACGGAACGTGGCAAACCGCTGGCCATTTACCGTCACACGAATTTCGTATTTTCCTGGCTCCAGGTTCACGTTGTTGCCGTAGTGCGTGGTGCCGAGTCCTTTGCCCACCACATGCATGCGCGCCACCGGAAGCTGTTTCCAATGCCCCCAGGCGCTTTGCGTGTAGGCGATGGTGACTTTGGCATCCTCCACCGGTTTACCGTCTTTCTTAATGAACACAACGAGGTGATGGTTCGGATGTTGCGGGCCATTGACCGCGACAGCCGCAGCGCCGCCATCGTGCTTCATTTCTGCGTGCATACCGTGGAACGATTCCGCCGGCAGAATTTTGAGATTGACCGTATAGGGCCCGGATCGAGCCACTTCGTTGACGTTCTGTGCCGGGCTCGCGGTTGAAAAAAGCAGCGAGCCGAACGTGAGTGCGATTATGGAGAAGAGGAAACGTGAGCAAGTTGGAGCAGGAATGTGAGTTTTCATAGCGACGTAAGAATAGCAGCGCGGTTTCACTTCGTTCAAGCAGGAGCAAATGCCAGGACGTATCGACGTTGAGCGGCCAATCAACTGGCTTCAGTCCGCGGAAGCGCCCTTTGCCGCCGGCGCAGCAGCCGTTCGCGATGGCGTCAGTGACGCGGTGCGCTCGCTGGTTTCGTGGTGCGTCAGAGCTGCCGCGACTTGCTTTTCAAGTTCCGCCGGAGCGAGCCATCCGTCGTGGCTCCAGATAATTTCTCCCGATGGCGAACTGAGGGAGTACCACGGCAGATCTTCGACCTGATAGCCATCGCCGAGGCGGCCATCGGTATCCTCGACCACCGGCGTGCGAATGCCTGTTGAGAGGCTCGCCAGCTCCGTCTGGGCGCTTGACGCTGAGGATTCGGTCGGAAGTTCGTCAATTGCCACCGGGGTCGGCAAACCCTTCCGCCGCGCGTCCGCGCCATATTGATCGAGTTTGCCGAGTTCGCTCTTCACGTTTGCGTCCTGGTCGAGCCAAGTGGCAAAGAAGAGCAGGAGGTGGGCGTGCGCGCCGCCGAGCTTGACGCTCGGCCCGCGATCGGCGATCGGCTTCAGCGTCACCGTCGCGTTCGGCTGCAGCGGCTGCACGTATTTCATGGAGACATTCTGCGATGCAGTGGGAGGGCCGGGCAGCAGTTTGGCGATATCGTCCGCGAGCACTTGCGCTTGAGGGGCGACGCCTTCGTAGCTCATCTGCGTCATGTAGATTTTATGCTCGCGGCCTTCGGTGTCGATGAGCACCATGGCGGGCTGGTGATCGATGTCGTTGTTGATGGCGGCGACGTAGACGTTGTAATCGCGCCAGACTTTCTTGAGTTGCGGGAGCGAACCGGTGAGAAACCGCCAGCGGCCCTGCATTTCGTGCGCTTGGGTGTAGGCGGCCACGTCGCTCACTTGCAGCGCGAGGGGATTGGCGTTGATGCCGATGAGTTGCACGTCCGCGGCTGCCGGACCGAGGAGGCGGAGCGCCTCGACCATGCTCTCGGTAGTCAGCGGGCAAATGGTGGTGCAATGCGAATCGACGAAGGCCATCAACACCACTTTGCCGCGAAATTGTGCCAACGAAGTTTCGCGTCCGAGTTGGTCGCGCAGCACGAAATTCGGTGCGGGTGTATCTCCCGCGGAGCTGCCTGGATCTACGTCCTGATTCGCGACCGCGACGGTTGTGGCGCTCGCGGACGCGGATTGCGCGCTTTCGTAACGGCTTGAGGTTCTGAGCGTCACGAACGCGATCACCGCCACGGCGGTAAAGCCGATTGCCATAATCAGCGTCGGCAACAGCCATTGATTTTTAGAATTGCTCATTGCTTTCCAACGATTACGTTACGTTCCGTGAGCCGTTGTACGCAAGTTCGGTTGAACTTCTAGCGTAGGCGCGCGTCGCAGTGCGGTCAAGAAGCGCGTGAAAACTTTCAGAGGGCGCGAGTCGCCGCGATCATTCGCCCCGTGAAGCGCGGGGAACCTTTGGTCTCTCGCGGAGGCAGCGGGGGATCGTTCGTTTCGCCGATCAAGGGGCTACGCGGAGCTCTTTCCATCCTCGCAATTCCGCTTCCGCTTGCAGCCAATCTTCCACGGCATGGCCCGGAGTTTTTCCGCGCCGCTCGTAGAGTTCGTAGGCGCGGACTCTGATGCGGTCTTCGAGCTTGTCGAATGTTGCATCCATCTGGCGAAACAGCTTCTTCCAGTCCTCCAAGTTCAGCAGCGGGGGGAATTGTCCGCCGCGCTGTGCGGTGTCGCGGCCATAGGTCCAGTAAGTGGGCAGGATTTTTTCGGCGCCGTTTTCCAAGTCGCGGAGGACCAACAGAAACGGATCGAAGCTTTCGCCGCCGGCCATTTTAGGACCCAAGCGAATCGCGGCGGTGACCACGAACCAGTTCTCTTTTCGTGCGGAATCGTTGGCGTATGCGTGTTCGATCCTGTATTGCAGTTCCTTGCCGCATTTTTTGCACGCTCCGATCGATCGCCCCTGGGAAACAGCGACCGCGGCGTCCCACATCGAGAGAGCTTTGCTCGTGTGATTATTCGCACAGCAAATTTTCGATGCCATTCCTTGCACCTCCTGGAATTCGTGGCGCGATTCTCGCGCAACACATCGAAAGAAGTTTATCAAACCTGCGTGGCGTGTGATTCAACTTACCGCCGCACCGGATTACATTTTGTCGATCGCGGCCGAATTTCGTGGTGAGACTCTCGCGCCGCCGCGGAAACCGAGTTGTCGCCGCGGGCGCCGAAATTACGCTTGCGCTGCCAGCGCCGGCCATAGCAGATTACGAGTTGTGGAGATTTCTTTCGCGAACGCGCGGCATCGGACGGCTATGCTTGCCGGTTCGATCCTGGTCGCGGCACTCGTGATTTTCCAAGCCGGCGAGCTTTGGCTGGCAAACCACTGGGTTGCATCGGGAAAGCTTTCTCTGATGGAACGCGGCGCTGCTCTGGTGCCCGGTGACGGCTCCAGTTGGGATGCCCTCGGTCACGCGCGGCAGTGGACCTTCAGCGATTTTGATTTGTCGGCGGCGATTGCTGATTACGAAAAAGCCCTGAGAGACAACCCGCGCTCGGCGCACTACTGGATGGATCTGGCGAGCGCCTACGAGCTTTCCGGCCAAGACGCGGAGGCCGAGGATGCATACGCTCACGCGCAGAAAGTCTATCCCGCATCTGCGGAGGTGGCGTTCTACTACGGCAATGTTTTATTGCAACGGCAGGACTACCCGGCGGCTTTTGAGCAGTTGCGGCGCGCGGTCAGAGGCGACCGTTCCTTTTTGCCGCTGGCTATTTCGCGCGCTTGGCGCGCCACGGGTGACACCACCCTGATTCTCGAACAGTTGCTGCCCGCGCGGCCGGATGCGTACGAGCAAGCCATCGATTATTTCGCGTCGATCCATCAAGGGGACGCCGCCCTCGCGGTTTGGTCCAAGCTGGTCGATTTGCGTGCGACGGTCCCTCTGCCGGGCACATTCCCGCTATTCGATGAGTTAATACGCGAAAATCGAAGCGGCGATGCGCGTCGGATTTGGCCTCAAGCGCTGGCCCTGGCCGGCGTGCCCAAGAGACAAAGCGAAGGCGACTCACTGGTATGGAATGGCGATTTCGCGGAGGAATTTACGGACGGCGGACTCGGCTGGCGATGGGATCCGATTCCCGGCGTGTATCTCTCGTTCGATTTTCCTCCGCCGCAGGGCAGCGGGCGCTCGCTGCGGATGGATTTTAACGACGGCTCGAATGTGGACCTCTCCGAGCCGTATGAATATATCCCCGTGCTTCCGGCAACCTCGTATCACTTTCACGCCATGATGCGCACGGACGCAATCACCACCGAAAGCGGGCTGCGTTTTAGAATCTCCGATCCCAATCAGCCAAACGCAGTGAATATCGTGACCGACAACTTCACCGGCACCCGCGCTTGGACGGCCGTCGACGCGGATTTTACGACCGGGCCGGATACCCGTTTTTTGGAGGCGCAGTTACTGCGGCCACAGAGCCGGATGTTCGACAGTAAGCTCGGTGGCACGGCGTGGATTGGAGATGTTTCGCTCGTTCCCGCGCCGGTTCCCTCATCCGTTCCCACGGCAACTTCCGCCCCAGCGGCGCCGGAGCCGCAGAAATGAAAATCCTGCGCGTGGGGCTTATCCTGCTGATTGCGTTCGGAGTTCTTAGCCTGGGTGCCGTCCAAGTTTGGTCGCAGTCGGTGATAGAAATCGGGGCCGCTGTGCTGCTGGTGTGGTGGGTGGCCATCGCGTGGTCCAGTGCGGAAACTACGGTGCGATGGAGTCCCTTGAACTGGCCTTTGCTTGGATTTATCGCCATCGCCGGATTGCAGCTTTTGTTGCGCGGAACGGCATCGGCGTTCCTCACGCGCACTGAGCTCTTGCGTCTGGCTGCCTACTTCATCATTTTCTTTTTGATTGCCCAGGCGTTTCGCACTCGCAAGGACTGGCTTCATCTGGCGTGGTTTGTAGTGCTACTTGGTTTCGGCGTGTCTTTGTTCGGCATCGCCCAGCACTTTACCTCGAGTTATGAAATTTACTGGATGCATAGCCTGAGGACCGATGTGCAGCCGTTTGGTCCGTACGTGAACCGCAATGACTTCGCCGGATTTGTGGAACTAACGCTGCCGATCGGGCTGGCTCTGCTGATTTTTCGAGGCGTGCACAGAGACCTTATGCCCATGCTGATCGTGCTGACCGTGGTTCCCGTCAGCGCCGCGGTGCTTTCCACGTCGCGCGGCGGAATCATTAGCATCGCGCTCGAAATCGGCGTTCTGGTGTTCTTGGCCGCCAAGCGGCGAGGATTTTCGAGAAAAAGGCACGCTTCACGCAATTTGGGCCTCGGGCTCGCGGCTGTAGCGGCCGTGGCGCTGGTGGCGTGGCTGGGCGTCGGCAAGGCGGTGGAGCGCTTCTCGCAGCTGAGCCACCCGGAGATCACCATGTCGCGCCGAATTTCCATGGCTCGCGGCGCGGTGAATATTTTCCTGGCGCATCCGCTGAAAGGCTGCGGGCTAGGCGCCATCGTGGATGTGTTCCCGCGCTATGAGACGGCGTACGACGGCAAGGTGGTCGATCACGTGCACGATGATTATTTAGAGGCGCTGGCGGAAGCGGGAATTCTGGGCGCGATCTGCGGGCTGAGTTTTCTCTGGCTGCTCTATCGCGACGCGCGAAAAAATCTGGAGGCGGAGCAGGGGCATTTCTCGTACGCGCTGCATGCGGGCGGAATCGCGGCCGTGTGCGGGCTGCTGCTGCATAGTTTCGTGGACTTCAATCTGCACATTCCCGGTAACGCGATTCTATTTCTGCTGGAGGTTTCGATCGCCACGTGTCCTCCGCTACCATCTGGTGCGCGAATACGCGTCCCACGCGCCGAGCCCGGCGCTGAACGCGCGGCCCGAAGCGTACCTATTCCGCAATAGAAATCCTGCCGTGAGCAGCGGTCTCGACGAAGCAATCTTGCGGGCCGATAACCAAATTCACGCGGACCTCATCGAAAGGGCCGGAGGCTCGGCAGAATGGCGCCGAAGGCAGGCGAAGATATATGGTGTTCTGGAAACCCCTGATTGACAGCAATAGTTTGGGTATGCATAGTGTTTTGCGGGGTCATCTCTGGCAATGAGTGCGATGGTCCGCAGGGCTTACGCCCGTGCGGAGGCGAAGTTTTTTTGGCTGACGATTATAGTCACCTTTCTGGGCGTGCAGGTATCGTTCGGCCAAACCACGAAATATCCAACTCCCCAGCAGGCGAACGCGAAAATCCAGGAGCTTGCGGCGTTAACGCAAGCGCATCCGATGGATACGCCTGTTGGCGTAGGCGATCTGCTGCACATCCTGGTGTTTGAGGTGCCGGATCTTACGACCGACGTGCGCATTTCGGGCACGGGCGACATCAGTTTTCCGTTGATTCCCGGACGTATCGAGGTGGCCGGGCTGACGCCGTACGAAGTGCAAACCAAGCTCGAGCAGCTGCTGATTGAGAACGGCTTGGTCTCGCACCCGCAAGTTTCTGTGTTGGTGAAGGAGCAGTTCAGCGAGCCGGTGAATGTGGTGGGAGCGGTGGCGCATCCGATTGTGTACCAAGTGACACGTCCAACGACGTTGCTGGAGGTGTTGGCGGAGGCCGGGGGCATTTCTGCTGACGCCGGTGGAGACGTCATCATAACGCGCCCGGTTGTGAACGACACGCCGAGGGAAAAACCGGCCAGTATTACGAGCGATCCGGAACCGGACGTGAGAAGGATCACCATTCGGCTGCAGGACCTGCTGGAAAGCGGCAATCCGGTTTACAACATTCCGGTTTACGGCGGCGACACTGTGACGGTTCCGCACGCCGGCATTGTCTACATCTTGGGTGAGGGTATAGCGGCGCCGGGGGAGTACGTGTTGGAAGGGCACGGCGAAACAGTGACCATCCTTCGCGCCGTTGCGCTGGCGCACGGTCTTACCGGCTACGCCAAGGCAAATTCATCGGTGATCATGCGGACCGATCCGGTCACTGGACGCCGGGTGGTAGTTCACGTCCGGTTGAAGGACATTGAGAAACACAAGGCTGACGACATTCCGCTGAAATCCAACGACATTTTGTACATTCCCGATAGCGCCGGCAAGAAGGCGCTCGCCCGCGGTACGGAATCCGCGCTCGGCATCGGGAATCAAGTGGCGATTTATCACGTGCCATAGCCAGTCGGGCCGGAGGAAATCGCACGCAGTGGGAAGAGGTACTCGTTCCGATGGAAGACTCGTCTAGATTCGCGCTTCGCGATCGCAAGGCTGCAGAAATGCTGGCGGTGATCCCAGCCCCGGCGGCTCTGCCGTGGGAGCCGATCCCCCGCGAGCCGCACCTGCTCGATTACCTGATCGTTCTTCGCAAGCATCAGTGGCTCATTCTGACCTTTTTGCTGACGGTGGTCACCGTGGTGACCATCGCGACTTTCAAAATGAAGCCGGTCTATAGCGCGTCCGCTCTGGTGGAGGTCGACAAAGAATCGCAGAACGTGCTGCCGTTCCAGACGGAAGACGCGTACAGCGAATATATGGACACCGAGGATTACATCGAAACGCAGATGGAAATCCTCAAGAGTGAGACTTTGGCGCTCGATACGATTCGTTCGCTAGACCTCGCGCGCTATCCGGAGTTCGGCGGCGCGGGAGGCTCGCAGCTCCCGCAGACACTTGCTGCCGGTGAGAGGCGTCCGGCGATTCTGGGAGCTTTTCTGGGCCGGCTAGGCGTCCAGAGAGTCCCCAATAGCCGTTTGATCGAGGTGACTTTCTCGGCCCAAAGCCCGCAATTGGCCGCGTTGGTGGTAAACGCCCATTTGCAGAATTTTATCGAGCAGAATTTCAAAAGTAAGTACGACGCCACCACTCAAGCGTCCGGCTGGCTTTCCTCTGAACTGGAAGAGCTGCGGCTGCAGGTTGAAAAATCCGAAGATGCGCGCCTCGCGTACCAGCGCCAAAACCAGATTTGGCAAATCGACGAGAAGCAGGACATCACCACCCAAAAGCTCGCGAACTTGAGCCAGGCGGTAACCAGCGCGCAAACGGAGTTGGCGGAAAAAGAAGCGAACTATCAAATGGCGCAGGATGGCGACGTGGACGCGCTCGCCGCCATGCGCAGCAACGGCGTGGTGCAGGGTCTGATCCAGCGCAAGATGGATTTAGACGAGCAGTACGCCCTGGCCGTGAATCAATACGGCCCCAATTTTCCAAAGGTCCAGAGGATTGTAGACCAGCAGAAACAGGTGCAGATAGACCTCGGCATTGCGCGCAAAGATGTAATCGACGGCATCCGGCAAGAATATGAAACGGCCAAGGAGCGCGTGTCGATCTTGCAGGACGAGGTGAACCAACAGAAAGTCCAAGCCAACGATATGGCCCAAAAGCTCGTGCAATACAACATATTGGAGCACGACGCCGAGGCCAACAAGCAGCTCTACGACGGGTTGCAGGAAAAACTTAAGGAAGCGACCATATCGGCGGGGCTGCGTTCGAGCAACATTCGTGTCGTGGATCCCGCACTCGTCCCCACCACTCCCTCGGCGCCGCAAAAGACGCGCAACATCTTGCTCTCTATTTTGGTGGGCTTGGTGGGAGGTATTGGTCTGGCCATTTTCCGCGAGTATCTGGACAACACGGTTAAATCTCCGGACGACATTGAGTCGCTTACGGGGCTTCCTTCGCTGGCGGTGGTGCCAACGCTGCCGGATGGCAATGGCCGGCGCGGAAGGCTCTCGCGGATTGCGGGCAACGGTTCGGCGCCCGAAGTCACGTCTCCGCGTGTGGAATTGCTCTCATACGTGCAGCCCAAATCGCAAATTTCGGAGGCGTTCCGCGCGTTACGGACTTCGCTGATGCTGTCGCAGGCGGAGCACCCGCCACAGGTGATTTTGGTTACGAGTTCCTTGCCCCGCGAAGGCAAAACCACCTGCGCCGTCAATCTGGCGGTGACTTTCGCACAGCTTGGCGACCGTACCTTGATCATCGACTCCGATTTACGTAAGCCCGGAATTCGCCGCGCCTTAAATTTCACCGCTGGGAAAGAGGGTGGCCTTAGTTCTTATCTCGCGGGCGTTAGCAGCTTGGACGAGGTGACGGTTCCGCACCCGGCCATCGGCAATTTGACGGTTTTGACCACCGGCCCGGTGCCGCCGAGTCCCGCGGACCTGCTCTCGTCGCATCGCATGCGCGAAGGTCTGCTGGAACTGCGCCGCCGATTCAAGTTCATCGTCATTGATTCGCCGCCGATCATGGCAGCGACCGACGCCGTGATCCTTTCCGCATTGACAGATGGAGTGCTTCTGGTGGTGCGCAGCGGCAACACTCCCAAGGAGGCGTTCACGCGCGCGCGCGACCTGTTGTCCGCCGTAAAGTGCCGTTTGCTTGGAGTGGTCCTCAATGCCGTTGATTCCAGCGCGCCTGATTATTACTACTCGTATCGCTACTACCCGTACGCTTATGGCTACGGTTATGGCGAGGACGTCGAGAAGGATTCGCGGTTTTCGGTGAAAATTGACGACACGACCAAATCCTCAAGCTAGGAGACCATCTTGCGCCACCTCATAACCGGCGGGGCCGGTTTCATCGGTTCGCACTTGGCGGAAGCGCTGCTGGCGCGCGGAGACGAAGTCTTTATTCTCGACGATCTTTCCACCGGCAGCATCGACAACGTGCGCCACCTGAAGAACCATCCCCGGTTCCACTATTTCTTTGACTCCATAACCAACAAGCACCTGCTGGCGGAACTGGTTGACGAATCGGAAGTGGTCTTCCACTTGGCCGCGGCCGTTGGCGTGCGGCTGATCGTGGAGAGCCCGGTCCGTACTCTCGAAACCAACGTGTACGGCACGCAACTGGTGCTGGATGCCGCATCCAAAAAGAAGAAGCTGGTCTTCACCGCGTCGACTTCGGAAGTTTACGGCAAGAGTGAAAAGGTTCCATTTTGCGAGGACGCGGATTTAGTGCTCGGACCGACCAGCAAGGGCCGCTGGAGTTATGCTGCGTCCAAAGCGCTCGACGAGTTCCTGGCGCTCTCCTATTGGAAAGAGAAAAAACAGCCGGTGATCGTGGCGCGGTTTTTTAACACCGTCGGCCCGCGGCAGACGGGCCGATATGGCATGGTTTTGCCGAATTTCGTGCGTCAGGCGATCGATGGCTCGCCGATCACCGTGTACGGCTCGGGGACGCAGTCGCGCTGCTTCTGCGACATCCGCGATACGATTCAAGCGGTCTTGCGCCTGATCGCCACGGATCGTTCGATCGGTGAGGTGGTTAACATCGGCACCGACGAAGAAATCTCCATTAACGGATTGGCCGCCGTTGTGAAGCAGCGTACACAGAGCAGTTCGCCGATCACGTACACTCCGTACGACCAAGCCTATGAACCGGGGTTTGAAGATATGCACCGGCGCGTCCCTTCGCTCGAAAAGCTGCAGAAGCTGATCGGGTTCCGTCCGTCGACGCCACTTACAGAGATCGTCGACCGCGTGGTCGAGTATTTTCACAACCAGTTGGCGCCGCAACCGCTTGCAGTGGCGCGCCCTTCCGTTTCCAGCGTCGCAGCTGCGGAGTAAGGTGGGGCCGGTGCAGGGGCGGGAGTGGTTTAGGGAATCAGCACCGATTGAAATGAACGCCATTTGAGCCTTCGCATGAACACCCGATAATGCCGGGTAGCGCAGGACGTGGGGCATTTGACAACATGAGCTCAACTCCAGTGGGAAGCAGCGCGGCTGAGAGGCGGATGCCAAGGCGCGGAAGCGAAGTGTCGGCTGCGTTCGGCGAGTTTTCGGATGGCAAGCGTCCATCGACGTCGCTATCCGTCATCGTTCCCGCCTATAACGAGCAATATTTGATCGGATCGAGCTTGGCGAGGCTTGGTGTCCTTGGCGAATCGCCGCTGCTCGAAGCGGTGAAGATCATCGTGGTGGATGACGGCTCGTCAGACGGTACGGCCGAAGCTATTCGCGTTTTTCGCCAGTCCATCGAATCCAGGGAAGCCGACCCGAAGATCTCTTGGATTTGGCTGCGCCACGCCAAGAACAGCGGCAAAGGCGCGGCGATCCGCACCGGGCTCGAACAGGTCGATACCGAACTGGTGGTGATTCACGACGCCGACCTCGAGTATATGCCTCGCGATCTGCTGTCCATGGTCGAGGTATTTCTCTGCGAAGATGCCGATGCCGTGTTTGGGTCGCGCTTCATGGCCGGCGGCCACAAGCGGGCGCTTTTTTTTCGTCACGCGCTCGGGAACAAGTTGCTGACGTTCCTTTGCGATTTGGTCTGCGACTTGAACCTGACGGACATGGAAACCTGCTACAAGATGGTCCGCGCCGACTTGCTGAAAAGCATTCCGCTGGAGAGTTCCACGTTTGACGTCGAGCCGGAGCTGGCCATCAAACTGGCCAAAAGGGGCAGCCGCATTTTCGAAGTTCCCATCAGCTATTCGGGCCGTACGTACGGCGAAGGGAAAAAGATCGGGTGGCGCGATGGGTTCCGCGCGCTCTGGGCCATCCTTCACTACGCTGCTTCCGGCAAGATCTACGCGGACGACGCCCATGGTGGCGAGATTCTCGACCGCCTGAACCGTGCGCCGCGTTTCAATCAATGGATGGCGGACGTGATTCGACCTTACGTGGGTGATCGGGTGCTGGAAATCGGGGCGGGCACGGGAAACTTATCGATGCACCTCATGCCCCGTTCCGTATATTGGGCCACCGATGTAAACCGCCATTATTTGGACTTCCTGCTGAAGTTGCGCGCCACGCGTCCTTACATGCGAGTGGCCTTCACAGACGCATCCGACGGCGCTACGTTTCCCACTGGGCAATCGTTCGATACCGTAGTTTGCCTCAACGTGGTCGAGCATCTTCAGGACGACATCGCCGCCCTCCGCAACATTCGCAGCGTGTTGGCGGATCGCGGTCGCGCTATCATTTTGGTTCCCCACGGCCCGTGGCTTTTCGGCACGCTGGATGAAGTGCTCGGCCACTTCCGCCGGTACACTCCGGAAGAGTTAGCTTCCGTGTGCGCCGAAGCTGGATTTCAAATCGAGGGCATCGTTAAATTCAACAAGGCGGGCGTGCCGGCATGGTGGTTCAACGCGCGCGTTCTGCGGCGCAAAACGTTCGGTTTGGCGCAAATCCGACTGCTCAATATTCTTACGCCGCTCTTCCGCGCCATGGATTCGTGGCTTCCGCTGCCGCCGCTTTCGATTATCGCGATCTTGCGCAAGGATGATGCGGCCACCGGGTCTTCCGTCGGACGGCCCTCACCGTCCGTGCAGGATAGGCCGTGACGAGCGCGCCGGCTCAGACGGTCTTCGTGTACGAGCTGTGAAAATGTCCCTTGGTTCAGGATGGCCGGCTTCGGTCCGCAAGCTCAATGGTTACGAAGCCGCACTAATTCTTCTGTTCGTGCTGACGCTGCCGCTCATGAATGCCTGGGTTCGTGGTGATGGCGTGGGCTATTACGCTTTTGCGCGCTCGATCCTCATAGAACATCGGCTCGATTTCCGCAAGGATTGGCTGGCGGCGAACCCGAGTTTCCGCATGGACCGTGTCGATGCCGGGGGGCGTATCGACGTCGATCAGTACACCCCGACTGGTCACCTCGATAATCATTTCGCGGTAGGCCCTGCGATTCTGTGGTCGCCGTTTCTGATCGCGGCCCACGCAGGCGTGCTGCTTTGCGATCGCTTCGGGGCGCACGTGGCCGCGAATGGGTTTTCTCGCCCATACCTACTGGCGATGTCATTCGGCACGGCCGTGTACGGTTTCCTGGCCGTATTCATCTCGTTCGCTCTGGCGCGTCGTTTTGTCCCGGAACCATGGGCGTTCTTAGCGGCTATCGGAATATGGTTCGGGAGTTCGCTTCCCGTGTACATGTACTTCGATCCTTCCTGGTCGCACGCGCAATCGGCTTTCGCCGTCGCCATCTTCGTCTGGTACTGGCTGCGCACGCGCGGCGAACGTAGCGCGGCGCAATGGGCGATTCTGGGTGCGCTGGGCGGCCTGATGATGGACGTTTACTACGTGAGCGCGGTGGTGCTGCTTTTTGCCATCCTCGAATCGCTGGCTGGCTACCGAAACGCGCTGAAATCACGGAATCATGCGCACGCGGTCCGGCTGCTCGCTGGGAATGGCGTTTTCAGCCTCGCGTTGCTCGCGGCGTTCGCGCCGACACTGATCGCGAAGAAGATCATTTACGGCGGATTTTTTTCTTTCGGCTATACCGAACACTGGTATTGGAACTCCCCCGCGCTCCTGAAAGTGTGCTTCTCCTCGGACCACGGTCTTTTTGCCTGGACTCCCATCCTGGTCGTCGCCATCGCCGGTTTGATTTGTTTACGCGCTCGAGACCGGGAGCTTGCGGCGTATTCCCTTGTCGTGTTTGCCGCATATCTGTACGTGATGGGGTGCTACCAGGACTGGGACGGGATATCTTCTTTCGGCAGCCGGTTTTTCGTCGCGCTCACGATCATTTTCATTGTCGGACTGGCGGCTTTCTTCGACTGGTTCGCTCGCGCCTGGCAAGAACGCCGCGCTGCTTTGCTTGCCTCGGTAGCCACAGCTGCACTCGTGCTCTGGAATCTCGGACTGATTTTCCAGTGGGGCATGCATTTGATTCCACCGCGCGGGCCGATTTCCTGGCGCGCGGCAGCTTATAATCAAGTGGCTGTTGTGCCCGAGGACGCTGCTTCTGCCATCGGCATGTATCTGACGCGCAGGGCCGATCTGATGCAAAATATTGAGCGTACCGACGTGAAACAACTGCAATCCGCACAGGAGCAAAGCGCCCAATGAGCGCCACGTCTGCCACCGCGACGCCGAATGCCCCGGTTGCCGCGCAGCTTCCCGTTTTGCGCATCGCGCCTCCCTCTCGATGGTGGGTGCTTCCCTTCGGCGAATTGTGGGCGTATCGCGAGCTGCTTTATTTTCTCGTCTGGCGCGATATCAAGGTCCGGTACAAGCAGACGGCCATCGGCGCCGCGTGGGCCGTGCTGCAGCCGCTGCTGACCATGGCTGTTTTCTGGCTGTTCCTCGGCAAGCTGGCCAAGCTGCCATCGAACGGTCTGCCGTATCCGGTGTTTTATTTCTCCGGCTTGGTTCCGTGGACTTACTTTGCCTACTCGCTGAACTACGCCACCAACACGGTGGTCAGCAATCAGTTCCTGCTCACGAAGGTATATTTCCCGCGTCTGGTGCTGCCCTTTTCAGCGGTGCTTTCGGGACTCGTTGATTTCGCCATCGGCTTCGTACTCTTGATTTTCATTCTTCTGGGCTACCATATTGTTCCGGGAATCTCGGTGCTCTGGCTGCCGGCGCTCTTGTTTCTGGCGATCTGCACCGCGCTCGGCGTTGGCCTTTGGCTTTCGGCGCTGAACGCCTTATATCGCGACGTTCGCTACGTGATCCAGTTTGTGGTGCAATTTTGGATGTTCGCGTCGCCGGTGATGTACCCCTCGACCCTGGTTTCCGAGCGTTACCCGCGCTTGGCGTGGCTGTACGGGTTGAATCCCATGGCTGGGGTGATCGACGGGTTTCGCTGGGCGCTTACGGGGCGGGGCCAGGCGCCCGGCTTGCTGCTGCTGGTCAGCGCCTTAATGGTCGCCGTCGTCCTTATTGGCGGCTTGATGTTCTTCCGCCGCATGGAAGGCACCATGGCGGATATGGTCTGATGCAAAGGACATTCCTTTTCAGGGGCTGGCAGTGAACGTCATCAAAGTTGAAAACTTGGGGAAGCGTTACCGGGTGGGAGAGCTCGAAGCCGGCGGCCTGCTGCGCGATCAGATCGCTTCGCTGCTGACCAATCCCGGCAGCCTGCTGCGCCGCAAGCCTCGCGAGACGTTCTGGGCCCTGCGGGACGTTTCCTTCGAGGTGAAGGAAGGCGAAGTCCTCGGCCTGATCGGACGCAACGGCGCCGGCAAGTCCACGCTGCTGAAGCTTCTCTCGCGCATCACCGCGCCCACCGTGGGCCACGCTGAAATTCATGGACGCGTCGGCAGCCTGCTCGAAGTGGGCACCGGCTTTCATCCCGAGCTCAGCGGGCGCGAAAACGTCTTCCTCAACGGCGCCATCCTGGGCATGAGCAGGCGCGAAATCGCCCGCAAGTTCGACGAAATCGTGGCCTTCGCCGAAGTCGAGCGCTTCATCGACACGCCCGTCAAGCGCTACTCCTCCGGCATGTACGTCCGCCTGGCCTTCGCAGTCGCCGCCCACCTCGAAACCGAAGTCCTCTTCGTCGACGAAGTCCTCTCCGTCGGCGACGTCTCGTTTCAAAAGAAGTGCCTCGGAAAAATGGGCGACATCTCCCGCCAAGGCCGCACGGTCGTGCTGGTCAGCCACCAAATGACCTCGATCCGCACGCTGTGCAATCGTGGGCTCTGGGTTGAGGCAGGTACAATTCGAATGGATTCTTCAGCGCACGAGACGGTTAGCGCTTATGAGGCGGCCATGGCTCGCGGCAGCCGCAACGCCGAGAATGGCTCGCGTAACGGAATTTCGCACACCCGGTTTCTAAGCTGGGAGATTGCCAGTCCTGCCCCAGCGGACGCTTGCACTCTCGATCATCTCGATCCCGTCACTATTCGAGTAAATGTCTACGTGGAAGGGATGATGCCCAAGGCCGCTCACGGAATCGCGCTCTACAACCACGAGCAGCAACTCATCTGGGCGCGGCGATTGGAGAAGGTTGATCTCACGCCGGGCGAGCATTCCTTCTATCACGCCTTCCCGATGCTGCCGCTGCGTCCCGGACTGTATACTTGGCTCGTGACGCTCTACGACAAGGATATGAAACCAGTGGACAGTTGGTATTGCGAGCCTGAAATGATCGTTGCCACCGAAAATCATCAGGCTGCACATGACGAGTGGACAGGATTGCTGAATATTCCATCTCGCTTGGATCTTAAGCTCGACAAGATCAATCTGGCTCGGGTTTACACTTCCGCCGAGGAGAAACTCCACACACCGCAATGAGCGTTCGACCCTTACAGCCGCCGGTTGTGCACCATCCCCTACCACCACCCCCTCTCCCGCGGCGGGTTAAACTAAAGCTGCGCCGAATATACTTGGATTGGACGGGGCCGAGGTTGGAGCGGGAGTGGCGCCACGCTTGGCCGTTGATTGACTCCGTCCCGGGCTACCTCTCGCCCGGTCAGGAACGTTGGCTTTTTGAGACTGCTTACGCGCTCGCCAGCCCGTCGAATATTGTTGAAATCGGAAGTTTCAAGGGCCGTTCCACCTGTTGTCTGGCCTCGGGCTGCCGCGGTACCGACAAGCGCGTTTTTGCCGTCGATAGTTTCAACGGCAATGACTCAGATTTCCCCGCGCGCGGTTTTCTCAGCGAATTCGCGGCTAACGTGAAGCGCTGCGGCGTTTCGCGATATGTCGAACCTGTCGTAGGAGTCAGCAACAACATCGCCCGCGCTTGGAATAAGCCGATTCACTTGCTATTTATTGATGCCTCGCATGTCTTTGAAGACGTATTAGCGGATTTTGAAGGTTTCTTCCCGCACGTAGTTCCCGGCGGAATTGTTGCGTTCCACGACGTGTGCGAAGAGTGGCCTGGCCCGAGGCGAGTCTGGGAAGAAGTGGCAACGCAAAGGCTCATTGAAATCGGCAGTGTCGATTCGCTTGCGTATGGCCGCAAGCCATGTTGACTGGTCTAAGGTAGGCGACAACGATGCCGCAACCAATGATATCGGTCATCATCAACACTTACAATTACGGACGGTTCATCGAAGATGCCATCGATAGCGTTCTCGCGCAGGATTTTCCCGCCGAGCAGATGGAAATCTTAGTGGTAGACGATGGCTCGATCGACGACACCGCCGAGCGCGTTAAGAAATACGGTAATCGCGTCCAATACTTTTATAAGCAAAATGGTGATCAGGCCTCGGCGGTCACCTTTGGCGTTGCCCGCGCCAAGGGAGATCTGCTCGCGTTGCTCGATGGCGACGATTTGTGGTTCCCGAATAAACTCTCGCGCGTCGCCCAGGAGTTCCAAAAGGATTCGCGCGTCGTGATGGTTTATAACCAATTGCTTTTCTGGGATTCTCGTGACGACAGCGCTTGGAAACAGAACAGTCCTGAAGTTTCAGGAGACATTATCGCGGATCGCCTCAAGCTGCTCACCTATGTCAACGCGCCCACGTCAGCCCTCGCCTTTCGGCGCGCCGCTTTCGAACGACTCTCAAACGTTCCCGTGGGCCGGCCCTTCTCGTACGACCTCTACTTGGCGATGACAGCTCCATTTTTGGGTGCCATTGCCTGCGTTCCAGAAGCCTTGACCAAATATCGGGTCCATGGCGGCAACCGCCATTTCGCAGGAAGAAGCGAACCCGATATGAAGACCATTGCACGTCGGATAGGTAGACAACAGGCCGCACTGGACATTATCCGCCAGTGGGTACGGCTGAACGCGCCGAGGTCACTGCGCCCGCAATCAAGGATACTGCTGCGGCGATGGCGTTTAATGCAGGACCGTGACGAGTTCCTGCTTAATGCCCCTGGGAGGTTCCGCTTTTTCCTGCACCACACGCGTCAGATTCGCACCTACTCTGCTCTGATGACGCGGGCGCACTTCGCCTACAGGTGCGTGTACGCGCTCGCGATACTCGTCGTCGGCAGGCATGCACATTATCTCGAAGGAGTTCGCACACGAGTCCGCACGCTTCGAGCGCGATTTTGGTGTGAACCCAGCGGAGAAATAGTGAGCAAACTGTGAGCAACGTATGAAGCCGGTCCTGTCTGTCCTCATCGACACCTATAATCACGAGCGCTATATCGAAAACGCACTGCTAAGCGCAATCGAGCAGGACTTCCCAGTCAAGGATTATGAAATTCTGGTAGTTGATGACGGCTCTACCGACGCGACGCCCGAAATCATCCGCAGATTTGCGCCCCGTGTTCGGCTTCTGAGGAAAATGAACGGCGGGCAGGCTTCCGCTTTCAACGCCGGATTTCCTGAGTTGCGGGGCGAAATAATAGCGCTGCTTGATGGCGACGACTGGTTTGCCCCGGGCAAACTGACGGCAGTCATGAAGGCATTGGAAGAACACCCGGAAGCTGGTGCTGTTGGTCACGGATACTACGAGTTTCACGAATCGGCAAACAAGGCGCACATCCGAGCTCCGCGCGAATCAAAACTGTTGAATTTGGAGACGCCGGAGAACGCCCGCGAGGCTCTCGACGGATGGCCCTTCCTGTTGATGGGTGCCCACACTTTGAGACGGTCGGTGCTACAGAAGGTTATTCCCATTCCCGAGGAGCTAATATTTTGCGCGGACACTCCCATAATAATGGCGTCAATGGCGAGCGGTGCGTACTTGCTAACCGAGCCGTTTTCCTATTACCGGCATCATGCTCAGAACCTGTGCGCAGTTACCGCGAATGATTCGAATAAGCTTCGCGTCCGGTATGACATGCTGGAAAAAGCGTTTGCGCTCATGGAGCCGCTGCTCGATAGCCTGGGTGTGTCAAAGGAATCAGCCCGCGCCGTGCTTTACCGCGACTGGGTACTTATCAGTCGACTAAACTTGGCCGCACACGGCGGTTCACGCTTTCGCACGGTTAGGACCGAACTGCGGGACTTTGCGCTTTTGCACCCAAACCCTAGCGTGTCATACCGCGCGTTTAAATATCTGTTCGTCACTGCCGCCGCTCTCGTTTTGCCGCCGCAACTTTTTTATAAGGTACGGGACTGGTATGGCAAAAGGGAATTGGGGCGTTTTCGCGAGAAAGTCCTAACGAGCCGATAACGCAGTAAGCCGGAAAACATGCCATCCGTCAGCATAGTCGTTCCGAACTATAACCACGCGCGCTTCCTCCGCAAGCGTCTCGAAACGATCCTCGCGCAGACGTATCAAGATTTCGAGCTGATCCTCCTCGATGACTGCTCGACTGACGACAGCCGCGCGGTACTTCGCGAATACGCGTCCGATCCTCGTGTCCGCGTCGAATTTAACGATGTAAACTCCGGCAGCACTTTCAAACAATGGAATAAAGGTCTTAGCCTCGCGCGTGGGAAGTGCGTCTGGATCGCCGAATCGGACGACTATTCTGATCCCCGGTTTCTCGAACGCATGATCTCCCTCCTCGACGCAGACCAGAACATTACTGTCGCCTACTGCCGCTCCTGGTTCGCATTCGAAGATGATACGGTCAAAGGCTTTGCGGACGGGTATGCGCCTGAATGGGATCCCGAAGGCTGGAAATCAGATTTCTGCATGGATGGCCGACGAATGTGCCGCGAGTACTTCTGTGGGGCCAACCGAATTCCGAACGCTAGCGCCGCTGTTTTCCGTAAGGCTGCCTACGATCGGGTGGGCGGCGCCGATGAAACTTTGCGTCTTTGCGGAGATTGGAAACTCTGGGCGGCGGTTGCTTTGGAAGGTCGCGTGGCCTATACCGCGCAGCCACTAAACTATTTCCGGCATCATCCGGCGAGTCTCCGGACGAAAACTCGCATCGCGACCGTCGCGCTTGAGCTATTAAGCGTTTCCCAGTGGGTTCGGCAGCGCGTCGATCCGCCGAGCCCGGACGTTCTGAAGATGGTCTACCTCGTCCAGGCAGGCGCTTGGGTTCCAGCAGTCACTAGCTTCCGGCTTCAGCGCGAGACTAAGAGACAGATCATGAGGCTTGTTGCGGCCTGCGATCCCCACCCGGCAAGAACGGCTGCGCGATTCCTTCCGAAGTGGGCTGGTGCAGTCATATTCCGGGAGTTCGCGAAGGTCTGGTACCCGTTTCTCAAAGTTACGTACCGTTTTCGCCATGCCACAGGTTTGACCCGGAACAGCCTCGCACAGACCCGAGCGAATTTGGGAGGGAAGCCTTGAAACGCCCTCTCGTATCCGTCCTGATCGATACCTATAACCACGAGAGCTTCATTGCTGACGCGATCGATAGCGCGCTGGCGCAGGACTTTCCCGCGGGTGATATGGAAATTTTGGTCGTCGACGACGGCTCAACGGATCGCACGGCGGAAATCGTCCGCAAATTCGCGCCTCGCGTGCGGCTGCTGCAAAAGCCCAACGGCGGCCAGGCTTCCGCGATGAATGTTGGCCTCGCGGAAACCAAAGGCCAACTGATCGCCTTCCTCGATGGCGACGACCTCTGGCTTCCGAACAAACTTTCACGCGTGGCCGCGGAATTTCAGAGTCATCCCGAAGCGGTTATGGTCTATCACCAGTTTTCCTTTTGGGATTCGCGAAGCGGCCGCGAATGGCAGGCGGGCTGGCCGATGGTTTCGGGAGATATCGCCGGCGATCTCCGCAAACTTCATGCCTATGGAGCAGCGCCTACTTCATCGCTCGCCTTTCGCCGAGCGGCTCTCGATCGCATCGTGCCGATTCCGGAATCTCTTGTGTTCATGGCGGACGCGTTTCTAATCGCCACGGTGATCTTCTTGGGGCCGGTGTCGGCTGTTTCCGAATGCCTGGCGAAAAATCGCGTCCACGGCGAGAACCTTTGGTTCGCCGAAACCGCCAAGCCTGATCCTAAGGTGTTGGCGCGACGAATCCACGTTCGGGAAGCCGCCATTGTCGGCGTCCGCGAGTGGATGGCAAAACGTGTGCCTACAGCGGGGCGCCCGCAAGTCCGTTATTTCCTTCGGCGATGGCGGCTTATACAGGAAAACGATGAGTTCGAGCTCGCCCCGCCAGGAAGATGGCGGAAATTCAAGCAGCTATGCCGCCAGGCGATCAACGACAAGCCTGTTTACTCCTACTCTTGGCTTGCATACGTTTGGCTGCATGCATTTGCGTACTTGCTCGTCGGCCGCCATGCGGATCGCCTGAAGGGGCTGCCCAGCCAAGTCGGGCGCTTCAAGAGACGTCTGCGGGGCCGCGTTGCCACCGGTCGAGCGGCTGAGCTCAAATGAAGCGGTTGATTCAGCGCACGGTGAACCGCCTCGGCTATCGGCTGATCAAGATCGAGCCGCCGAAGCCGCCGCAAGAGTCCAGCATGCGCCCGCTGTTCTTGTCGTTAATTCAGGGCGGGTTTGAGCCGCGCTGTGTTATTGACGTGGGCGCCAACCGCGGCATATGGACTCGCGCCGCGTTGAAGTTCTTCCCGCGCGCGAAGTTCGTGATGGTCGAGCCGCAGGAGGAACTGAGGCAGTACAGCAGCGATTTGCTGCGGCGAAGCGATCAAGTGATTTGGCTTACGGCAGGCGTTGCTGATAAGTCCGGCGTTTTGCCGTTCCACATCGCGCCTCGCGATGATAGCTGCAGTTTTGTCGAGGGGTGGGCACAGGCGTCGCCGGCCAGCACGCCCCCGGTGAACGTGGAAGTGACCACCCTGAATGAAATCGCTAGAAACCACTGTTCCAGTCTCCCCGAAATCGTCAAGATCGACGCCGAAGGTTTGGATTTGAAGGTGCTCGAGGGCGCGTCGGAATTGTTGGGGAAAACGGACGTGTTGTTGATCGAGGCCGCTGTTTTTCCGCGCGCCGAAAACTCTCTTGCCGAAATTGTCTGCAGAATGACAGCCGCGGGATACCGCACCGTGGAGATTACCGACGTGAATCGCAGCCCGCGCTATGGGATTGCCTGGCTATGCGAGCTGGCTTTTCTGCGCAACGGATGCCGCTGGCTTGATGGTGTCCAAGCTTATGAGTGAATCAGCGCTTCCCGCGCAACGGGATGCAGGCGCGAGCTGAAATGTCCTCTTCCACTGTTACCGCCCTGATCGACACGTATAACTATGGGCATTTTATCGAAGAGGCGATCGACAGTGTTCTGGCGCAGGATTTCCCAGCAGACCAGTTGGAGATCCTGGTCGTCGATGATGGATCCACAGACGACACGCGCGCCCGCGTTGAAAAATACACAGGTCGGGTCAAGTATCTCTTCAAGCCAAATCGAGGCCAAGCCTCGGCTTTTAACTTCGGACTGGCGCAGGCGCGGGGTGACATTGTGGCGTTGCTCGACGCCGATGACTACTGGTTGCCTGGAAAATTGCGCCGCGTGCTCGATGCATTTGAAGCTCACCCCGACGTCGCGCTCGTATATCACCCTCTTCGCCAGTTATGGTGCGCCACTGGCGAACTGCGCGAAGCGGATTTCGACGCGGTTTCCGGCGATGTGCCACAGGACCGAAAAAAAATTCTGCGATATACCGCGGCGCAGACCACCGGGCTGGCGTTCCGCACGCGCGTTCTCCGTGAGCTGTTTCCTTTGAACGAATCGTTAGTCATCGACGCGGATGCCGTGTTGACCGCGCTGATCATTTTTCTGGCGCCGGTGTTTGCGATTGCCGAGCCGCTTGGCGTGTATCGAATTCACGGCGCGAATTTGTATTTCCAGCCTTCCGCTGAGGCGGATGAGCAGCGGCAGAGCAGGCGGATTGCGATGCTCGAAATCGTGATCGACGAGATCGACCGCTGGCTGTTGAACACCGGCCATAACCTCAGACAGCCGGAAATACTCGCGTTTCGCCGCCGCTGGAGGCTTCTCCGCGAAACGGAAAGATTTCGCATCCAGCCGCCAACGCGGCCACGATTTTTTTGGCACTTGGTAAGAGCCATGGCCTGCATGAATCCGTGCTTGAGCGCGAAAATTCAAGCCGTGAATGCCCTAAATGCCGGGGGCGCGTTGCTATTCGGCTATCGGCACTATACACGGCTCGACGACTGGCGCATCGCCGGCAAGCAGCTGTTCTCGAACTGTACTTCGGACCAGTAGTTCCCGCGGCCGGCACTGTGGTAGCGTGAGTTCGGCATGATGCGCACGTATGAATTCGGCGGCGAACGGGCACTGGCGAAGTGGCTCTCGCTGCCCGCGATTAATCAGTGGGTGCCCGCGATTGAACACTTAATGCTTCCGATAGACCAGTGGGTGCTCGGGATTGAACGCTCGGTTGTCGGGAATAACCAGCGGGTGTTCGCGGAAGGCGGTCGTCTACCCGGAACAGTCTATCGAGTAGAAACACATGTAAGTCGCAGAAAACAAACGATCGGGTGCCCGCCTGCCCGGAACGTCCCGGTGCATCATTCGATGCGCTTTTGTTTCGCCGCTCCGCCACGGTGACCGTGATGCCGACCGTCAGCGTCGTCGTGCCGAATTACAATCACGCACGATTTCTGCGCCAGCGCATCGGCACGATCCTGGCGCAAACATATCAGGATTTCGAACTGATCCTCCTCGACGACTTTTCAAGCGACGATAGCCGTGCGGTCCTGAGCGAGTACGCAGCAAATCCCCGGGTGCGCCTCGAATTCAACCCGGTCAATTCCGGCAGTCCCTTTAAGCAATGGAACAAGGGAGTGCGACTGGCTCGCGGACAATATGTGTGGATTGCCGAATCAGACGATTACGCCGACCCGCAATTTCTCGCGCAGCTAGTGCCCATGCTTCAATCTGATTCCGCCATCGCGTTCGCGTATTGCCGCTCGTGGCGGGTGACGGACCAAGGGGCAATCGGGTTTGCGGATTACAATTTGCCCGACCCCGGCCGCTGGACGGCAGACTTTTGCGTTGACGGGAAAGAGCTATTCCGGCGTTACTTTGCCTTGATCACTCCCATTCCCAACGCCAGCTCCGCCCTGTTTCGCAAAGATCTCTTCGAGCGAGTCGGCTGCGCGGACGAGTCGTTGCGACTCTGCGGCGACTGGAAACTGTGGGCGTCCATGGCGCTGGAGGGGAAAGTAGCGTACTCGAGCGCACCCCTCAACTACTTTCGGTATCATGCAAACAACGCGCGCAGCCGCACCGCCCAAGCGGGAACCGACGTCCTGGAATACCTGCACGTCACCCGCTGGGTGCTCGACCGCGTAGCTCTTCCGGCCGCCGAGCTCAAGCCCATTTGGGCCGCGCGCGCCAAAGGGTGGGTGCCCGCGCTACTGAGCTTCCGCACTCCGCCTGAGTTGCGCCGTGAAATTCTCGCCTCTGTAAGGGCCGTTGATCCGCACCCGATTCGGAGAGTTTTTCGCCCCGCACTTTTGACCGCGCGCAGAAAAATTCTCAGGCATTTTCGCGATCTTCGCTCGCTGATTTCTCCCGGAGACGGCCAGGTGTCCAGCGCTTCCTCTGCCAAAGCGGGCAGATGAGGCACACGGCGAAAGCGACAGTTCCCGCCGGGCGCCGCCTAGGGAGATTTCCGAAGGTTAACTGGCCAGCTTGGCCGCGCCGCGGCGCGCCGCACGCCGTGCGGAGCCGGCGCTAAACATCGCTCGCGCGGTGTCCAGAAGCGCCAGCACCGTCGCCGACTTTTCCGTTTTCCGCCAAGCCATATAGACCTCGATCCTTGCCTCAGGATCATCGATGGGCACGGCCGCCGCCACGTTGCCGTTGTCCACACGCGTGGTCTGTTCGTCGCCAACGATAAAGATGCCCTTGTTAGCCGCGAGCAGCACCTTGTGCACTTCGCTGTGCGACATGGGATCCGCGGTCAGCGGACTGATGCGTGGACGCACGCCAGCTTTGGCGAACAATTCCATGATCTTGTCGAGCAGTCCCTTGCCCACGCTGCTGTCCGGGAGAAAAAGCGTTTCATCCGCTAGGTCTTCAATTCGCACCGATGTACGCCTAGCCAGCGGATTGGTCTTGCCCACAAGCGCTACCAGCGGCTCTTCGTAGAGAATCTCGGACGCGAGCGCCGCATCCACGGGCGGCCGTAAAAACCCGACGTCGATCATCCCTTGGCGCAGGGCCGTATTCTGCATGGTGGAAAAGATACCCTGGCATTCGATCTCCACGGCCGGGTGGGTTTGAATATGCTGTTGAACCAGCGTGCCGATCATGTCGCCAAGGTGCAAACCGACGGCAACTCGAATGATTCCGAGCTCGCCGGACTTAGCGAGGCGCAATTGCTGCGATAGGCTCTCCGTTTGCCGGATAAGCGGTTTAGCTTCCCGCAGAAAAACCTTCCCGGCGTCCGTCAGAGCCACCCGGCGACGGTCGCGTTCGAATAGCTGGACGCCGAATTCCTCCTCCAATTGACGGATTTGCCGGCTTAGCGGTGAAATAGAAACATGCAGTTGTTTAGCCGCGTTTGAGTAGCTCAGAAGTTCTGCCACAGCAATGAAATATCGAATTTGGCGCAATTCCATAGTCGTGCCCCGGTTCCACCCGTGATTCCAAGCCGAAGCTTGTCGTCAGGGAGAGTTTCACCCCCTGAACATTGCGTATGTCGTAACAGAATCGCCCAAAATAAGCAATGGACAAGTTTCGCGAAATCTAGTTTAGTGTCGCGGGTGATCGGGTGTGGTGCGCAACCCACTGGTGGCGGGTTTGCGTCTTGGGGGTAGTCTCAGTATCTACTCCAAAAATTTTAGCGAGTACCGCATCGGCCGCTCTGGCACGCGCGTGTGCTTGCTTTGAATGGGCATCGGTTGAGTTGCAGTTTCCACGGTCCGCAAAGCGGGCCTAGGGTTCAAGGGGGATGGAATGAAGGCGATTCGATGGTACTTGGCGTTAATCGTAGCGGCCGCTTTGTTCGCCGTCGCCGCGCCGCGGTTGATGGCGCAGACTCCAAGCACGGGCGCTCTCGTTGGGACGGTTACGGATCCCAGCGGCGGCGTGATTGCTGGCGCGACCGTTACCCTGACGGACATCGGTACGGGGCAGAAGCGAACGACAACGACGGACGTGAATGGCGCTTACAAATTCGCGCTGCTGGAACCCGGTACGTACTCGGTAGAGTTCACCCAGAGCGGGTTCAAGAGCTTAACTGTCCCCTCGGTTACGGTCAACGTCACGGAGACCTCCGTGCTGAATCGAAAGTTGGAGGTCGGCGCGCAAACGCAGAAAGTTACCGTTCAGGCGAATGTCCAGGCGATTCAGACCACAAACGCAGCCAATGGCGGCATCGTCTCGGGCCGTGAAATAACGTCGCTACCACTCGTTTCTCGAAACTATACGCAGGTTATTAGCCTTTCGCCGGGCGTCGTCGCCAATGCCTCCAACGCTGCCGCAGTCGGCAACGGAACAGTAGACGTGAGCGCGAACGGCCAGATGGAAAACGAGAACAACTATTCAATGGACGGCGTCACGGTCGTGAACTACGTGAGCGGCACGGCGGAGCAAGAGGGTAGCTTCCCTGGCATTCCCATTCCGAACCCCGACACGATTCAAGAGTTCAAGGTTCAGACGTCGCAATATGACGCCAGCCAGGGCCGGAACCCCGGTGCCAACGTGGACGTCATAACCAAAACTGGTACGAATCAGTTTCACGGCGACGTGTGGGAATTCAACCGCAACAACATGTTCAACGGGAACGATTTCTACTACAAGCATTACGAACTCAGCCCGGGTGGCACGGGCGTTAACTCGCCGCAGACGCTGAAGCAAAATACTTTTGGATTCACCCTCGGCGGTCCGATTAAGAAGGACAAGCTTTTCTTCTTCGGATCGTATCAAGGTATTCGCCAGGTGAACGGAATCGGGACAACTGGCTTCGCGTCGGGCTATGAATCGAATACCGAGCTTCTGCCCTGGAACGACTATGCGGATTTCAGCAGTGGGATTTGCAGCGATCTGCGCTGCACCAACAATGTTGCCGCTTATAGGGCGTACCTCGGCACCGCATTCGGGGGGCAGACGGCCTTCCCGGCGTTTTTGGGGGGCACCGGCCAGACGGTTGCAGCGGACGGATCGAACATAAGCAACACTGCCATCGGCTTGCTGCAAGCGAAGGGAGCTGTAAAAGGCGGATACAATCTGGGCTACTACTTCCCCAGTGCACCGGCGTCATGCGGGGTGGCTGCTTGCCTGCAGGCGATTTCCGATCCGTTTTATGCGCGTGAAGATCAGTACATGATCAACACGCAATACAACCTGAACAGCAAAAATACGTTGTATGAGCGGTACATGTACCAGCGCGATCCGGAGTTTGAGCCGTTCAACTGCTTCATTTTGCCGGGCAACTGCAACCCCGGCGCGCCTGTGGATGCGTACTATGGAAACCACCTGGGCCAAGTGGAGTGGCAATGGCTGCCGACTGGAAGTCTCGTGAACCAGGCGCGCTTTGCCTTCCGCCGGGACATTGAGAACAACACGGATCCCAACTCAGCTCTAAATGCCTGCACCGCGCTGCCGAACGGCGCCAACATCATCCCGTTGGTCAACAGCGGGGCACCTTGCGGCTCGATTCCGACGCCGGCCTTGGGCCAGCAATTCTCGGAAATGTTAGAGCCCCCGATGTTGGATATCCTGGGTATCGGCGGCGTTCCGTGGAGCCAGGGCGGAAATTTCTCGATGATTTCGAGCAACTTCATCAACACTTTCGACTACTCAGATACGCTCAGCTGGAGCCACGGTAAGCACCAGGTGAGCGCTGGATTTGACGCAACACGGATCCAGTACAACAACACGATCCCGGCCTCGGGTCGCGGAGAACTGTTGATGTATTCCACAGCGGACTTCCTGACCAGCAGCGTAGGCCCACTCGGCAACCCGTACGATCCGGGCTACAACGACGGCACGCCTACCCCACAGGTCGGTGGGATAGCAGAGCCCGGCTTCGGACTCAAGGGGCCGTTAACGCATTACAATCGGGCTAACGAGTTTGCCACCTACGTGGAGGACGACTACAAGGCCACTTCGAAACTCACCGTGAACATCGGCTTGCGTTGGGAATACTCGGGATTCCCGGATGATATCAGCGGCGAATTCTCGAACATTTGGGCTAGCCAAATCGACAAGCTGAATACCGGATCTGCGTTGCAGGCCCTCGGTCCGACGGGGACGCTGGTGGGATTCGTGGTCCCCTCTAACTTCGCATTCAAGACGTTCGGATTGACCGCGCCCACCGGTGCGACTGGCGTGCTGGTGAATGGCAACAAGACCCTTGTTCCCGGCACTCCACTTAACGAGTTCGCACCCCGGCTCGGCGTAGCATGGCAGCCGTTCGGGACGAACTTCGTGGTGCGCGCCGGTTATGGCTGGTTCTACGACACCATTTACTCGAACCTGCTGATTGACAACCAACTGAACCTGCCTCCGTATTCAGGGGCGGCATCAGGTCCGTCACCGGCAAACTTGGTGAACACTCTGCACGACCCTTGGTATGCGGGAGCCGATATACCCCTGGCCTGGACGCCGAGGTATATGTACGCGGGAACGGGCCCGGGTTGCGTGGCGGGCGTCTGCTCATCTGGCTATGGGTATACGTCCGATTCACCCGACATGTCCCAGCGCCTGCCGCTGGTACAGATGTACAACCTCGATTTGCAATACCAGTTTGCGAAGGGTTGGATTGCGGACGTTGGGTACGTCGGCAGCCACGGCATTCACCTTTACGACTGGTCGCGAGACATCAACGTGGCTCGTCTAGTTGCGGGTGCTCCAGACGAGCCCGCTGCGCAGTCAAACTTCCCCAATGCGCAGAACCTGGAGATGGTTGCCTCCTCGCTGCCGTATAACGATCCGGCCAATACAACTCCTATTACACAGAACCTCGCAGGTACGTTGACGAGCAACGCGAATGAGCGCGTCAGCTACTTGGGGTTTGCCCCAACCGGAGTTGCTGAGACCGAAACGCTAGGCGACTCGCTATACAACAGCCTACAGGCGTCACTCAAGCACCAGTTCGCGAGGGGCCTGACCTTGCAGGTGTCGTATACCTGGAGCAAGGACATGACTAACGTCGACACGAACGAAGCAGGCAGCGGAATCAACCCCCCGGGCCAAAGCCTGTTTGGAGCGGCGAATAGCAACGATCCGCTGGACCTGACTCAGCAGTACGGGCTTGCCTCGTTCAACCGGCCGCAGCGTGTGGTCATTAGCTACGTGTATGACTTCCCGTACAATCGGCAGCACGGAGTCGAGGGCAAACTGCTGAGTGGATGGAGCATCTCAGGCGTAACCACGATTCAAGACGGCCTGCCGTTTTGGATCACGGATGCGAATGGTGGAACGATCTACGGGGGCGCTGGCACATCCCGCGCCGCCCTCGCCGATCCGATCGACTGCAGCCCAGTCAGATTCAGCTGCAAATCGGGAATTAATGAGGCTACACCCGGCAGCACCACCTTCCGGGCGACCCCTGGGAACGGTTGGGTAAATGCGAATGCATATACGTCAATGTGCATCAGCGGATGCACAACCGCAACTGGGGCTCCGGCACCTGCTCTTGAGGCGAGTTCGCCGTATTGTATCGGCGGGACGCCGAACCCCGCTGGCGGCTCTCCGTCGGCTGCGTGCGGCAGTGCAACAGCTACGTACGTGAACGCAGGTACCGGCTATGGAAACGAAAGCGTCGGCGCGATCATGGGACCTGGGCAGTTCGACTTCGACACATCGCTCGATAAAATGACCAGAATAACAGAGCGAACTCAGATCGAGTTCCGTGTCGAGGCCTATAACTTGTTCAACCACCCGCAATTTAACGAGCCGTACAACACCGCAATTAGCACTCCGGCTCTATTCGGAGCCATAACATCCACTTCGGTAACGCCGCGCGTGATTCAGTTCGGTGCGAAGTTCATCTTCTAGGAGCGAGCTGGAATCGAGAAGCGGACGTATCTGATCTGAAGTTCCTGTTCTAGGCGCGACCCGGAAACAGGAGACAGCCGGCCCCATTTTCCCGGAGCATCGGGAGAATGGGGCCGTTTTAGTTTTAGCCCACGGGCAGTGGGTCGCGTGGCACAGAGTCCGGGCTGCAGGCGGTCGCTAGAGGGTGCGTAGCCAGGGAATTAGTTTCGCCAATCGCTGCGAGCTTAGCGATTGATCGCGCAGCGTTAATGCTATACTACCGGCGCAGCCGTCCTATGCTCGTCGTTTGCCGCGGAGAGGTGGCCGAGAGGCTGAAGGCGGCGGTTTGCTAAACCGTTGTACTGGCTAAAACCGGTACCGGGGGTTCGAATCCCCCCCTCTCCGCCATGTCAACAAAAATCTTCCAGTATTATTGGAAAATCTTGAATCTTCAGACGCTTAGCTGTTTTGATTTCTTGCCCTGTAGTCTCCACAGTCTCCCCATTTCCCCCCAATCGCCACTTTTTTCGAGCTAAATTCGAGCTAAATGTCACCGCATAGATCAGGGTCAGCGCTGCGTATTCCAGAGATTTGCCCTACGGCTTGCCAAATTGTTTGTAATTCTTTTCGTCATCGAAAACAGATGTATAGCGCAGACCAGATACTTCGGGAAGAAGGCTACGGTGGCATCCCCAGTTAAAGATGTGCAAGCGGGATAACTCCTTGCTTCTCCAGTCGATATTCTTTTGGGCGTTCCATCCCGGACGATGAGCAAGGATGAGCAATTTTTCTGCAAGGTCAATTTGCCTCGACCACACCCGGTCGCTTGGCGTTCCGTCCCAGCCAGAACAACGTCCAACGTAGATGCCCAAGCGACCAAAATCTGCGTCGTACATCCAGTCAACTTCTTGCTTTAACCGCACTGCAAATGGCTGGTCACACGCCTTGCCGATATAGAGCAAGCAATCGGCTCCGTGAACCGGATGGCATGGTAGATTTGGTAGATGCCGTAGTCTTCGGCTGATCTTAATTTAGTTTTCTCCTCCCAACTTTTGGGGCCGTCCCATTGGAGATGGACGTATTCAATCGGAGACGGGATTTGGGGTCTCATTGTTTACCGCCTTTCATTCTTCTGCTTGCCGCCCGCACGGTGACGAAGCAATCGTTTGTGAGTTTTTCGGTAAGTCCGGCAGCGCGGATTGGCTGGTTGGCGCTATGGTTGTTCTTCGATCCACGGTTTGATTCCCTCGACTGTTTCCGGCGAGGAGGAGCACTCGGTGCCTGCGAGATGACCGGATGCTCCTCTGAGCCTTGAGCACGTCCTACCGGGGGAAGCGTGGTATCTTGAATCGCCCGCGATCGTTTACCGACCCACGGTGAAGGACGACCGTCTTGCCGCACTTGGCACAACGCAAACACAGTTTTATTTTGTTTGCCGTCTTTATGCGCCAATGCCTGCTGATTGGTTGAAGTTCGGCGAACACTTTTGTCGCGCCGCACCTACCGCACTGATAAATTAGGCGCGGAGCCTCGTACCCGGTTTTGGTTTCCCGTACAGTTTTACTCACAGTACCTCCTTCGGTTCGCGAAAATGTTTTACCTCTACAAGGAGGAAACCCCGTTCATTTCGTTTCTCATGAAAAATGCCAAAATCCGCATGGCGAAGATAAGGCGAAGCTGCTATCCTCGGCTCCATGCCTGTGCGCCCCTGCCGCGTCGCGATCCTCGATATGGACGGAGTGGAGCACGCGGTTCAGGTCTCCGCCGCCACGCTATACGAAGCCGTCGCCCTCGGGCTGGCGTCGCTTCGGGGCGAGGAGTGGGTGGGCGCGATCCCCGAAGGACTGAACGCAGTCCGGGTCTCGGTGATGAACGTCGCCGTGGAGCACTCGGTGAAAATCAAGGATTTCAACGACTGGCTTCGCAGAGACGGACGAACGCCGAGGGAGCGAATACAGCGCAGCCGCGTCCGGGAGATTTTGGGGCTGGAACATTCCGGCGCGAAGTGAGCGCCGCTACGGGACTATACGATGGAACGCAATGGACAAAAAGCAGATGGATTTATATTCAAGCTCCTGCCTAGCGGGAAAGTCCTCCTGATACCCCAAGGCTCCGGCATTCACTACACGCTGCATCCCGGTGACAAATCTGGTGTCATCGACGTTCACAAAACCAGCGAGCACGACGTGAGCGGCAACTCTGGGCGATACGAGACTCTGTTTAAGATTCCTAAGCGGGAGCTTGTGCCCGCTCTTTCCAAAATCGGAGAATCCCCGTTCGTCGAGTTTATTAGGATGCTTCGCCCCATCCGGCTCGGGTGGATCGCTCGAAATCACCTTTGCATTCTCGCGTTCCCAACCGATACAGAACTGGACGGCATCTCCGAAATAAAAATCGATCCGCATTCGCCGGACTCTGAGCGGTTGGTACAGCGCTGGTTTCGGAATCCAGAGTTTATTGACGAAATCTTTGATATGCCGAACATAGCTTTTCTGCTGTTCAAGTCGAGGCAGAGAGCGACCTTGCCTTACGGGATAATGTTCAAATTCCCCGATTCCAAGGGCAGGCTTAGGTGGATTCGCTCGCGAGACCTTCGGCGCTGGAGCCGGAAAATGGAAGCCGTCTATCGCGAGGCATTCCAGCCTTTCATTGTCAGCCAGAACTTCTGAGTCGCTGCTCGGCTCGGGCTAGCGGTGCCTCCTAGGAGTCGATCCTGCGTCGGTCTTGCGTTCCCTGAGGGGTTTGGGTCGGCTGATGCGTTTCCGAGGCGTTGGAAGCCTCTGGGTGGTTCCGTGGGCTTTGGTTGGCATTGCCACTTCGCCCTGCACAACGCGACAGCCTCCAGTCTAGTCCCGACGGCCTATTGGCCGTATGTATGCCTGCATGCTACCGTGTGACCATGAAGCGGACAGCCCTCTTCCTCAAGGAGGAGCAGATCAACAAGCTGCTAAAGCTGTCCGAGAAGACTGGCGCTCCGGTCGCGGAACTGATCCGCCGTGCGGTTGATCGGTACCTTCAGGAGCGAGCCAAGGAACTGAAGTAAGCGGAGCGTCGCGGTGCTGATAACACCGTGACGCCCCTGACCAACGCAACCTTTATGGGAGGCTGCATGGCTAGTCGAATTGTATCAGTCGTCTCTTCGCTCGCATCTACGCTCCCGTTTCCGTTCGCGGCAATCGCAAATCCCACCCAGTTCTTCCGCCCCACTCGGGGGCGCTCGTGACCCGTGTGTGCGTGCGCTGCAAAGAAGTCCTCGGCGAGAAATGCGTTCAGTGCGGGGCGGAAGCGGTACCGTTCCGCGTCCCCCCTCAATCGAGCGCTCCTGCCGGGCAGGATTTTGAATGCCCTGCCTGCGGTCACCGCTTCACCCGAGGCGAGGGCGGCGAGACGGGCGGCATGTGCGAAGCCTGCTTCGACGCGGCCCTGCGAAAGGCGCACGAGCGCCAGAATGCGGGTAGGCAATGAGGGACGAGGATCGCAAGAGGTTGGCAGGAACGAAATCTGTACGGGTGCGGCATTTCGCCGAGTGCATCGGCGGCAAGCACCAACTCTTCCGATTCCTGTGCGAAGCGCAGCCGCGCATCGTCCTGACCACCTATGAACTCCCACAGCGTTGTCCACTCTGCGCTCTGAATCACCCGATTCCGATAGCGAAAGGAGAACCGAATGCTCATCGGCAAGGACAATAAAGGCAAGACGATTGGCTGGATGGAAACCTATTTCTCCGGCGACAGAACCGTGACCGTCAACGCCAGCCGCGACGTCACCACGGTCTCGACCCGAGACCGAAGGACGGGCAAGGTCGAGATGAAGACGTTTTTCGGCAAGCCGCTGATGCCCTCCGATTCCGACGACAAATGAGCAGCCTTCGGCGGGGCGTTCTGGGCGGCTGTTGGAAGACTTGGCGGGGATAGGTCTTCCGCACCCGGAAAAGCCGCAGCTATCGCCCCGCAGCGGTTTTTTGGACGGGTTCTGCAAAGCAGGAGAGAGCACCAAAGGAGGCTTCATGGCATTGCAACTCATCCCTAACGGTGATCGCGCTCCTCGGAAGCTGCTGGCAGCGGTCTATTCGCGAGTATCGACGGTCGGTCACGGTCAAGACCCTGCGATGCAAACGCGTGAACTGCGCGAATATTGCGAGCGCCGAGGCTGGGAAATTTTCGGCTCCTACACCGACGAGGGTGTTTCCGGGCGGAAAGATTCCCGCCCGCAGTTGAATCGCCTCATGCGTGACGCTCACGCTCGCCGCTTTGACGTGGTTGTCGTCTGGCGCTTCGACCGCTTCTCTCGTTCCGTCTCGCATCTCTGCCGGGCGTTGGAAACGTTCAACGCCCTCGACATCCAATTCGTTTCTCTTTGCGAGCAGGTGGACACCAGCACTCCGACAGGCAAGCTCGTTTTCACGATATTGGGAGCAGTCGCCGAGGGCGAACGCAATTTGATAGCGGAGCGCGTGCGGGCTGGGCTTCGGAACGCCAGAGCCAAAGGCAAGCGCCTCGGACGTCCCACGAAACCTGTCGATGTTGACCGAATCGCCGCGCTCCGTGCTTCCGGGCATTCGTGGCGCTCGATAGCCAGCGCGATGAAGTTGTCGGTCGGAACCGTGTACGCCGCCGCCCGCGCACAGCGGACTGAGGCCGTGTGCGCCTGAAGCGTTCGGACGAAGTGCGGGCACTACCCCTGTCAGCTCAGGAGGAAACGCTATGTGCGAGATCGGAAAGCCGATTGAGGTCATCGAGGTCGAGCCGCTGAGCCTTCCCGTGTCCCTGCCGCGCACGAAAAGCGAAAGGGATCAGGAGCCAGCGGCGATTCCTGCCGTGTCCGCGACGGAGACCACCCTTGCCGAAAAGGTCTAACCGCGCCAGCCGCTCCGCATACGGGCTGGAGCCGTCCTTCGAGAAAGCTCCCGATTATGTCGAACCGTTCGTCGGATACCGGGCATGGAAGTGGACTGCCGAGGGGGTCACTTCCCTAAACGGCGCTGCGTGGACGCCCAAGCAGGCGTTTGAAGCGATCTGCCCCCGCGCCGAGGGGCTGCGCCTGATGCAAGCGGCGGCGCTCACGCCGAACGCGCAGAGGTTTTGGGACTCGAAAAAGCATCACCTTCCCGACCCCGCCTGCACCTGCGGCATGTACGCCGGGTTAAACATGCAGCATTTGATCGCCATCAATTACATCCAGCGCGGCATCCACGGCGAGGTATCCCTATGGGGGCGGCTGTACCGCCACACGCTCGGATGGCGTGCCCAATTCGCGTACCCAAAATTTTTCGTCGTTCCGGTCAACATGATCCCAACGAAAGCCGAAGAAGCGCAGGAGCGCCTCGCGAAGCTGACCGAATTCGACGTTGACATCTACCTCCAGCCAGAACGCGAAGCGCGAGTCGGGCAAGAACGAATTCCACTGTGGATTCGCGAGTACGGTTACACGCAGAAGGGCATCTCGTTCCTCATCGAGCGCTGGAAAACGTGGGATTCCCACAAGATCGTTCACACCCTCAAGGTCGGCGACCGCATCGCTGTGCTCACCGACGTCAACGGCGGCGGCATCGGTATCGTCAGCGAGATCGTCGGCGACGAGGTCTGTTACACATTTTTCAACGCGAACGTTGTGTATCGCAAAAGAGTGAAAGACGTGATCTGGAACGAGCGCAACTGGCGGTGGGAGACGAGCGGGCTGGGCACGATGCGCAAGCTGGAGCACCGGAACTTTGGCGAAGTGCTTTCCTAACGGAGGAAACGTCCATGAAGCCAACGACTATCGACGTCGCCGGAACAATCAGGGAACTCGTCGGGTGGGCGCTGAAACAAATCCTTCTCCTCCTCGGCATCATCCTGTTCGGGCTGTCGGCTCCTCTTCTCTTTACGGTCGGCATAGAAGTTCTCGTGTGGCAAGGTGCCGACATGTCAACGTGGGCTGTCGTCTACTTCTTCCTCGGGCCGGTCGCTTGCATGGTCTGGATGGTTTTCATCTGCCATTGGCAAAGCATGCGGCAATGGCAGCGTGCGGGGAAGCTGGATACTTGGCGCGACGATCACGGCGGAATGATTTGCACGGTCGGCAAGTCCCTGTGGTTCATGGTCAGCGGCTTCTTCGGCTCCGTGATCGCGGAAAGCGTGCTCGTGGTTACGACGTTCAGAATCTGTCCGCAAGCGCTGACCCGCGAGGGCTTGATGGTGTTTTTCGGGATAGCACCGCTCTTCGTATTCGCGCCCGTCCTACTGGTGCTGTTGAGCCGCTGGATTCGCGGGGAAGAGTACGCGACCGCTTAGCGAGAGCGAGTGGCTCAGCGAGGAGGGATGAAATGCAGATGTTCGACGAGGAGATCGCGACGCTGATCAAAAGCGACGGCACCGTGGAGCAAAAACGGATGCTGCTGGACGACATGCTCCAGACCGAAGAAGCCGAGAACGCCGTCGAGGAGTTCCTCCGATCATGGAAGCGCTTCGACAAGCTCAAAGAAGCAGGGATCGACCACCGGGCGAACTCGTGGTGGGTCGCGGTGGAGCTTCTCGCGCTCGCCGATTCGAGGCTGAAGGCGGTCTTCACGGGCGACCGCCGCGACCCCGCGTCCATAAAGCAGTTCCACAAGTATCGCGGCAAGCTGATCAACGGGAAGCGCTACAGGACGGATGCGTAGGAACGGTCGGCTGCGGCAAACCTGAAGGTGATACAAGAGGAATCGCTCCGGTGACTATCAGACTCAGCAAATCAAAATTTGTGGCAGGCTGCCAATGCCTCAAGCGGCTGTACCTGCTCGTCCACGAACCGGAACTCGCAGTTGCGCCGGATGCTGCTGATCGAGCCATCATCGAGCAGGGGCGGCAGGTCGGTCTGCTTGCTCGCGAGATGTTTCCGGGGGGCGTCGCCGTTGAGTGTCGAAACAGAGAACAGGCGATCCGAGCGACTCGCAACTTGATTTGCAACCCGCAGGTACCCGCTATCTTCGAAGCAGCCTTCGAATACAGGAACGTGTTTGTCCGCGTGGATGTGCTTGAGCGCCGTCGAAATCAGCGCTGGCGCTTGATCGAGGTCAAGTCCTCGACCGACGTGAGGGATCACCATCTGGAGGATGTTGCGATCCAGTATCGGGTCGCGAGCGGGACCGGACTCGATCTGGCAGCGTGCTCTCTGGCCTACGTGAATCGGGATTACGTCTACCAAGGCGGTTTTATCGAACCGCAGAGTTTCTTCAAGATCGTCAATATGACTTGCCAAGTAGCGAAATCTCAATCGGATATTGCTACGCAAATCGGCTCCGACTTTGGCATGCTCTCAAAACCCACCTCGCCCCAGATCGCGCCCGGACAGCAGTGCAGCCGCCCGATCATCTGCGAATTTTTCGCTCACTGCAATCCCCCGCGCCCGCACGATCACGTCGGATTCTTGCCGCGCATCCATCGCAGCGTGGTTGAGGCGCTTGAAGAGATAGGGGTGGAATCCATTCGGGACATCCCCCACGGTTTCGAGTTGAGCGACATTCAACGCCGCGCTGCGACGTGCGTGCAGACTGGCGAGCCGTGGTTCAGCCCTCAACTTCGCGATGTGTTGGGCGGGTTGACGCACCCGCTGTACTTCGCCGACTTCGAGACCGTGAATCGCTGCATCCCGCGTTTTGCGGGGATGCGACCATACGATCACCTGCCCTTTCAATGGTCAGTCCATGTGCAGCGAGAACCCGGCGCGGAGCCAGAGCACTACGAGTTTCTTGCCACATATAGCAGCGATCCCCGGCGTGAGTTCATTAGCTCCCTTTGCGCCGCGCTTGGCGAACGCGGAAGCATCGTCGTGTATTCCTCGTTTGAGTCTCAGCGACTTTCGGAACTGGGCAGTTGGCTCCCGGAGTTCGCGGATCGCATCGTCGCGATCCAAGCCCGCCTCTTCGATCTGCTGCCCATCCTACGAGAGCACGTTTACCACCCTGCGTTCGGAGGCTCATACTCGCTCAAATCGGTGCTCCCTGCGCTCGTGCCGGAGATGACCTACGAGGGCATGGAAATCGCGGACGGGCAGGACGCAAGGCTTGCGTGGGAGGCGCTGATGCGGGGAACAGTGGATGTGGCTGCGCGTGTAAGGATAAGGCAAGCTCTACTAAACTACTGCGGCAAGGATACACTCGCCCTTGTTAGATTGCTCGACAAGGTCAAGGGTTCCACGGAAGAACAACACTGACTGTCTCTCAGCTACCCCATTCCTTCGTCGCCCAACGAATCAATCGCTTCTCTCGCTTCTGTGCGGTGGCGCGATTCCACTTTCGTTTCGCAATAAGCTTGGATACTTCAATCGCCTGAAGCAGACCCTGTTTGGCATACGTCTCCGCTTTTTGGCTCGGCGACAAATCCCTCAGCTTGGAATTCACACCGGGTGGCAGCATCACCAGATTCCCAAGACGGTGTACATAAAGACCGTTCGTCGCGGGATTATCGGAGCCTTTGCTCTGAGGGAAAATATGTTCGATAGACTTGGATGGATCGACTTCCCAAATGCGGTTCCACATCCCCTCGTTGATTCTCTGCCCCCCCTTTTCCGCCAAGTATTCTTCGTACCGATAGAGAAGATACCGAAGTTCCTCTGACCAATCTTTGTAGCAGTCCTTGTTGTAGAGGTTCTTGACGACTGAATTGATCGCGAACTCCTCGCCACTACCGAGCGCCCAAATCTCTTGAACTATTGTTTGAGGCTTGAGCTTGTCGTTGATCACCTTCCATGCGAGTCGAACGTAATCGCCTACTCTCTGTCTTGCATCAAATCTTCCAAGGCCGTAAATCCTGAACGTTACATTTTCCCACTCCCTCAACAGGTGTTTTTCGTCGTCCTCCGGGAAATCGCGCAGCAGTATTGCCACCGCAAGAAGCCTCGCCTGAACTATCCTCGTTGCCGCCGTGACGCGATGGTTGCTTAGCAGTCGGCTCTCCGTCTGTGTTACCTTCAACACCCACTTGGAGCAGTCAACGACTTTCCTAGGGCTTTCTTGACAGCCAGAAACGAGAATCCCGACAGCGTCCTCCTCGCTCAAAGGACGGGCAGGTGCTGTCGATGATCTAAGGGTGCCTGCAAACCGTACAGTTTCTTTGTTTAGACTCTGCCAGCGCAATCCGATTGCGCGATAAATGTCGCTCCACAACTTGTGCAGTTCTGCGACTGTATCGAGCTTCGTGCTCCGGTCGCCCGTGTCGAACACAATCGCCATCAAGAGACTCTTCAGGCGATCGAACCACGTCACGTCGAGACCACGGGTGTTGAGCACTTCGAATACTGTGTAAACCAAGCCCTCATCTTCAATCTCGAAGAAGATTGCCGAAAGGCGGTTCTTTATCACCGAATAGAGGTCAATAAGCTTCCGTGGTGGCTGCGCAGCCCAATTCGTTACGAATTGCTCGCATTCGGAAATGGCGTCAATGATGTTCTGGTCGGCTGAAGTGTAAAGAACCTTCCCGTCAGGGATGACTCCGTCGCGCAGATAATCGGCGAAGATGTGGTTCATATCGTGATTGGTTACCAGCAATGCTAGGTCATCGCCCTTCACTAATAGCGAGTCTATTTCCTCGGAACGGCGAGCATCGTCTGCCTTCATCTGATTACTGAGCGCCTTTAGCAGGATCGTCAGCGTCGTTAGCCGCTGCTGCCCATCGACTACTTCGATTTCGAGAAACTCATCTGAGGCAATGCGCTTTTTTTTGCGCCGCAACCCCACAATTGTCGCCATGAAATGCGTCGAATCACTGTCCGATGCGAACACCTTCTCAATGTCGCCAAAAAGATCAGCACGCTGTTTGGGTTGCCAGCTATACGCACGCTGATATTCTGGAACTTTGAACAGCCTCCCAGAAAGCAAATTCCCGACCGTCAGGTAGAGTGGCTGAATTTGCACTTAAATACTCCTCCCGGTTCCGAATCGTCCGTTGCTATCGCTTCATTTCGACCGTGATGCAGTACGACAATTCTAGGGCATCCGCCTACGCTCGCATGTGCCGAAGAGGATGGCACAAACATTCTCCAGAGCCAACGACGATTGCGCCAGCGCTCGCGCCGGACATGGCGTATGAGGGGATGGTGATCGCGGACGGACAGGCTGCCGGGCTGGCGTGGGAATCGCTTGTGCGCGGCGATTTGAGGCGCGACGAGCACGAGCGGATAAGAGAAGCTCTGCTCGACTATTGTGAGCAAGACACGCTGGCTCTCGCTAGGCTGCTACAGAAGCTTGACATCCAGAAAATTCTCGAAATTCCTAGGCGCGTTGTAAACTGATCCATCGAACATTTCTGAAAAGCAATCATCAATTGGGCAGGGGCGCTCAGCGCCGACAGGATCGAGCATGGTCGATTTTACAAAGCTGAGGAACGAGAGAAAACAAACTGTACCGACTGACCCTGCCGCAATCTTTCAGCGCCTCCCCAAGCCTCCGCACATAAATGATCTCTGGGATGGTCAGAGCAAAGCGCTCGCGGCATGGAACGAGCGTCGCCAAGAGACCGACCTTGTCATCAAGCTCAATACGGGTGGCGGGAAGACGCTGGTGGGATTGTTGATTGCACAGTCATTGCTGAATGAGCTTCGCGAGCCAGTCGTCTATCTGTGCCCGAATAACCAGCTTGTTGAACAAACACTTGAGAAAGCGAGTGAGGCGGGTCTCTCTGCCGTCCGCTACGGCGGAACGGAATTGGACGCGGAGTTTCTGAATGCACGAATGATACTCGTGGCACCGTATCATGCCCTATTCAATGGTTTAAGCAGATTCGGCGTTTTGGGAACTGGTCGGGAGCCAGTAAAGCTTGGCGGAATAATCTGTGACGATGCCCATAGTGCTCTCGGGGTGGTCAGGGCTGCGTTCACGATCTCTACCACGCGGAAGGATCACCGCGACCTTTATGACGAGCTTGTTGGCAGATTCCGGGCAGATTTTGAATCCGTGGGTCGGCTTGGTAGTTTCGATGACGTGGTCGAGCGTGAAGATTTCGGAGTTCTAGAAGTTCCATATCCCGCGTGGTTGGCTAAAGAAAACCAAATTCGCGAATTAATCGCCAGAAACTACGCGGAACCTTTCAAATTCGCTCTACCTCTTCTCAGAGATCACTTCAAACTTTGCCACGCCTTGGTCAGCGCTCGCGAAATAACGATCACCCCCTTCCAGCCGTTGGTTCACTTGTTCCCGTCCTTCCATGAGTGCTGCCGCCGCGTTTTCATGTCCGCCACGATTGCCGACGACAGTTCGATAGTCCGGACCTTCGATGCCAACCCTAAGAGCGTTGGAAATCCAATCGTCCCAGCGTCCCTCGCTGGTGTCGGTGAACGGATGATACTCGCGCCCTCTCTGATGAATTTGAAGAAGAAGAGACCTCTGGAGGTGACAAAGGAGAACGCGAGGTTTGTATCAGGGAAGCTCGCGGGTGTCGCGATCCTAGTCCAGTCCGAAGTGCGGGGAAAGGAATGGGCAGATGTTGGACAGGTCGTCGTAGGCGATGCCGTCGCACAAGCTGTCAAGGAACTCACGACAGGAGCTTCACGCGGGCCGTTTGTGCTCGCGAGCCGCTACGATGGTATTGATTTAGCGGGTGACGCATGTCGGTTGCTGATACTCGATGGTCTTCCCACAGCCACCAACAGTTACGAACTGTTCCGAGCAGAAGTGTTGCAGGGCAATAGCTCGATCAACGTAGGGCTTGCCCAACGAATCGAACAAGCTATCGGGCGGGGAACTCGTGGTGCGGGCGACTACTGCGTAGTTTTCTTGTTGGGGAAGGATTTGACATCGTGGATTGCCCGTTCCGCCAGCTTGGCGCTCATGACTCCTAGCACTCGCGCACAAGTTCAGATGGGGTATGACATCAGCAAGTCTGTTTCAAGCCCCGAAGAACTCATGAGCACGGTGATGCAGTGCTTGAAACGCGACAAGGGCTGGATTCGTTACCACGCCGAAACGCTTGCGGACAGGAGTGAACAACCGCGAGTTGACACTCAAGCGATAGAAATAGCATGGCGGGAACGAGCGTATATCGGTTACTGCTTGCAAAACGACTTCGATCACGCAATCCGCATCATTCGCGAATTGCCGGACGTGGATGGAAAGCTAGACCGCCACATTCGTGGTTGGCTCTGGCAACTCGGCGCACGTGCCGCATTGTTGGCGAAGCAAGAGAATCTTTCTCACGAAATGCAGCGGCAAGCGTTCTCCGCAAACAACTTGCTCATCCCACCTGCGGTGAAGCCGAAATACGAACCCGTCGCCGAAATCGGTCAACAGGTTGGGAACATCCTTGATGAGGTAACGCGATATGCGCTAAGGAAGGGGGCACTGGACGAATTTGAGCGCACTGTGGCTCTGCTCTCCCCGAGTGCGACAAGCAATCAATTCGAAGAAGCGCTGAAACGCTTTGGCGAGCTGCTCGGGTTCCGTGCTCAACGACCGGAGCACCAATTTCGCGTAGGACCGGATGTGCTGTGGCTATCGGGAACGGATTATTGTTTCGTGATCGAATGCAAGCACCGCAAGGATGCGAAGAACGCTCTCACGAAAGATGAGCATGGTCAGTTGCTTACGTCACGACAATGGGCGCAGGACAATTATCCGAAGCGAAAGGTCATCTACTTCATAGTGCATCCCACCGACGAATCCACCAAACCTGCGGCAGCCGAGAAGACCAGCGTTCTAACATTGTCTAAATTGGGGGAATTGGTGGGAGTTGCACGGCAATTCTATACCGACCTCTGTTCCTCTGCCGCCCAAGGCGCTACGCTTGAAAAGGTCTGCGCGGAGTTTCTCGCGAAACACGGCCTGTCAGCAGAAGAGATTGCGAGGAGATTCCTGACCACATTCAAGTCCGCAAAGTCCGGAACAAGGTAAATCTACCGATTAGCTTTTGTCTTCGCTGAGCAAGGCGTCATACGACGACGAGTGGTTCGCAAAATGAGTATCGGAGATGGCTGACAGGATCACATAACAGCAAAGAAGTGTTGTGATGTCCCGAATACGCGGCAAGGACACTACAATCGAGCTGATTTTGCGATCAGCGCTGCATCAGGCTGGTTTCGTTTCAGGAAGAATGTCAAAGGTATCCTCGGTACGCCGGATATCGTGTTCCACAAGGCTAGGCTGCTTATTTTCGTTGATGGCGACTTTTGGCACGGATATCGGTTTCCGCAATGGGGGATGTCGCTGTCCGATTTCTGGCAACAAAAGATTCATCGGAACAGAGTGCGTGATCGACGTTACCACTCAAGGCTCCGACGTGCGGGATGGACTGTCGTTAGGATTTGGGAGCATCAAATCCAGCGTGATCTTGATGCAGTGGTTCTGCGGATCGCAAGCCTGATGAAATAAACCGCGTCCTCAATTTGGTCGATTTACTCGCTCACTCGGGCTTCTGTCGCACGACCTCGAAGCCGCTTGCTATCATCGACCAGCCCGAAAGCTCTTTCAACAACTCAAGTGCCGGATTGCGGATAATGAGAGGGAGATATCCGGCTTCTCGGAATTGTTCCATGTTGACCACGTAAAGATAGTAGTGGTCGCCAAGCTCCTTTGCTGCCTCCATCTCTCCCGAGGAAACGAAGAACCGTTCGACGCCCCGATGAGATTTCACTTCAATAAATCTATCGGGCAAAAAGGATTTCAGCCCTTCAAACGATTCCACATCATATCCAGCAGCAGTGTTGATAAGAGAAACCCGACGCACTAGCTGAAGTTGAGTATGTCCTTGCAGTCTTTTTTTTTCGAAGGCAAGCACGAATTCTTCTGCGTCGGCACCTTGTTCGGCTTGGGATCTCTGCAAATGTTGTAACTGGTCAGGGGATAAAATCTTTACAGTACGAGTGCGAGCGAAGGCTATACGGATGGTCTCCTGTAGGCGTTGTGACAAGGGACTTTGTATTCTCACGATGGCAGCTCCATCTTCGGAATCTATTACAGTCCCCAAGTCTCTCAAGAGCTTGACCACCGCAATCTTTTGTATTGGGATTTGGGATAAATGAATATTCAGCTCATCGTCCGATTTCCCCCAACTCAGTGTGCCGGGAGGAAAAACGTCTTCGATTTCTCCGGCAGCAGCAAGTCCATCCAGCAATCGAAGAGATAAAGCCAAGCTCACGGACGTTTCTTTCGATGAGCTGAGGAATTCTCGTTCGGGCAATAGATGTTCACCGTCAGTCCGCAACACGCCAAGGTTCAAAAGAAGTTCGAGAGCGGCGTCTAGGTGTTCACCTGAACCGTACCGAGTCGCAAAACAATACGCTTGGAGATCCGCCCGTAACACACGCTGCGTCGTCGCGAAGACGCTACGGAAGAGAGTCTCGTACAGTCGTTTGTTACCCAGTGATTGCGCTTGTGGTACGACGCTTGACATAGTCTCGGATGATCGCTCGTACATCGTCGCTGTCGTCCTGCGCCTCCTGAGAGTCCATGTTGAGACTGATGAGCGGTATGTCCCGGCTCTCCAAAATCTTCATCATGGCTGCTTCTTTCTGGAGGAGGCGCTCATGTATGGTGGAGTCAACGGTATCCGTGGCCGCTAGATAGTAATAGTTTACTTTCGCACCATCAGGCAGACCATATCTATGAATGCGGTCTTTCGATTGAAGGAACGCGGCAGCGTTGAAATTGCGCTCTACGTAGATCGCATGTCGGCATGTTTTGTGGAGCGAGATCGACTCACCCACTGCGGCTGGGTTTGCAAGGATCACACGGAACGACGAATCCGAACTCTGAAACTCCTGCACGATGTTTTCTCGCGTCTCGACATCCGCCTCTGAGTCATCCGTCTCTGTCGGCGTACCGCCATATAGGACCCGGACGTCAATCGCTCGGCGTTCACATAAATCGCGAAGCACGAATAAATTCGCGATGAAAACACACCAGACTACGACTCTGTTGTCAGGATCCTGCAAGAGAAGTTTCTCTATCAGTTCAACCGCCGCCTGCAGCTTCGCAGGAGTCTCGTTGGACGCATATTGTTGTACTTCCGCCAGAATCTCGGCATCGTCCACGAAAAGCGCGGTCGTCCGCTCTGAGCCTTCACCAAGAAGTGCTTCGTCCAAAGGCGTGCGCAACAAGGCTGGATTGGTAGCTGCCTGCATGAGGCGAATCACTCTCGCCTTGGCAAGTGTGTCCTTGACCCAAGAATCGCTACGCTTACTCTCCCAATAGCTCACATATTTTTCCTCGATGAAGCGGTAAATGCGCTCCTGCCTCCGCCCCATCGGCACAAACATAATTGGATTCTCAATCGGTTTAGGAAGGCGGAGATCCGCTTTTCGGATTCGGATGAAAAATGGCGACAGATTATCAACCAGACGATCTATACGCGGATCGAAAGGGTTTTGACTCATGTCTCGAAGATGCTGCACGTGGAATTTGATGACGTCGTGCTCAGGCCAGATGAAATGGAATAAATTAAACAAATCCTCGTACCCGTTCGGTGCAGGCGTACCAGTCAGTACCACCCGAGCAGCACAGAACCGTGCCAGCCCAAGAACCGCCTCCGCCCACACCCCACCCGCGGAGTTTTTGATTTTGTGCGCCTCGTCAAGGACAACCATGACCTTGTTCCACGGCCTGCCCAGAAAGTGTTGGATGTGCTCAAGATCATTTGCGACAGATTGATAGCTCGTGAGAACCAATTCGGCATCCCGAAATTCGGGAAGCTCGGAGTAGAGTATCCTTTTGCGATAATCAGGTGCGACCCCGCCAGAAAGCCGATGGCTGTTGGGACGCCTCAAGAAGCATTCCAAGAACTCTGATTCCCATGGCCCGAAGGAACTCAGCGGGCCGATGACAAGGATTTTGTTTACGAACTTCGATGCGGTCGGGACAAGACTGTTCAGATACGCAAAGGCACCATAAACGATTGTTGTTTTGCCAACCCCCGGCGCGGAGAAATTGGCGGCGTTTTGAGCAAACGCGAGATGATACGAGGCGAGAAGTTGCAAGTCGTATAATCGTCGTCCCGGCACTTTCTCGATCAACGTGTCGGCAAAGTTGCGAAATTCCTGCGTTGGTACTTTGTTCGACCAGATGGAGCGGGCACGACTCGAAAATTCTGTGAATTCTTCCTCCGAACGCTGAAAGTCGGCTACCGAAGCAGACAACTCCGACGTTCGTTTTGTTATGAAACCCGCTTTTTCCAAAGACTCTTCGATTGAACGTAGCAGCGGCCCAAGTCTCTCGCCACTTACGGGAATTAGAATTAACCCATCGGGCAGAAGCGACGCTTTAAGGTAATCACGCAGATAGATCGCTGTTCTTCGACTCCGCCAGACATCTCGCGTGTTGCCTTTGATGGTGACACTTGTCGCATCAGCGTCAACGTCGAGGATCAATGGCTCCATCAGACTTAGCGACCCTTACGCTTGATTATCTTCTTGAATTCATACGTTAACGAATTGATTAAGCCAACTGCCTCTTCTACCTTTGGATCATTCAAAAATGCATCAGCAGTAGTGTCGATCGTTTGCAGCGTAGATAGCGCTCGGGTCAATAGTTCTATCGGAGCGCTCTTTGCGTTGAAGTCCTCCAAGCGACGCACGCACTGTCCGAAATTCTGTTTGATCTTAGGGATGACCTTCGCTTCCCAATCTTGATCGCGTTGCCGCAGCAGCTCATCAAGGTTGCCATCGGGATTTTCCTTTCGGAAGTCGTCGATACTCTTTTCAGCTCCATTGATCGGCTCGACATTCGCGAAATGAAAATCGGAGAACTGCTTCCATACATCTTGGTTGCAGAAGAAACTTTCCTTTTTGCTTGGTCGCCCCGCCCAGCGGTACATCTTGCCGTCACCGGAAAAACGCGCACGGATCAGATCGTAAAAAATCGTCTGCAGATCTGACACATCCGAAGGGCTATATGACCACATTGCTAGTTCCGTGCCTTTGCCATATTTCTGGAGATATAGTTCAAGGTCAACGAACAACCCCTCGGTTCCGTCAAGCCGGGTATAGATTCCGTCGTACCCGAGCGACTCCAAATATGAATCCATGAGTTTCATCGTACGCAGCCACTTCTCGATCAATTCGTCATCCTCAGACATCATTTTGGCGATTTCAGGTACCTCGAATCCCTCTTTGACGAGATCCTTGCAGCGCAGGTATTTCTCGATGGCGTTGTATCCAAGCTTCTCGTCCTCACCCATTTGATAGGTGGTTTCGAGCCGCATAATCTCTTTAGGGTTTCCATCGAGAGTGTCTTCGAGGATGACTGCATAAAAAATGCCCGGCAACTCCTTCTTATCCTCGGCAATTTTCCCGAGCAGAAACGCTCGTCGATTGCCGTCGATAATCACTCCATCCCTCGTTACGATCCCATATCGGAGCTGACCGCGAGCCAAGTCCTCCAAAGTGTGTTTGTTTCGGCTCGGATTCGAATCCCATAGAAACTGCTCGATGATGGCCTCGTCGGCGGGATTCGACGCGTCTAATTCACGGTATTGCCTTTCATGGGATTTCACCATGCTGGCGATCCGTCCGTTGTATTTGTTGTAGATCAACACATCGAGCGGTATAGGATGAACCGGAAGTTGCTGCTTGCGGCCGTTGTACAGGACTTCCATAAGCGTATAGGGTTTATTGTTCCGGATTTCATCCAAACGCTTAATCCTGAGTGTTTCATTCATATCGCCGCCCCCTCCTTCGTCTTAGCCGTGGACACGATATGCGTGACCGCGAAAAGCGCGTAGAGTTGACTTAACGGAACCGAATCCCGTAAAAAAAGACCCAGATTTGAATCTAGGCGCTTTTCCCGATCCGGGAATTTCGAAATCAGCTTATCGACCTCTTGTAGAAGGCGGTGTGGGCTAAGGAGCTGTTTGTTCCGCTCCATATTTTGTTCGTACAGCCGCTGCAGCATCCTGCCGGGCGGAATTCGATCCGAGAACCCGTTCGTGATGTACTCAACGAACAAACTGCCATTATTCCCAGACTTTTCGACTGCACGCTTAATGGTGCTTAATCGGCGCAAATCGAAACGTTGCACCCTATAACCTTCACCAATTCCGTATGTGACAAAACACCGCCAAATCCCGTCCGCTGCTGATCGCTTGATCACATCATAATTCGCGAGTGCGACCGTCATACCAGCGACTTTCAAGGGATGGCTTCTGAACCGGGCAAGACGTTTTCGTCTGGGAGGTTTGTCGTACTTTTTCGGCGAGAACGTGTTGAGATTAGGCAAATCCTCAATGGCTCGCGGTAGTCTGTTCCTCGCTACCCTCCGGACTCTCAATCCAAGCACTCTCAACAACCGAGTTGCCAAAGCTCGCGAAACCAGCGGACACACCGCATTGCCGACCAATTTCCATTTCGCTCCCTCACTGCCTAGAAATTGGTAGGTTATTGGGAAGCTCATCAGCGATGCGGCTTCGCGGACAGTAGGACCGCGATACTCACCATCGCCGAGACGATTCCATTCCGATTTGTAAAGCAGGGCTTCTCGTGAACGGGGAAACGGACTCGCCACAATGGTTCTGCTCGGCTTTGCTTCGTTTTCCGGAAACGCCATCCTGCCCATGTAAGGGTGCGTCGTCTTCAGCAACTTGCTGTCACGCCAATGAATCTGGTACGCGCCATTTTCGTAGAAATGATCAGTTAGATGCTTCAGTGGTATTTTGATTTGTCGATTCAACGGATCTGCAATCTTCCGGAGCGATGGTTTGCACGTCGGACTGGGAAGTGACCATCGTACTGCGTTGCCTGACACAGCTTTCCGTGACTTCCTCAGTTCGACGGTACGCGAGACCTTGAATCCACGCCGCCGCGCTCTGTTGAGGTCGATTTCGCTTACGAAGAGACGGTGCCGTGTTTGTGCCACCCCGAAATCCGCCGCATTGAGAACGGCAGCGTTGTCCCTGACACGGATTGCGACCGTCTCCGGGTCGATGCCCTGCCGCTGCGCCCACTTAAAAAGCCCGAGATCTGCGAACGTGTAAATCTCAGGTAACGACTTCAGTGCGTTCGTTACATTCTCCATATACCAAGCGATTAATCTGCTGCCTCGCTTGAACTTCTTGATCGCGACTATGGAGAAAAAAATCTTAATCAGACGAAGACCTTCAGTTTTGTCCGCGTTCCCCAGCTTGTTGGAATAGGAGAAACTAACGCACGGAGGGCTGCCAATAATGACGTCAGTGTCCGGAAGCTGCTCGATGGCGGTTTCTTTGTGCTCTAGGCAGACCACATCGAGCGGGCCGCAATTGATGCCAAAATTGCAATTGAAGGTATCGACTGCAGGTCGCCAGTGGTCAACACCAGCAATGACGCGACAGCCGACGCTTCGGAAACCCTCGGAAAATCCGCCAGCACCGCAATACAAATCAAGTACGGTGAGGCTTCCCAGAAAATTATGGTGCGACCGCGTCGGGTTGGTTCGGACGTGTGTCGATTTCCGCGTAGCGTTTCTCATCTGCACCGGAGGGATTGAAGACCCAAAATGCCGCCGCCGACTTGGCAGAGTTCGTGCCGCAGTGGAGCGGGCACAGGTTCGCTTGTTATCTAAGCGGAACGTGCGATTCTCGCACAGAACTAGCCTCTCCGCGTTAAGTTTTCCTTTTTTCGCCTCGACCTTCTTGCGCTTTTGTTAGGAACGCTGGCGGGCATCATGGAGCGAGCGGAATCTTACCCGAGACACCGTGAGGCTACAAATCGCTAGCGGCCACGCGCCGACACCATGAGCGATTGCCCACCCGACCGCCATCGCAGCCATTCAGCGCCTTATACGAGTCTGCATCGGCGAGGTCAATCCTTTTTGCTGCAATCGCGCTACGGGATGACTGTTGGATTCGATTCTCGAATTGAGATAGATTCGCCGGGGGGCACACCGACATGAACATCTTGGCAGCGATCAGGCGCGAAGAGCGGAAAATGGAAAAGCAGGTCGGCAGGCTCCAGAAGCAACTCGACGGACTCCGAGCCGCTGCGAACGCGCTCGGCGACTCCGCGATGGACGGAGCAGGCAGGATGCAGAAGCGAGTCATGTCGGCGGCGGCGCGGGCAAAGATTTCTGCATCGGCGAGGAAGCGGTGGACGAAAATCAGGGCGGGTGCGAGGAAGGCGGCGAGCTAGGACGGTCTACCCGTGCTGTCGCCGCGAATGTTATCCTGTCACGGTTTCCGTGCGTAGACGCTTTCGACAAATGGGCAGGGGCGATCCGTGTTGATAGTTCCGAGATGCCTACGGTAATTTTCGAGAGTGTCCAACGAGCGCGAATACACCTCAATTCGCTTTCCGGCAGCGACACGACTAAAGAATTCTCTTGCGGGCGCGTCATAAACAGGCAGTGAGTAGCCGATGAACACGACCGCTTCTCTCTCCCCAATTGCCTGCGCAGCTTCGTTCCAAATTTGCGCGACACCTTTTTCATCCTCGGGATCGCCGGGAAAAAGCAGATGCCGCAGGTTTTGATTTGCACCTTGTTCGAAAGGGTCGAAAAACGGGTCTCTCGGAATATAGGAATAAGGGCTGCCGGGACTGATTTGTCGCCAGTCCTGTGACTCTGCGCGAAGTCCTTCTTGCAGGTGCTTGCTCCAATTTATCGAGCCATGTGGTTTGAGCACTGGAACCCACGGCGAGTGGACAGTATATTGCCACCCAGCCTTACTTTCCGAGAGCACTCGCTCGGCGAGAACGTCCCAATTCAGAGAGATCACTGCATTGGGCTGTCCGTTTCCGTGATGCTGGTGCATCCACAGTCCAAAGTTTCGGTAGGCTATCGGAAGGTCAGTGACACAGCGATGCTTTTGCCACAGTAAACGCCCGCACGCATCTCGCAGCACTCTCAACGTCACATAACTCGGATCTTGGTCGTGCGTGTCGCGCAGGCGGTCTCGCAGGGCAATCATCAATTCTTCCAGTCCCAGCGAACCGTGCGGGTCTACAGCTTTGAGTCCTGCGTAGAATTGCCCCTCTGGAAATCCGTGCAGATGCGGTCGAAGGTGAGGTTCCCAAGATGGGTGTCTCTCTACCATGACCCAGTCGAGCACTTGCTGCTTCAAATGGCGAACGAGCGGGAAACCCGCGCCCGCTGAGAATCCCGCTCCCAAGATAAAGCTGGTGCTAGGCATAAAGGTTCATTTCGAAAGTCGCTAGACTCAGGATTCATTAGCGGTAGAGTCGGTTGGCATACTACTGTTTGCAGCAATCAGATCGTCCCACGTTTGAAGCGCTTCTCGCGCCAATTCGAGAGCGTCGCGCTGCGTCCCTTCGTCAACGACCTTATACTCGTAGCTCGTTTTCGAGTTACCCTCGGGGTCTATTTCGACTGTGATTTCGCCCACCGTTTGGGCGCGACGGCTCTTGTCTCTCGATTCTCCAAGATGCTTGCTGCCGTTCGCCACGCCAGCACACAACCTCAAGGCGTGGGGCGTCTGCTTTTCAACCCGCTTCGCAGCCTCTCGCAACGTGTACGGTGCACTGGTATCGCCCATAATCCAGTCCTTGATGTGCCAGCAGTTTTGGAAGAAAGCATAAAGATAGTCCTCGTATTCTTCATGCTTACCGGACGGCAGCGGTTCGTTAATTTCGTTCTCATGTGAAGCCGCATTCTGAAGTCTGTTCAGCCATCGGTGCGTGCGTTCCACCTGCTCCTTGTAATCCATCGTGTCCATCCCTCTGGCTTTTCGCCTCCGTCATCTCCCTCAGCCAGTTTGGAAACAGGGCTATCATATCGCCGCTCCTAGTCCTGCTGGTATCCAGCAGCCAAGATCAGGTCTTGGTGCGGCGGGTTCAAGAATCAGATGGATGCCGAACACTGATTTCTGCAATTTCCGACCTGCAAAATCAGCAGGTTACGGAGCCGAACTGAGCAGGGTTTTTCGAACGCCGTGGCGGACAGCCAATTTGCGGGGAAATCCGTAACAGCCTGCACGGCAGCAGCGAGATCAAAACTGCGCTGCATTCCAGAGAGTTCAAGGTCTTCGTTTCCGTCAGTCGGAGTCTGTGCAACCCTCGTGGTGTTAAAATTCGAAACTGGACAGCACAACGTATGTTGTCGCTTGATGCATTCGGACACTTTTTCGTTCCGCGTAATTATATCTTCAGCACTAAGACGCCAAACGCCAGAGAGACTCTTTATTTTGCTGACGGCAAACGGACTGGACGGCTCCGCCAAGAGCATCCATCAGGCCCAGTCGCGAGGATTGATCGCAGACGCAAGACACGGCTGTTCCTTTCGAAGAAGAGATTCGCCTACCTGAATCGGTGGCACAACGCCAATCGCGGCAAGGTTCCAAGATACTACAATTACGAACGGCAACCGAAAGATGGTAAGTACCACATCGAATTTGTCCGCGAGGGACGGCAATCATCTGGTTGGCATTACTCAAGGGGAATAGTATGCACAGGCAGGCACAGTCTTGATCGTCGTATAAACTCAGCCTTGGAAAGCATTCTTGGAGTCGGCAGCGAGAGGCATCGTTCCTAACACCCTGCCAACTTCTGCGCGACCGGAGGCGAAGCCGTCAGGCTGCCCTAAAAGGAGTAGACGAACCAATAATTCCACGGAGTACGCCTTCCGCCGCCGCTGGCGTCGCTAAGTCTTTCGGTTCAACCTGATGAATCCGGCTTCTGAAGGGAGACCGTATTACCTTTCTGAGATAGCCCCGGTCGATCACGAGAAAATGCAGGTTAGGATCGCCGAGATAAATTAGCTGTTCGGCGTCGAGCAAGTCATTCTTGTTCTTCAAGATGTTGTAGTCCGGGTTCGCCAATGCCACTTTAAGCTTTTCACAATCAAATTCATGGAAGGCGCTGAGAGCGGTCACGATGTCCGCATTTGGCTTCGGATTGTGTTGCTGTTTAACGCGCTTCCGCTGTCCTGCGCACCAAACCTCAGTGAACGTCTCTTCCGAGAAAGGATTTTTCCTAAAGTACTCGACCGCAGCTTGGAAATCGGCAGCTTCGCGGGTCTTTACGTCTATGGCTTTGTCCCTGCGCCTTTTCGCCACATCGACGACGTCTTCGAGACGAGCGTTTAGCAAAACATCCAGATCTTGTTTCAGTTGAGCTTGGTAGGTTGTATCTGTCGTTGGCACGCCAAATGCGATGGCATTAAGAAAGTCGTCCATCCACGGCAGGACGCCCGTGTGATCTTTATTAACCCAATTGTGCAACCCGTTGATTTGATCGTGTACTTGCTGTCCCCAATTCCCCTCAGCAAGATGCGTAAACACTTCGGTGAAAGTCACTGGCGAGAACAGAATCGCATCGCGCAGGTCGTCAGCAAGCGGGTGATTCTTAAAAGTCTCTGCGAAGTTGTGAAACGTATCTGTATCGAAGTAAATGTATACGGACACAGTGTTGTCCATCCTCACGAATCGGAAAAATCAACTTCATCAGTCTTGTGAACCAGCCGGAGCCGTCGATTTTTCAGCGCACGCTATAGCGGTGTAGTGCGCGATTCAGGCGCGTCTGACACGACAGCCGATAGACCAGCCCCGGTATCGTTCCATTCTTCCACGCCACAGCGCCCGCGACTCTCACTCTGTGGCGCTCGTAAAATCGGCATGCGACCGTGTTTTCCTTTCGCACGGTCAGGTAAAGATCGGTGCCAACAGGCTTCACAATCTCCGCAACAAATTGCTTGAACACGCGCTTCCCAGCACCGTTGAACTGTCTGCTGTTGAGAATCTGGTGAAGCATGATCGCGCTGGCAGGAATCTGCACGTTGCCGACGCGGGTGCGCTTCTTGTATCGCTGGTACGTGATAACGACGCCGTCTTGGTAGATGCACTGGTGCCGCTCGATGCGGCGCTTCAGTCCGTCCTGCCGGATGTGGGGGAATATATCGCGGCGGGCTTGGAAATGCCTGTAGATCGCCTTGAGATCGCGAACACCAGCGTGTCGCATGGCTATTTTTTCTTGAAGACGAAAATCGGTTCGCTCTTGAAGGCGTTTTCCCCGATGTGCTTCAAACCGCACATTTTGCTCATCTGAAGTTGCAACGTCTCGATCAGACGCCATCCATTGTTCTGCGCGTATTCGACGAAGGCTTTCGCTAAGTTGGGATACGCCGCTACGCTCGCGATGTTGATTGCGAGGGTGCCGTTTCTCTTGAGTCCGAGGGCACAGTTTTGCAAGGTTGCGCCGATGAAACCGTGCAGCCACTCGTGTTGAGTCGGGAACTTCCTGTGGCTCTGCGTCGGCTCATCGCTGTACTGTTCCCAGCCGAAATAGCTTGGGCTACTAAACGCGCAGGTGAGTGAATTTCGTTCCGGCACGAAGTCCTCACTCCCAATCTGACGGAGTTCGACCTCCAAAGTGCGCCTTCCAAGCCGTTCAGCCATCGGCACGAGTTCATCAGCCATTTCTCGAAGACCGTCCATCGCGTAGGTTGAGGGATCAGTGCCGATGTACTTGTCAACGCGGTCGCAGGCGAGCGCTCCCAGTAGGCGACCACCGAATCCTGCGGACATGTCCCACACCGCCCCACCGCGTTCTGGGACGAGCCGATGATAAACAGCGGCGGCTGCGGTCGGGCGGAAATTCGAAACGGATTGCGTGCTGGAGAAACTCCTCAATATTTTGCGCAGTCCGCTATCGCTGAAGGCGTTGCCGAGTTTCGTCCGCCGCTCGATTGCCCTGAGGAACAGCAGGTCGTCGCTGAACAGCTCGACCGGGGTCTTCCTCTTTCCGCACCTCACCGTCCATGCGAGGGGATGATAGTGCCAAGCCAACGAGAGACCGTGCATCGTCTGTTTGATCCGTCCCTGTACGTCGATGATCCCAGCGTGGTTGGCTACGAGCAGATCGAGAAGCTCCTGCCGTTTCTCATCTCGCTTCAGGCTGTAGACGGGAAAACCTTCGCGGCGATAGTGCTCGAAGTCTGTGCGGCATGATGCGAGGTCGTCGTGTCGAAGAAAGGGCAGCACTACTGATCGGGTGCTAGCGCCCATGACCATTCCCCTGCGACTCCCTCAGCAGCAGGATGTGGCGAACTCTCGCCTGCCGGACAATTACCAAGCTCACGCCGCAGGCTTTCGCGACCTCCTCGTCGGTGCCTCCGTTCTCGCTTATGAATTTGGCGATTCCCAAGTGCATTTCGCCACAGCCGCCGCAGTCTTGAGGGAAGGGCTTCTGGGCGGAGAGGATCGGCAGCAGCGTGGCACTGCCGTTCATCGCGCTGTTTTGCGTTCTTGCTACGGCACGGCGATTCTGTTTGGGACGACCGTTGTGGTTTCGGCGACCCGTAACGGCGACGGATACCTGAACGCGACCGTGTCGCTCGCCGAAACGGTCTGCCACGGCTTGGGCGAATTCTCGAACGGCGTCGGCGAAGCGTTCCCCGCTTTCAAGCGGCCCGAAAACCTTCGCCATCTGGTTCTCAGTGAGCTTGAACAGCGCACGCCAGTCGCCTTTGCTCAATCTGGGTGCTTTGGGACTTGCGGAAGTAACTTCCTCAGGTTCGCTCAGAAGTTGCCGGACGCGGCGCGGCGTGACATGCAAATTTTGGGTGATCCACTCCGTCCAACTGGGACGCCCGACCACCGGAACCCGTCGCCCCGGCTGCGCCCAGCGCCTTCGCGCCTCCCGCAAATAGGGGATAAGCTCTCGCAGTTTTCTGAAGCCCTGAACGCAGCGATCCACCAAGTCCGCGTCAGACAATGTCTTTGCGAAGTCGTCGGTGGTGAGCAAACGCTTGCCCCGCCACTCGGGTGTGCTTTTCTGGGCTAGCAGAGGATCGTCCCCCTCTGCCAATGTTAAAGGCAAAAGGTCAGCCGCCCTTTGGTGGATCAAACTTAGGGCACTAGGGGGTTACTAACTGGTAGAACACAGGCTTTAGCGTCGGAGTCAACCGTAACTTTCACAGCTAGCCGACCGCCAAAGCGCAGTCTAGAATTTTCTGCGGTTCGATTCCGGTCGCCCACCTTGCAATGTAGGGACAGAAGGGAGTAATTCTTTTCTCGGCTTCTTGAGTATTTTGTTCGCCTGTGCGTCCATCAGCTTGCCAAGCAGCATTTTCGCTTCAACAAGCTCCTTGCGAAGTGCCTTCTGATCGTCACGCGTATCCCCGGCTGGCAGGTGCAGTTTCATGGAAGTTTTCCGTCCGACTATAGCATGAATATCAATGGACAGACGTAGCTCAATCGCCGGGTACCTGCTCCGTCCAGTGATGAGATAAAATCCAGCCACGAAGTGGAGAACATGCTGAGGCAACTTGGTTGGCGCTATACTCGCTGCCTTGAATCGCTTATTCGTGCTGGAAGGTGACCAATGCTGATCGGCGAACGGCTTCGCGCTTTGCGCGAACAGAAGGAACTTTCGCAAGGCGACATCGAGAAGCGCACTGGACTGTTGCGCTGCTACATCTCTCGCGTCGAAAACGGACACACGGTACCCGCAATCGAGACGCTGGAGAAGATGGCTCGCGCCATGGAACTTCCGATGTACGCGCTGTTCTACGACGGAGAGGAGCCGCCCAAGCCTCCCGCGTTACCGAAGATGAAAAATGGACGCGACACTGACTGGGGAGCCTCGGGCAAGGATGCGGCAACGCTCCACCGATTTAGGCGAGTCCTCTCCAAGGTGAGCGCAGACGATCAGAAGTTGCTTTTGCATCTCGCGCAAAAGATGGCGAGCCGCGTTTCGGTTTTACGACGCGCCTGAAGAATCCGTCTCTTTCGACGCTAACCGCTTGCAGTGGGGAGAGGTTCCACATCTCGGTAGTCATGCTCCTGACCTGCGAAGCCGAGAACGGCTTAGAGTGCGAACGCTCTCGTATTTGTCAGCGCAACGGGAAACGGCTCAGTAATGCCTGCCTTCCCCACGCGTTTCTGCTGATGCAACGAAACGGATGTTCCGACGAAGGGAGGGTGATTGAGAAGCGCTTTGTATTACCCAAACACCTCGCTGGATGAAAAGTTGCTCAAGACTTCACTCTTGCTTTGGGACGAGGTGCACGTAATCGTTCCTTGGCCCGCTTTTGAACCAGAGTACGACACGAGCGATGAGCGTGACGCATTTTCGCTGATCGGACGCTGCCGTTGCCCTACTGACGACGAAAAGGCACAAGTTCATGAACTGGTAGAAGACTTTGTTAGCCGCCCCCTGCCGAAAGCTTTTACCTATCGCAGTACGGGGCATATCGTGCACGGAATCTACCCTGAAAAGCTTCTCCCCGATACATGGCACGTTCTGCGCAGAGCGCGACTGACGGGTAAAGGTCGTCGAGCAGGGATACAGAATCCGATGAATGAGCCTACGGCGCTGAGTCTTATGAGCATCGTTGCCGATTGTTGCGCAGGCGATTCGTTGGCGAGGATCACGGATCAATCCGATGCGTATGCCGCACTCGCCGGGCTGTTCGTGGATGATACTTTAGTGGGAGTCCCGCCGCTCGCAACATGCGAGGAACTTGTCCCAATGGTCTTGAGTATCGCCAGTGTTGATAACATTCCGACTAAGAAGCTCGTTGATTTTCGCAAACGAGAAGTCTCGGCTGCCGACGGGCACCTCCTTCGTGATTTGAGACACAGGTTTGTAGAGCGCCTTGAATCACAAGTGAGGAAGCTTGCGACTGCCGAGACGGATCGGGACGCAGACGAATTGAAACGCCAATTTCAACAAGATATGTCGGACGACTACCGTAACCTTCGTGAGGCTCTGCGGCTAGAAGCTCAACAACTGCTAGGGACGAAGGAGCTTTTGACGGTGCTGCTCGGTGTTGGGGCTGTTGCTTCGGCGGTTGCGGGACTTCCGATGCCGAACGTTCTCACAGCGGGCGGTGCCGCAGCAACGATTGGTGGAATTCTAGCGACCCGTGCCAAATTCGTTTCGAAACGCCGACAAATCCTGCGCGACCATCCTATGTCGTATCTGTATGAGGCGCGTGCCGGGATTCGGCTATAAGTTAAGAGAATTGTCTCCTTCTCTTGTTCCGCGTTCTGAGATTCTTAGTAATAGATCGCTGTCTCGATGCCCCTCTCGTCGCGCTCCGACGAACACACGCGTTCTGCTTCATTGCAGTTGCGGCGCATCGCTGTCCAAGCCGCAACAGCGGCGTCAAGGAGATCGTCTGCTCCCACACGAGGCGGTCGGGTCAGAAGGTGTCGTTCGATGTCTGGGAAGACCCGTCGTAGCACATCGATCCGCTCTGCGGCACCATCCTTCGTTTTCTTGTTGTGCTTCATCGGGCTGCGCTGGTTGAGCGCCCAGAAGCAGACCTCGGGGTGAACCTCGAACGCCCAGCGCTGGTTGTGCGGCGTCATCGCATCATCAACCTGCTTAATCTTCGGAATGATGCCCCACGCTTGCTGGCTCAGTCCCTTCGACGCCTTCTGCCTGTTGATCGAGCTTGCCTCTTGGTGGGTCTGCGCTCCCACTGCGGCGCGGCACGGCGCAGGGAAGACGCTGCTGCCGCGAGGCTGACCGAGCAGTTTCCGAGCGGCAACGTCGCAAGCCCTCGGACGGTCGAGCAACCCGATGGGAATATCGATGCCGACGCAGGCGAGATCGGGCGGGCGTTCTCGCAGCCATGCCGCGAGATCGACCACTTCGACCGAGGTGGCACGGGCAGTCAGATCGACCTTGAAGGCGATCCAACCTCCTCGGCAACCGTCGATGCCTGCGACGAACAATTTGCTCACCTTCGCAATCGCAGAGAAACGGGCGAACCGCCGATAGTCACGGAGTGCGCTCTTCCAGATTCACTCGTGTGAGGATCGCTTCGACCATTCTGCTTTGCATGCTTTTGTACGGTTCCGTGTCCACCTTCCAATAGGGCGTACCACGCCAACTGTCGTCATCTAATTTTACGTAGATAACTTCACAACCAGTCGAGAGAGCGTATTGCCTTCCTCTGTCCCATTCAGAATCGACAGGAGTCCACAGTAGTTTCGGCAGATTCAAATCTTTTGCTGAGTTGTTAAGCATGGCGATGGAGCCGTCCAACAACATGTCTTCAACGCGCAAAACAAGATGCCCGTCCCATCCATCGGTTCGAACTGGCAACCCCGCCTCTGTAACGCCCGTCCCGATTGCCGTTGCCCATGCTCCGTCACGCGCCCGATCCTTCCTCTGTTCGGCAGTGGTCTTGGCTGCTTGTTCGCGGCCACCGATGGATTTGAAGATTTGCGCCTGAACCTTATTGCAAGCGCCAACTTCTGTCGCCACGGGATACGATTCGAAGCCGAAGTGCGCCAATACACTTTGAATGACGCGGGAGGTCGGTATACAGGCATTGGAATGCTTCAACACACCCACGATTTCATCGTGGGCTACAGGGCGGAGGCGTACTAACAATGTTTCGAGTTTTGGAGTCACACAGCTTTCAATACTCGGTGGAATCGCTCGTTCAAGGCGGGACAAAACCGCAAGAAGACGACGGCGAGCAAGAGCCGATGATGTGCGACGAGCCGCTGTCTTTCGCGGGTGAGCGTCTCGAACGAAACCTGTTGTCGCCATATAATACGCCAATGGCACTGAAGATTGTGATTGAGAACGCCATCTTGCGCGGGTCGCAGCGACGACGAGGAGAGTCGTTCGGGCGATTGCGAGGTTCCGGGCAACGGGCAAGAAGGTCACGATGAGCGGCATCGGCCGTTCCATCGGAATGAGCCGGGAGCACCTCGCTCGGGAATACGGTCATCTCTTCAGAGCGTGACTTTTGGTCCCCGAAACGGGGCACCCAAATATCACGCTACGCGGTTGGCTCAACACGGCCGTTGCGGATAGCCTGATTTTGGGCACCCGCAAGCTTGCTCTCAGATTTCCGCCGACAGCAGAGCCATCGCCAAAGCTTTCTGCTCTCGTCCCAGCCCTGCCCTGTGCGGAGCCTCGTTGCCGCAGCCTCCAGCACGTCAGCAAATTGCAATTGACGGGACACGCGTTCCGGCGTCCCGTTGAACCATGCGATGTGGACGGCTTCCGCGTCTTCGGTCGTGGACTGAGAGCAACACGCATGCTTCCGGCTGCCGAAGCGAAAGCCGACCGCAACCCAGCTTTTCTTGTCAGAAATTGCCGGGGGACATAGACTTTGGTTCATCATGCTGCGAGCCAGCTTCCTGTTGCTTATGTTCGCGATGACGTTCGGTGCGCCAAAACGCGATGCGTCAAATATTCCAGCGCAGAATGCGCCCATATGGTCGAAAAAGGGCATCACCTTCCCGATTAACTGCCCGCCCTTCAAATCCTGCCGCACACTCCGTATCGTCTCCCCGAACGGCGAGAACACTATCGAAGTGAACTATCAGAAATCAACGGGTTACCCGGCTGGTTATCCAATCACAGTCGAAACTGCCTCCCTGCAAGTTACTGGGCTTGGCACGCATCCTGCGTCCGTGCCGATCCTCGATGGCGTGGAGGACGAGATCGCGTGGTCGCCGGACTCGAAGTGTTTTTTTATAAACAGCAACTACAACGGCTACGTGGATGAAATTGTCGCTGTCCACTGCGTCAACGAGCCTGACTTCGGGCCCGGTCACATCACGCACCGGGTTGAGCAGGACATGGCTCGCAGCTTTCCGCCGTGCAAAGCCGTTCTCATCTCGAAGGATCAGTGCATCCAAATGGCCGCTGATCCGGGTTCCTACTTGGGTGTCGTCGCATTGGATTGGATTCATGGTTCTTCTGAGATGATCGTCATGGCGGACGTTCCTTGCGACACAATGTGGGGCGGAATCATGTGCCAAGTGCTGGGATACGAAATCGCGGTGCCCAGCGGAAAAATTTTGCGACGGATGGAACCGAAGGAGTTTGCGAAAGAATGGCAACACAGCATGGCGTGGAAATTCCGCATCCCTGAACCTCCAAAGTACAAACCGAAATAGGGTGTCGAATCACGACTCAGTTGCTCCTTTATCGTCGGGCATGAGAAAGGCAAGATTGAGCAAGACAGACTTGGAGGTGTTGAGATGGACTCCGGCAAAATTCTCTTGGCTGCGAAGAATTTACTGATCGAGATCTTGGGAGCATGGCTTGCGCCTAGCATCTTCAATTTGTTCCGCAGAATAAACAGTTGGTGGCAACAAAGCCTCATTTCGGAGTTAGTGCGTAGAGAGAAGCGAACAAGAGACTGGACGTTGACACCTGCGGAATGGGAAGCCGTTAGACTCGTCTTACTGGTGGCAGCCATTATTCTCTGCGTGAATTTCGTTGGTTGGGGGTCGATTACAGGCGTTGTTTACGCTGTCGTGGAATGGCGATTTTCCATCCTTGCGCCACTCCTTCTTCAGTTGCGCCACGCTTCGATGGCTGGCAGGGAAATCGTGGCGTTCCTTTTCGTTGTGAGTTGCTTATTTTCTTCTTTGAGTCTTTTTGGTCTAGGGCTGCTCGATAGGCGGTACCAAGAACTGCGACTTCACACCGAATTTGGTCGTGTAGAGCTTAAGAAGGAGCTTGACCAGCTTCGGCGCAAGCAACGAAGGAAATGACCGAGATCAGCGAAGCCAAGAATAACGTCAAATCGTCGCAATCAGACGTCGTCCCTCCGAAAAAGTTGGGGCGGTCTGGTTACCGCCCCCGCTTGGTTGTAGTTAGTGTGATTGTGATTTGTAGTTTCAGTTTGTTTGTTGCGTCGAGCGGCTAACCCGGCGTCCCCTCGCTGAACTCCCAGCTTGGCATCGGCACCGTTTGGTCCGTGCTCGGGCATTGCCCTTGGGTTTGGCTCTGCGTTTGCGGCTATTCGCCGTCAAAACCTTGGTCTGGGCATTCGTGGTAATCGTCTATGCCGTGTATCTCACCGCCGCATCTGCTGCATTCCACGGTGCGGGACTCCCATGCCTCTTGGTCGAACTCTTCTTCTTCCCGCTCACAGCGGGCTTCCCAGCGTTCCTGCCTGCGCTCCTCACGCTTTGCCTCCCAGTTCTCGTGGTCTTCCTGCGTGAGTTCTTTGTACTTGGGCACGAAACCCTCGCACGCGTGGTTTTCCTTCGGGTCTAGGCGTCCGTCACACCGCTTGCAGGGAGGCAGCTTGCCGCCGAGCCAGTTGCCGTTGGCGTCGATGTTCTTGCCAACGACGAAAACCATCGGGTAGCACTTCCAGTTCGGAATCGGGCGTTCCCGCCGCTCGGACCGCTGGGTCTGGAGCCGAACCCTTTCGGCGACCACAGCCTTGTGGACTTCGTTGACCGCCCTCCGAATCTCGGGGTTATCCAGCGAACGGTAGATCACTACTCCTTTGGGTCGCGTCATGACCGTGACCCCTTAGGGTTAGCTTCCGTGCCTTTAGAGTTTTTGTTTTTGCCTGCCTCTTCTACGGAGACGAAGGCAGGAACCAGTCCGCGCCGCGACGCGGCGCAACTAGCTGCTCTACTGTGCTGCGAAAGCAGACCTGCAAAAACAAACCTGAAAACCATCCGTGCTTTAATAACAGTGCTAAAGAGACAGTGCTTCGACCGCATCTCACGTGTTGGCTCGCACGTCAGATGCGGTATGGTCACACGTGAGATGCGGTAAGGATCACACGTGAGATGCCACATGATTGGCACGTCAGATGCCACATGGTCTACACATGAGTTGCGGTAAGCTAACACGTGAGATGCGGTAAGGTCGGTCATAGCTCTTCGACCTCCTCCATCACCTCTTCCGCGCCCAGAAGCTCCCCGGCGTTGACCCTGTTCGGCTGGTTCTCGGACGTGAACCGTCCACGGCTCGAAGCCTTCTTCTTGTAGCGGGCCGGGCGCTTTGCATCCTTCTTGTGCTCCGGTCGCTGGTTTGCGTCGATCTTGTCCTCGACGATCTTGTAGCGATTGTGCCGGGCGTTATTGGAATCGAGCCAAGTCTCGACGAGCACGACGCCTTTGGCTTTCAGTTTCTCGATGACGCGCTGGAGGTTGTGTTCGGTTGTGCCCACCCGCTGCGACAGACGCCACTGGCTGAAGTCGCACCAGCCGACCATCTCTTCCGCAGTCCAAGGACAGTCTTCCTGAATCCACGTATCGGAGTAGTCTTCCTTCTCCTTGCGCTGACCCAGTGCGATGACCAGCATGGTCATCCGCGCCGTGGTATCGTAATCGAACAATTCCGATTCCATAATCCGAATCGGCAGGGACTTCTTCTCCAAGCCTAGCTCCTTCATGAGCCGCTTGGCTTTTTGCCTCGGTGTCTCTTGCTTAGGTTCTTCTTGAAACGCTGATGCTGCTTTCATGTAGCCTCTGTTTGTCCTAGCCTCTGTCTTCGGCTTGTCGAAGACGGGCCGCCTCTGCCTTACGGGGATGGGCAAGAGGCTAGTCAGCCCATCCCCCGGCATAAAGTCGTCTTTCAACGACCGCGACATGGATTAATACGCGGATTCAGCAGACTTTTGCGATTTGCTCACTGCGACGTGCCCAGTTTTGCCTCTAACTTTCGTCCGCGTGTCCGTTCTCAGTCGTGACCGCAGGCTCGGCAGGTACACTCCCCGATCCGGGCTTCGGGTTTGGAGGTTCCTCTCCCAAGTCCTCACGGGTCATTTGAAAGCTCTTGTCTTCGAGTGCTTGGTCTCTCATTCGAATGAGCCGATTGATCGCGTCTTGATATCGCTGGCTTGACGCCGCTTGTAGCTCGATCCAGTCCGCGAGCATGCCCGGATCGAACCGGATCACGTCACCGACACGGATCGCTGGCACCTGACGCCGTCGGGCCCACCGCTGAATCGTCCCCTCCGTTACGTCCAGTAGCTCGGCGAGGTCTTTTACATTGAGCGGTGCCGTCCGCCCGCGCAGCCTCTTGAGAATCGACATCGTTCGCACCCCTTTTGCGTGTTTCGGGAGCTTTTGCCCCTCATCAAGAGGGTTCGGCAGAGGGCGAATTGGCAGTTATCAAGCGGAGATTCCGGTTACAGACAGAGATCGAGCGCTGCTTAAATTCGCGTGAATACTGGGATTTTTGCGGTGTCGCGGCGATCTGCTGGGCTTACCGTAAATCGGATCGTTCCGCAGGCCACCGAAAACCGCGACAGCGGCAGACGCCGGGGAAAGCTGGGACGGAACGCTGCTGCTCCGATGAAAAAGAAGATGTAGAGCCGAATTCTCAATCGCGCTCCCAGCGAGCGCCAGCCGCTCGCTACGCTCGCAAACGGCGGGCGCGAACGGTCGCAGACGTGTCCGGTACTTTGGTCATCATAGCCCCCCGATCCGGTCGTCGATGATGTCGTCCAAGTCGTACTTGTCCGAGGGTTGCGGGCAATTCCGCTGGATGTGCCCCTCTTGCCCGCAGCGGTAGCACACCGTCGCGGGACGGGGCTTGCGCGGAGCAGCCGACCGCTGGTACTTCGCCGCATCGACCGGGGGTAATTTCCGCAGCGTCGCCTCGATCCGCTTGAGCGACAAACCCTTCAGCTTGTCCTTCGCGGGGACTTCCAGCGTCTCCGGGTGACCCTCGACCTTGACGCGTTCGACGCCCACGGGATGTAACGTCGAATGAAAGCAAGACATCCCGCCGTCGCCCCACTCGTACAGAGCCATCCCCTGCGGCGTTTCGCCCGCGTAGCGCAGCAAGCCGCGCCCGTGGGCATGCGCGATGCCCCGGTCTTTCAGGGCGTACCAATCGTTCTTGCGCTCCCGAGAGTTGGTTGCCAGCGTGTGGCGTCCCGTGAGGTACGCTTCCTGCGCGGCGTCACGTTCACGGTGTGCCGCCCGGCTCGCCTCACGGATGATCTCGACCAGCCTGTCCTCGGGCAGCGGCTTCGGTTCGCAGGCCTTTCGCTTGCGTTCCGCCTGTTCAAGCGCGGCTTGCAATTCCGCCTCGCGGTCGGCGGGAAAGGCGTAACCCACCACGCGGGGCTTGTATGTGTTCCCGTACACCCATTCGACGCTCACAATCTCGACGTGCGGGATGCCAAGCTTGCGCACCGTGCGGATCGAGCCGTTCATCGCGATATTCGTAACCCCCTTGGGCAGCCGCTCGCCCGCAGTGTAGTTGCCGTACTCGTTGACTCTGGGAAATGTGTATGCTTGGCGCACGGAGTCCGCTGCCTTTGCCGACCCCTGTGCTCTGCCTTTTGCCCTCGTCATTGGCGATCATCTCCTAGTCGGCTGCCCGCCTCGCGGTCGGGGCTTATGCCAAAACAAAAAAAGGCACGGCGTAGCCTAGACTGGGGATTTGTACCCAGCCGCTGGGGTTTGCACCCAGCCTTGGCTACGCCGTGCCTTTACAGGTTCCAAGCCCTTGAGAGCTTCGGGATTCGCGCCCAGTATGGCTACCCGTTATATGACTCCGTCTGTTCCTATTTCCTTAGATGCGGGCTTTCGGAGAAAATTGCAAAAAAGCCAAAAACGTTGACAGGCACAAGCGAGCGCGTATTCGACCTTTTCTAGGCTCGAATTACAGCCGGACAGCTAGTTGAGGACTTTTTCAGGCACGGCAAGCTTACTCGATGCTTTTCGAGCCTCCGTAGCGCGTGCGGTAACAAAATGTGTCACGACTGTCTAATTTGGCTGCGATCAGGATCAAGTTAAGTCCACGGCGGTTTCGTGGCTGCGGGGCCACCCTTTCGCACGCAAATAGGTTCGGACACTCTGTGTGCATCCAGCGCGACCCAGAGACCACCCCAATTTCGAAGTTTTCAACAGACCTGCGGTATTTATTGATGAGGTCTGGCAAAGGGAGGTCATCCATGAACCGTTACCCGCGCCCGAAGAAAAATTCCCGTGACAACGAGCACACCGCAACTTGCAGGCGTAGTTTCCACCGCGACAGACGAAACGGTAGACGCAGATACACACGGCACGACGGGGACGATTCTGCCTTTCGGACGAGCACGTTCCGCGCCGTCAGACCTGTTCGATTTACTTGAGAGCAAACCAGTGTGGAAGATCGAAGAATTGGCTCCAGTGCTTTGTGTGTCCCCCAAGACGCTCTACAAGCAAGCCCAACGCGGCAAAATTCCGTCTTTCCGAGTTGGTGCATGCGTTCGAGTCTATGGCACGGGCCTTGCTGACCACCTTCGAGCCAAAATGAAGAAGTAACGCCTCGTCCATTCCGGGAGGTTGCTGCTCGGCTATTTCACAGACTTCTTCGACAATTCTGGGGAGCCGAGGCTCGACGGCATAGTTTCCTCTGATTTCGAACTGGAATCCGGAAGCACATAGAGATTCGCCAGCCACACGGGGCAGTTATCGGCAGCCCCGATGTATTGTGCCAACGTCTCCAAATCGGAGTGTCCCATCCATTCCATCACTTTTCGAAGGTCGTTCCTCTTGAGGGCGTATGAGGCAAAACTCGACCGGAAATAGTGGACGTGGAAACGGTGGCATTCCTTTCGGGCTGCGCAGCCCCGGCAGAAGCCGCAGTTCAGCCCGGCTTTTCTTGCCTTGGATTTGAGTGCGTAAAGGATTTTCACATTCGGCAGATCGTTCTTGGTGCCCAGCACGAAAACGGCATTAGGGCGAAGCTCACGCAAACGCAGCAACTCATCTCGAAGCAGGGGGAACAGAGGTATATCGCGAGCCTCTCGATCTTTGATTCCAAACCTTATCGTCTTGCCCTTGTGTTGTATCTCGTAGCCCGCAAGACGGATCACGTTTGCTTCAAAATCTACCTGTTGCCAGAGCAGGTGCGCCAGTTCGTCGTCCCTAAGGCCCGCGAGAAGTGCAACCATGAATAGAGCGTGATGGTATGTATCGCAAACTGCCAGAAGAGCGGTCAGTTCGACGCCGCTGTAAATACGAACTTTCTTTTTCTCGTAGCTCTTCAATCTCTTGTGGACGGAGGGAGTGATAAGTCGCTTCGGTTCCAATCCGCAGTAGAAGAGAAAACCACGGAGGCTCGTGTATCGCCGGGCGCGAACCCCGTCAGAGTAACGCCTGTCCAACCCATCGCAGTACCTGATCACGTCCGCTTCCGTAATGTCCTCTGGGATCGACTTTCCACAAACGCGAACAAACTCCTCGACGATGACCGTGTAGAGCTTAATCGTGTCCGGGTCTAGTTTGAGCGATGGGCTGCGCTTCTGTTCGAGGAAGTCACGACCGTATTCTGCAAGCAACTTCCGTTTGACCGAGACGGGCGACGGCAGAATGTAGCCAATCGCTTTGCCAGAGTTCTTAAACTTCAATTCGGATTTCGCCCTCTGTAGTTCATCCAGAGCTTCTGAGGGATCATTCCCGAGCTTCTTGTATCGAGGCAACCGCCCGTCAAAGTGGCGAAGAACATAGTGGCCCTCGGGTGCGTGAACTTTCCGTTTACTCTTGCCCTTGCCGAGAAACATGTAGTCTGGGCTGACCTTCCCGTTCTTCCCGATGATTGCTTGTCCGCGACGCCAGCCGAGTCCCGGAAGCTTTGCGTACCGCAGCAGAGTGACCGTTTCGTTTGCCATTGCCATTCGGGTTCCTTTTGCCCCCAATGGCTAATACTGAGTTTTCGAAATTCGAGCGAAATTCGAGCCAAGAAAACTCAGTATCGGGAAATCTCTCGCAAGTAGTTTGATTTCAGGGCTTTCAAGACTCCCCTTCGCCGCCGCGATGATGTCCCCCCCTCTCCGCCATCCATTGAAGATAACTTTCTAAAGTCGTGTGTTACTCACCGTGTTACTTTTTCCGGACCTTGAACGGACTTGGGTGTTCCCACAATACTCTCGCGGAGTCACGTAGCTGATTCCAGAGGAGCAAACAACGATTCGGAGGATGAGCTAGCCGGCCCGACAACGGTAATGGCGGCGCGGACCGGCCTCGAACGTCCCTGCGATATCCACGAATCAGAAGCACGCCCATTATGCGGCGCAGCAGGCAGTTCACACTTACTATCTCCATGACAGTTTGATTAGAGATCGTCGGAAACGACGACGCGCCAATTGGCCGCAGCGATCGCAGATTGTAAATTGCGGCGCGCACAAGAAGGCGGCACGGGAGCGAGGTGCTTCGTACCAATCCATCCGAGGAGGAATTGAAATCGTTTCCTAGACGCTTCCGCTCGGAGGCAGACTACGGAAATCAGTCGGAATAACTTTGAGGGTGCTTCAATGGGCCCCCGTAAGAGAATTGAATCTGATCTATGCCAGGCAATTTCTCATAATAGATGCACGGGCGAATTACCGCTTTCATCTGCCGCAATCGGACGGTTCCTCGCAGTAAATCTGGAAATCGATTTCGCCGTAAGCTTAACGGGCATCACGTTGCGGTGGATCTTCTCTTCATAACAGCGATATTTTGCGCCAGTGATTCTCGGCCCGCATTCTGGAAGCATGGCGACTTTTATATTGTTCTTTCGCCGTATTTACGAATTCTGAATTGCTGGTTCAGGACGATGGTCCGGACCGAGCAACAATGATCGACGCACAGATTGCCGGCGTGGAACAACAGAACGTGGAGCAAGCTTCGCTTCTGTCACGTACTCCGCGCGCGATCGTGGAACGGTGGAACGCAGTTTTTCGATACGTCGATAGATTGCATCGAAAACTTGTATTTTACTTTCCTTATAACCGGCACGATACTTCGTTGCAGCAATTTGGAATCGGATTTTTCGGATGATCCGTTCGCATTCAGCCGTGAAGCAATTCTATTAGCGGTTCGAAGCGCTAGTCGGTGGACGGGCCCGCCTCTTTCCCAGGCCTCTGACGAGTTTGCGTCACGCGATTCCTCTTTGCTGGCCGCTGCTGAAAAGTGCCTGGGGTAGGCAATTCGTAGCAGCCGGCGCAGTGCGCAGTGTTTTATTTCGTAGCGAAGCTGTCGAAACAGACTCAACAAATCACACCGAAACGAGGACTGCTATGTCCGCGACTGCGGGAGAGGTGTTGTCTATACGGCTCAGGAAAAAATGCACTGCAATAGCAAGGGCGGTTGCTTCAACCCGGTATTGGCCTGTATGGGTGACGGCGCTGGCGCTGCTGGCCGCTTCGCCCTTACGAGCTCAAACTTTCGAACCAACATTCACGGTCGGCGCCGGGCTGCAAACGAGCTACGACCATTCAGAGACGGACGGAACTCCGGACGTCGATCAGTTTCCACTCGACCATGCGCGCTTGTATTTCAGCGGAGACGTGACCAAAGATTTCAGCGTCATGTTCAACTCTGATTACACCAGCAGCACGGACACGATGAACATATTGGACGCGGTGGGCGAGTACCATCCTTCATCGGAATTTAACGTTTGGTTCGGCCGCTTTCTTCCGCCCAGCGACCGCGCCAACCTATACGGACCGTTCTATTCCAACGAGTGGGACGTGTATTCGGACGGCATCCAGGACGGCTACCCGTTTGTGTTTCAGGGCCGCGACAATGGCGTGGCGTACTGGGGAGATTTCAAAGAGAGCTTCGTCAAAATCAAGGCGTCGGCCGGGACGTTCGAGGGCACGTCGGCGGACGGACGAAACGCACTGATTTGGGCTGCGCGGGTCCAGCTGGATTTCTGGGATCCGGAGAGCGGCTATTACCTGAACGGGACGTACTACGGAGACAAAAACCTGCTTGCGATTGCTGGCGCAACACAAGTGCAATCCGGCAAGACGGCTACGACCGCCGACTTCCTGATGGAGAAGAAAGTGATGAACGGCGGCGCCTTCACCATCGAGAGCGAGTATTCCCGCTATAACGGTCTCGGCGGGTACGATGCGCGATACCCCAAGAGCGAAGGTGCTTATGGCCTCGCCTCATTCCTCTTCCCCAAGCCGATTGGCATGGGGAAAGTCGAACTCCTGGGCAAGTACGCCATTGCCGAATTTACCGGCGGCGGCGTTGGCGATCCCAGCTACCGCCAAAACACCGCGGAAGTCAACCTGAGCTACATCATTAAGCAATTCGATGCGCGCGTGATGAGCTTCTACCGGAACGCGAGCTTCAACCATGTCGACGCCAATAACTGGCAGGCGGGCGTTGGATTACAGCTCCAGCTGTCCAAGACGTTCAGTTTGCTCATGAAGTGAACGCCTATGTCCGACGCGGAGCAATTCTGCGCGTGGGAGATGGACGCAGATCACGTGAGCTAGGCGATTGCGTTGGGCGGCTTGCTGCGGCGCTTCCGGCAATCGGCACTTAAAAAAATAAAGAGCTTGTTCAAGGAGGAAGGTTTATGAAGCGGTCATCAAAAGTAATTACGTCCAGGATCAAGGCCATTTGCGTTCTCGCCGTAATCCTGACGGTGGCTCTATCGGCAGTAGATTTACGGCCGGTTATGGCACAAGGAGGCGGCACCGTTAAGGTCGGCGTGCTGCAATCGCTTACCGGCACGATGGCCATCAGCGAAGTGCCGGTGAAAGACGCCACGATGTTCGCTATCGATGAGTTGAACGCCGAGGGCGGGGTGCTGGGCAAGAAGATCGAGCCGGTGATCGAAGACGGCGCGTCCGACCCGGCCATCTTCGCGCAGAAGGCGCAGAAGCTGATTCAGGAAGACAAGGTGGTGACGGTTTTCGGCGGATGGACTTCCGCCAGCCGCAAAGCGATGCTGCCGGTCTTCGAGCAGTTTCACTCGCTGTTGTGGTACCCGGTTCAATTCGAAGGTAACGAGTGCTCTTCGAACATTATGTATTCCGGCGCGCAGCCGAACCAGCAGATCCTGCCGGCTCTCGACTGGGCCTTCCAGAAGGGCTACAAGAAATATTTTCTGCTTGGTTCCGATTACGTTTTTCCGCGGACGGCAAACCTGATCTTGAAAAAACACATCGAACACAGTGGCGGGATCGTGTCCGGTGAAGAGTACGTTCCGCTCGGCGGAACGGACTTCAGCTCCATCATCACCAAGATCCGGATCGCCAAGCCCGATATCATCTTCAACACTTTGAATGGAGACAGCAACGTCTCCTTCTTTAAGCAAATGACGGCCGCCGGAATGCCACCTTCGAAACTGCCGGTGATGTCATTCAGCATCGCCGAGCAGGAAGCCAAGGCCATGGGCACGCAACTCGTTACCGACAGCTACGCGGCTTGGAATTATTTCGAAAGCCTGAACAACCCGATGAACAAGAAGTTTTTGGCCGCCTTCCACAAGAAGTTCCCTGGTTCTCCGGTGGACGATCCGATGGTTCACGGCTATATTGATGTGCTGATGTGGGCGGCGGCGGTGAAAAAGGCCAACAGCTTCGATCCCAACGCAGTGAGAAAAGCAGCTGTGGAACTGCCTTGGCAGAACTCCGTCATGGGCAAAATCAAGTTCGCGCCCAATCAGAGTTTGTACCAGACGGCTTACGTCGGTAAGCTTCAACCGGACGGCCAGTTCAAAATTTTGTGGCAGTCCAAAGATCCACTCTATCCGCAGCCTTACGATCCGCTCGTTTTCCCCGGGAAGACCTGCGTCGTACACTAGTCGGGCTGATTGAGCCGTTAGGCAGCTTGTAAGCGCAACGGAATTACGAGGGACAGCGGGACCATGGGCGAGACAGCAGTTGTAGCAGGACAGATATTCAACGGCATCAGCGTGGGATCCATTCTGCTTCTGGCAGCTTTGGGTCTGGCCTTGAGCTTCGGCGTGATGAAGGTCATCAATATGGCTCACGGCGAAATGCTGATGGCTGGCGGATACCTGTCCTACTTAACGAGCCAACACGTTCATGGCCCGCTGGCGCTCCCAGCAGCGATGCTGGTCGCATTCATAGGTGCGGCAATAATGGGGGCGATCCTCGAATTCACGATTATTCGTCATCTCTATGGACGCCCGCTGGATACGCTGATCGTTACATGGGGCGTCAGCCTTATATTGCAGCAAGGCGCCCGCAGCTTGTTTGGGGCCATTGGCGTGGACGTTACAGCGCCGCAGTGGCTCCAAAATTCAATTTCCATCACGCATGGTTTTCTGGCCGGTGTGGATTTGCCATATGTGCGCCTGTTCATCATTGCGGTGGCCCTGGTAGTGCTGGCGGCCGTGGCGCTTTGCATCAGCCGAACTCGCTGGGGCACCATGCTGCGCGCGGTGCACCAAAACCGCGAAATGGCGGCGGCGATGGGTATTAATACCCACATGATCGATTTGGCCGTATTTGCTTTGGGAACCGGCATCGCCGGACTTGCTGGTTCGGTGCTGGCATTGATCGCGCCGGTAACACCGACCGTGGGCCAAAGCTACATCGTTTACGCTTTCTTGGTCGTGATTGTCGGCGGTCCGGGAAGTTTGATTGGAGCCGCGCTCGCGGCATTGTGCGTTGGCCTTTTTTCGTCCACGGCGCAGATCTTCACGAGTGTTAGTCTTTCCGACGTGTTCTTACTGGTGGCGGTGATTCTGTTCATTCAGTTCCGGCCCAAGGGCATCGTCGCGACGCACAGCAGGTTGCTTGAGGATGCCTAAATCTCGCGCACTAAAAGTTCTCGCTCAACTGGCAATTCTCGTCGGCGTCGGATTCGCCCCCTTCTACCTCTCTGCCTATAATCTTTCGCTGCTGGGCCGTTTTTTGGCCCTGTGTATTTTGGCGCTCGGCATCGCGCTGATTTGGGGCTGGGGGGGCATGCTCAGCTTGGGACAGGGCGTATTTTTTGGACTGGGCGCGTATTGCCTGGCGATGTACTTGAAATTAGTGGGGCTTGCGCCGGGCGATCTGCCGGATTTTATGGAGTGGTCCGGGTTATCCAAACTTCCCTGGTGGTGGGCCATATTCCGGAGCCCTGCGGTTGCCATCGCGGGAGTGGTGCTGGTGCCCGCGGCTGCCGCCGCGCTGCTCGCGTGGCTGGTTTTTCATCGCCGAGTTGGAGGGGTTTATTTTGCTCTGGTCACCCAGGCGCTGGCCTTGGCCTTCTCAACGTTGCTAATCAGCGAGCAAGCCTACACCGGCGGCTTCAACGGCCTGACGGATTTCAGCACGCTGATGGGCTTTCACTTGATTGACCCATCTGTGCAGCGGGGATTGTTTTGGGTCACTTTAGGATGTCTCGCGGTGGCCTTTGTAATCCTGCAGTGGCTCCTGGGGACTGACTTTGGAAAAATTGTCCTGGCGATTCGTGATGGAGAGAATCGCATTCGCTTTCTGGGCTACAACCCCGTTCCTTACAAAGTGGTCGTGTTCGCAATCGCCGGAGCTCTTGCGGGAATTTCCGGGGCCCTGTACATGTTGCACGCCGGTGTGATCTCACCGGCCATGGTCGGCGTGGTGCCCTCGATCGAGATGATCGTATGGGTCGCCGTCGGCGGGCGCGAAAGCCTGTTGGGAGCAATCATCGGAACGCTGCTCGTGAATTTCGGAAAGGATTGGATCAGCAGCGCGATGCCGAGCCTGTGGCTTTTCGTCATGGGCATGTTATTCGTTCTGATCGTGACGGTGGTACCCAAGGGCCTGAGCGGTCTATGGAGCCGGGATACGCGCGATTGGATTGCCGTAAAGGTATTTCGACGTCCTCCCAGTTCACGCCTCCGCGCGCTGGCGGAATTGCCCGAAGAGCCGAAGGAAGCTGAAATTTCCGGTACTGCGTCGGAAGTTCCGGCGATCAAGCATCGGGAAAGGCTCGATGAAGCATGAGCGCCAACGCAACTCAACCTTTGCTGCGCGTCGAAAACCTGACGGTTTCGTTCGACGGTTTTAAGGCAGTGGATGGCATGAACCTCTCGATCGAACGGAATCAAGTCCGCGTTTTGATCGGGCCAAACGGCGCGGGTAAATCAACGCTTCTCGATGCAATCATCGGACACGTCCGCCCCGCGAGCGGCAAGGTGATGTTCAAGGGGCACAACATCACCCACTTGGCGGAGTACAAGATCGTTCGCCGGGGCATCTGCAGGAAATTTCAGGCGCCTGGAACGCTCGAAGGCTTGACGGTTTTCGAAAATATCGCATTGGCGGCCAGGAACAGCCGGAATTGCTGGAGCGCCATGAGGCGCGGCCGCGCCGCGGAGGAAAAGGAGCACGTCGAGGAGGTCCTGCGGCTGATCAATCTGGAGAATAAGAGGCACACGCTGGCAAAAGAACTGGCCCACGGCCAGAAGCAATGGCTCGAAATCGGCATGGTCGTCGCTTCCAAGGCCGATCTGCTCTTGCTCGACGAGCCGGCCGCGGGCATGTCACACGGGGACGCGGAACAGACCGCCGAGCTGATTCGCAGGCTTTCCGCTTGGCACAGTTTTTTAGTGATCGATCACGACATGAGTTTCGTGGCCCAGCTGAACGCCCCCGTCACAGTGCTGCATCTCGGTAAATTTTTGATGGAAGGGACGCTCGACGAGGTCCGCGAGGACCCGCAAGTGACCGCCGTGTATCTGGGACGATCGAAGGAGCGCAACCGTGCTCGTTCTTGAAGGCGTGTGCGCCGCCTACGGCCTGAGCCCCGTGCTATACGATATCGACCTCCGCGTGGGAGCGGCGGGGACCGCTAGTTTGCTGGGCCGCAACGGCGTGGGCAAAACCACGCTGCTGAGGACTATCGTTGGCCTTCACCCGGTGTTGGCCGGCAAAATTATTTTTAACGGCGAGGACGTCACCAAGGTGAAGGCATTCGAGCGCGCGCGCCGCGGAATCGGATACGTTCCGCAAGGGCGCGGAATCTTTCCGCATTTGACCGTCGAAGAAAATCTTCGCGTGGCGTTCTCGGCGTTTGCGTCGCGCCCGGCCAAAAGCGATTACACCGTTCCGAGCTACGTCTACGAACTCTTTCCGGTTCTTCAGAAAGTACGCAGCCGCAAGGGCGGCCTGCTGAGCGGCGGAGAGCAGCAACAGTTGGCCATCGGGAGAGCGTTAGTCACGCGGCCGAAGCTGCTGATTTTCGACGAGCCCACCGAAGGAATCCAGCCCTCCATCGTGCAACAGATTGAAGAGGCCATACGGCGGATTCAGACGGAGTTGAAGGTCTCGATCCTGCTGGTCGAGCACCTCGATTTCGTATGGTCCATCGCCGACCAATTCTACGTGATGCGCAAGGGCCGAATCGTGGATGAGGGCAGTCCGGAAAAGCGCGACGCCCAATCGGTGATCCCGCTGCTGAGCGTTTGACGACTTCCGCATAGTCGCAGAGACGGGAAGAAAGTCGCGGCGCCTGGAGTATACTGCGGCGGGTTGGGCGCAGAGGCTGCATCGGCTCCACAAAACGAATTCCGAGGAAAAAATATGAAGGAAAGCAATTTGCCGCGAGCGTTCCGCGTGGGTATTGCAGGGCCAGTCGGCTCCGGCAAGACCGCCCTCGTTGAAAGGCTCACTCGCCACATGTGGCCAAAGTTCAATTTGGCCGTCGTCACCAACGACATTTACACCAAAGAAGACGCGGAGTTTTTGCTGAAGAATGGAGTGCTTTCGGCCGAGCGGGTGCGCGGGGTGGAGACGGGCGGGTGTCCACATGCGGCGATTCGCGAGGATGCTTCCATGAACCTGCAGGCCATAGCGGAACTGGAAGACTCACTTCCGGGCCTGGAACTGGTTTTTGTCGAAAGCGGCGGAGATAATCTGGCGGCCGCATTCAGCCCGGAGCTGGTCGACGTCTGGATTTATGTGATCGATGTGGCCGAAGGCGACAAGATTCCTCGCAAGGGTGGCCCAGGGATCATCCGGTCGGACTTGCTGGTCATCAACAAAATCGATTTGGCCCAATACGTGGGCGCGTCGCTGGATGTGATGGACCGCGATTCGAGGAAGATGCGCGGACACCGTCCGTTCGTATTCACGAACCTGCGCCAGGACGTTGGACTCGACGTCGTCATGGCTTGGTTGGAGGAACGCCTGATGGCATCTCCGCAGTCGCGCCGCGCCCTGATCGATGCGCACGCGCCATACGTCGGGCGGACGCACTCGCACGATCACGGTGAAGGTCATGAGCATGCTCACGACCACAGCCACGCTCACCCGTCCGCTGGCGAGAACCACCGGCACTAGCCGGCGGCGGAGTTTTTTTGCAGCGTGAAATCGAATTCAGCCTCGGAGGCCGCCCCACTCTTGGCGAAAGCAGACCCAGATCGAATGGTGCTGGATTCCGCCGCGCATTTGACGGACCTGCGCCTGCTGCAGTTAGCCGATAGCGCGCTGCCCATTGGAGCACTCGCGCATTCGTTTGGGCTGGAGACTCTGGCAGCGGAGGGACTGCTAACCGCGAGCAATCTTCCAATGTTTCTGCAAGCTTGGCTTCGCGAGGCTGGAACGTTGGAAGCAGTCTTCTGCCGCGAATCTTTTTTTCTCGCAGGCACAGTGGCCGAAAATATTTCAAGCGAACGATGGCTTGCACTCAATCACTTGCTGAGCGCCCGAAAAACTGCCCGCGAGAGCCGCATCGGCAGCCTGACCTTAGGCAGGAATTTCCTCTCAACGGTCATGGCGCTCGATAATCTGCCTTCGCTTCGCAAACTGCTCTGGCCGGACGAGCTGGTTGAGCACGAGAAGCGCGAGCCAGAGCTGCGCCGCGGCGCGGCACACTACTGCCTCGCGTTTGGGCTGGTTGCAGGATTGATCGGCGTTGACGAACGCCGCACTCTGCTCACCTATTTGCATCAGTCGGTCGCCGGCATGGTTTCGGGTTGCCAACGCCTCTTGCCCTTGGGGCAGACGGAGGCGGCGCGCATTCTCTGGAATCTTAAGCCGCTTATCGTCAAGACTGTTGAATTCAGCGCCGCGTACCGCTGCGACAGCGCTTTTTCGTTTATGCCGTTGCTGGAGTGGGGCGCGATGGAACATCCAGCGCTCTCGACGCGCCTTTTCGTAAGTTGACGGTGAGCAAATCCGCGCGGAGCGAGCGGCGCTGCGTAACGGTGACGCCGGCGAGAAAATGGCAACGAGCCTTCTAACTCAGACGAATCGAGCACCGGCGCCGGCACATACGCAGCCGCAACGCGCCACGGGTTCGCTCGTGCTCGAATTCAAGCGCGATCCGGTGCTGGAAACGACCGTCCTGTCAGCCAGTGCGCAGCAGCCGCCGCTTCGCATCGTGCGGCCTTTTCCTTTGAGCAATGGCTCGGTTCTCGTGCACTTGCACAATGTATCGGGCGGATTGCTCGGCGGAGACCATCTGCTGACTTCCGTAAACGTCGGTTCTGGTGCATCCGTGCAACTTACGACTACCGGCGCCACGCGCGTCTATCGCTGCCTGGAGGATCGCGAGGCCGCTTTACAAGTGAATCGGTTCACGATTGCCACGGACGGGCTTCTGGAATATGTCCCTGACGCGATCATCCCTTTTGCCAAGTCGCGGTTTCGCCAGGAAACGACCGTCGACATCGAAATGGGCGGAGGATTGTTCTGGTGGGAGATTCTCGCTCCGGGCCGCGAAGCACGCGGGGAGGTTTTCGCATATGACTCCGTGGAACTCAAAACGGAATTGAAGGTCCCCGGAAGGCCGATTTCCGCGGAAAACGTGCGGCTCCAACCGGCGAATCGCGACCTGAGATCCACGGCGCGGCTGGGGCCGTATCGCTATTGGATCACGTTCTATATTGTTCGAGTTGGGGTCGAGCCGAATTCCTGGCTGGCAGCCGAACAAAAGCTTCGGGAGGTGGTGAGTCGGTTCGCTGTTTCAGGTGAGGCTCTTTGGGGCGTTAGCACTCTGGCGGCTCATGGATTGGTGGTGCGTGGCCTTACGCGGCGCGGCAGCGGCATACTTGCGAGTTTGCGCGCCGTTTGGAACGAAGCGAAGCTGTTACTGTACGGCTGTGAGGCGATTCCTCCTCGCAAGATCAATTGAAGCGATGACTAACCATTTCTCAAGCAAGTTTCGGGAGGTACTGCTTGCATCTGACGCCGCGTGAGCAAGAGAAACTGATGATCGTAGTGGCAGCTGACCTCGCTCGCAGGCGTCAGGCGCGCGGATTAAAACTGAATTACGTGGAAGCGGTCGCGATAATCACGGCTGACGTGATGGAGCTGGCGCGCGATGGAAGAAGCGTCGCGGAGATCATGAGTCTCGGCGGGAAAATTCTCACGCGCGATCAAGTCATGGAGGGGGTTCCCGAGATGGTCCATGAAGTCCAGGTGGAAGCCACTTTCCCGGACGGAACGAAGCTCGTCACCATTCACGATCCGATCAGATAACTTGGAGGACCTTTTGTGAAGCCGGGAGAATACTTGCTGGACGAGGCCGCCGGGCCGATTCAAGCCAACGCTGGCAGGAAAACGGTAGGCGTGACGGTTCGCAACACGGGCGATCGTCCGATTCAGGTGGGCAGCCATTTCCACTTTTTCGAGACGAATCGAGAACTGTCGTTCAACCGCGCTACCGCTTTTGGCATGCGCCTGAATGTGGCGGCCGGCACCGCGATCCGTTTCGAGCCTGGTGAAGAGAAGCAAGTCGAACTCACCGAGTTCGCCGGCGCTCGCGTGATTCATGGGTTTAACGGATTGGTGGGCGGCGCGATCGATCGCAATGGGTCTCGCGAGCGCGCGGTTGAGAAAGCCGCGAAAGAGAATTTCCTGTCCTCAGAAAAGTGACTCAAAGGAGCTTCGTTGAGCCTCAAAATTCCTCGCGCTACCTACGCCGATCTCTACGGCCCCACGAAGGGGGATCGCATCCGGCTCGCGGACACCGATCTTCTGATCGAGATTGAGCAAGACTATGCGCACTATGGCGATGAAATCACCTTTGGTGGCGGCAAAGTCATTCGCGATGGCATGGGACAAAGCAGCACCGCCGTTCGAGAAGCGCAGCGTGGCGCACTCGATCTGGTGATCACCAACGCCGTCATTCTTGATCACTGGGGAATCGTAAAGGGGGATATCGGAATCAAAGGTGGCCGGATCGTCAAAGTCGGAAAGGCGGGCAATCCGGACATCATGGCCGGCGTCGATCCGGAGCTCGTAGTCGGCGCGGCGACGGAAGTGATCGCGGGCGAAAACTTGATCGTGACCGCCGGCGGCATCGACAGCCACATTCACTTCATTTCTCCGCAGCAAATTTACGAGGCGATTTCGAGCGGCATCACCACCATGATCGGTGGTGGCACCGGGCCGGCGACCGGCACAGCGGCAACCACCTGTACGCCAGGAGCGTGGAATCTTGCGCGCATGCTTCAGGCAGCGGAAGCGTGGCCCATGAATTTCGGTTTTCTGGGCAAGGGCAACGCGGCGGATGCCGCGCCGCTAGCTGAGCAGGTCAACGCCGGAGCGTGCGGTTTGAAGCTCCACGAAGATTGGGGAACCACCCCCGCCGCGATCGACACCTGCTTGAAAGTTGCGGATGAATACGACGTTCAAGTGGCGATTCACACCGACACGATCAACGAAGCGGGATTCCTGGACGCCACGGTCGAAGCGATAAAGGGCCGTGCGATTCACACTTATCACACCGAAGGCGCTGGAGGAGGCCACGCACCGGATATCATTCGCATCGCCTCTTTCGCAAACGTTCTGCCTTCCTCGACGAACCCGACCCGGCCGTATACGATCAACACCATCGCCGAACATCTCGACATGCTGATGGTCTGCCATCACCTGAACCCACAGGTGCCGGAAGATGTTGCGTTCGCGGAGAGCAGGATTCGCCCGGAGACCATTGCCGCCGAGGACATTCTGCACGACATGGGCGTGATCAGCATGATTTCAAGCGACTCTCAGGCCATGGGGCGGGTGGGCGAGGTGATCACGCGCACCTGGCAGACTGCCCACAAGATGAAGACGCAGCGCGGAAGTTTGCCGGAAGATTCTGCCCGCAACGACAATGCGCGCGCCAAGCGCTACATCGCGAAGTACACCATCAATCCAGCCATCACGCACGGCATGGCTGCCGAAATCGGCTCCGTCGAACCCGGGAAATTGGCGGATTTGGTTTTGTGGAAACCGGCGTTTTTCGGCGTCAAACCGGAAATGGTGCTCAAGGGAGGTTTTATCGCCTGGAGCGCCATGGGCGATCCCAACGCTTCGATCCCCACGCCGCAGCCGGTGCTCTATCGCCCCATGTTCGGCAGTTTTGGCGGAGCCACAGCATCCACGAGCATCACGTTCGTTTCACAGGCGGCTTTTTCTGCCGGAGCGCTGCAGGGATTAGGGCTCCGAAAGATGCTAGCGCCAGTGGCTAATTGCCGAAATATCGGCAAGAAGGACATGATCCATAACAGCGGCACTCCCAATATCGAAGTCGATCCGGAGACGTATGAAGTGCGAGTCGATGGCGCGTTGATCTCCTGCGACCCTGTCAGCGCCCTGCCGCTGGCCCAACGCTACTTCCTTTTTTAGGCTTTCGCGGGATGGGAGCTGATTCGGCTAGCCTGCGCTACCCACCGGCGATTCGCATTCCAGGTCGGTTTTGAGTACCGGAAGCTGCATAGTTACGACCAGGCCTCCGTCCGAGGCATTGGAAGCGCTCACGGTGCCGCCATGCAGACGGAAGGCGCGTTCGGCGATTGCTAATCCCAAGCCAGCCCCATAGGGATCCCTGCGGATACCATCTGAAACGCGATGAAACGGGATGAAGAGGTCGGGGAGGTCCGCTTCGGGGACGCCGTCTCCATGGTCGCGCACCGTGATGACCGCGTAATCACTGTTGCCGTTGGGCCGGCACTCGAGTGCGATTTCGACGATGCTTTTGTCGCCGGTGTGCCGCACCGCGTTGCGCACCACGTTTTCGATCGCGCCGCGCAGCATTTCCGGTGTTCCCTCCACTGAGCATTCAAAACCCGGCTCAAATTTTACGCGGCAATCGCGACTGCGTGCTTCGTAGTCGCCGTCCGACGCCACTTCCTGCACGAGCGCGCTCAAATCGAACCTCTTGTTTTTCTGCGCATCGACTCCACTTTCGATTCTGGCGAGACTCAGCAGCTGTCCGATCAAATTGTTCAAGCGTTCCGTCTCGCGTTCGATGCGATCCAGGTGCGCGGTGCTTTCGGTTGTGGAATGCTGACGTGCTAAGCCCAGCGCGAGATTCAGGCGTGTAAGCGGTGAGCGAAGCTCGTGGGAAACGTCGGCCAGCAAGCGCCGCTGCGAGGCCACCAGGGCGCCGATGCGATCGGCCATCAGATTGAAGTCACGGCCAAGCTCGGCCAATTCATCATGCCGTCCGGTAACGCCAGCGTCCACGCGCGCCTCCAGGTGCTGATTGGCGATCTCGCTGGCCGCCCAGCGGAGTTTGCCTATCGGGCCGGTGATGTGGCGCGCCAGCCACAGGCAGAAAATGGTGGCGATAGCGAGCAGCGTAATCACGCGAACCAGACCTTCGGAGCCCACGTCCTCGAAAAAGAACAGCACCAGCGAATGAGGGAAAAATGGCCGCGGCGGAAATTGCATGAAGAACTTGTATTGGCGGCCGCTGGCACCCACCACTTTTTCCGCCAGCACGCGGTCCTGGCTGAAGAACTCCGGCATTCCCGGAGCTGCTCGATCGAGCTGCGGCAAAACGTCGAGAACTGTGGCGGGAACCTGCCGGCCGAGAACTTCGCGGCCCGTATCGTCGAGCATGAAATTTCGGATGGATTCCCGTTGCTCCAGCGAGTGAATGTATTGAGCGACCGCGGCGGGGCCGTTGTGTTCGAGGATATCTAGCTCGTGGTGGGAGCGCAATTCGAGCGGCAATTCGTATTTATTGCGCAGCCGTTCGTCTTCCGCCGAGCGCGACTGCGTCAAGGCGGCTGAGGTGACCAGCGCGGCGCTCATCACCACCATACCCAGCCAAAACCAGAGGAAAATTTTGAAGAATAGCCGCTTCATGGAAGTTGCCGCGAAACTCTAGATTCCGGACAGCGCATACAGATATCCGATTCCGCGCACGCCCTTAATACGTTCCGTTCCGTCCCGCCTCGGCCCGAGCTTTCTGCGCAGATTACTTACATGGGTGTCCATACTGCGGTCAAAGGGAGAAAATTCGCGGCCCAGCACGGCTCGCACCATTTCCTCCCGTGAGAGCACGGTCCCAGCCGACTTCAGAAGCAACTCCAGCAAGTCGAATTCCACGGCCGTTAAATCCAGACGCTCTCCTCCGCGCCGAGCGGTCCTCGATCCTTTGTCGAGTTCCACGTCTTCCAGCGAAATACGTTCGGCGGCCGTTGGGGCCACCGCTTCGGGTTCCGGCCATGCTCTTCGCAGCACCGCGTCGATGCGCGCAGACAGCTCCCGGGAATTGAAGGGCTTGGGCAGGTAGTCGTCCGCGCCCATTTCGAGTCCAAGAATGCGGTCTTGGTCGTCGCCGCGAGCGGTTAGCATCAGCACGGGCACGCGCGATTCTGCACGCACCCGGCGCAGAACTTCGAAGCCTTTGATGTCGGGAAGCATCACGTCGAGCACGACGATGGAATGCTGCCCGGAAACCGCTCGTTCGACGCCCCGCAACCCGGAGTGGACGCACTCGATTTCAAAGCCCTCTCGCGCCAAATACTGGGAAAGCAGCTGGCAGAGCTCGACGTCGTCGTCGACTACTAGCACGTTCTTCCTTGAAGCTACACCGATCGTTTTCACGTCTGCGCTCACTCCGGTTCTTGCGCGACCGCCCCCGGGCCTCAAGAAACGCGATTTCGTGGCCATGTTACTCACTTGCTTTGGCACTGTGCGTCAAGATTGGTGAATTCACGCCGGTCCATCTCCACAAATCTTTGCGATTCGTCAACGCAACCCGACCTTCGCCCGTACCGTCATATTGTAGCCTTCCTGCGGGAGGCTTTTGGCAGAGACGAGGATCGTCACGCCGGAATTCCCTCTTTTCGTTCGAGCCCGAGGGCTCCGGCGCCGAGGCAAGAATCGTCGAAGGATCCTGGCGCCACTCCTGTGTGGGAAGAGCCGTTGGGGCTCCTGCGAGTCGTAACAAGTGAGGATCGAACATGGTCGACCGGATCTCCAGCACAAGTTCTGAACAGCCGACTGCGCCGCCAGCACAGCCGCCGGCGCCCCCTGCTGCGAAGCCCCCGAAGAAGGGACATCCCTGGGTGGTTGTGCTCATCGTTGCCGTGCTCGCTGGTGTCGTATTTCTCCTGTATCACCAATATAAAGCCGCTCAGCAGGCAAAAGAAGAGGCGAGCGCGAAATCGAAGGCGGCGGACCGCGGTGTGCCGGTGTCCACGGCAGCGGCGAAAAAGGGAAACGTTGGAATTTACGTAGAGGCCCTGGGAACGGTCACTCCCGTCTATACCGTTACGGTCACCAGTCGGGTGCAAGGCCAGATCATGGACGTGTACTACAAGGAAGGCCAAACGGTCCACAAAGGCGATCCGCTGATTGAAATTGATCCCCGTCCTTACCAGGCTGCGCTGGTTCAGGCTCAAGGCCAGCTCGCACACGATACCGCCGTGCTAAGCGAGGCGCGCATTGACTTAGGGCGCTACCAGCAGGCGCTTAGTCAAAACGCAATCGCCCAGCAGCAAGTGTACGATCAGGAGGAAGCGGTCAAGCAAGATGAAGGAACCGTCCAGATCGATCAAGGCGCGCTCGATACCGCCAAGGTCAACCTGGCTTATTGCCATATCACTTCGCCCATCGACGGCAGGGTGGGCTTGCGCCTGGTCGATCCCGGAAACATAGTGCAGGCAAACAGCACCACCTCGCTCGTGGTGATCACCCAGCTTCAGCCCATCACTGTTATTTTCAGCGTCGCGGAGGATGATCTCTCGCAGATCGAGCAGCAGTTGCGTGGCGGCGAAAAATTGAAGGTGTACGCCCTCGACCGGGACCAGCAGACCACTCTAGCCACCGGCACGCTTTTGACCCTCGACAATCAGGTGGACACCACCACGGGCACCGTCAAATTGCGTGCAGTCTTTCCAAACGCTAACAACGCGCTGTTTCCCGATCAGTTCGTGAACGCAAAACTTTTGGTTCGAACGGAACAGAACGTGGTGCTGGTTCCCACCGCGGCCATACAACGCAACTCGCAAGCGGCCTTCGTTTACCTGGTCGAGGCAAACGACGTGGCCAAAGTGGTAAACGTCACACCGGGAGCGTCCGACGGCAATTTCACGGCTGTGCAAGGCGTGCAGCCAGGCCAAGTGGTGGTGACGAGCGGCTTCGAAAAGCTGCAAGACGGCATCAAAGTGCAGCCGCGAAAAGGAACGAAAAACCAACCCAGCAGCAATAGCAATGGAGACGAGGCTCCGTGAGTCCTTCCCGGCCTTTCATTCTCCGGCCCATCGCAACATCTCTGTTGATGGCGGCAATTTTGCTCGCGGGAATTGTCGCGTATACGCAGCTTTCGATATCCGCGCTGCCGGAGGTCGATTATCCGACCATTCAGGTTTTAACGTTCTATCCCGGCGCGAGTCCTGACGTGGTGGCATCCGCGGTCACCGCTCCTCTGGAGCGCCAGTTCGGCGAGGTGCCGGGACTCAGCCAGATGACCTCGACGAGCTCCGATGGAAGCTCGCTGATCGTTTTGCAGTTCGCGCTCAATCTTGACATCGACGTGGCTGAGCAGGAGGTGCAAGCGGCTATCAACGCCGCGCAAACGTATTTGCCGCCGGACCTGCCTGCGCCGCCGATTTACAGCAAGACCAATCCGGCGGACACTCCCGTTCTAACCCTCGCGCTTACTTCGAAGACCATTCCGCTATCGCAAGTGGAGGATTTGGCGGACACGCGCCTGGCGCAGAAAATCTCACAGCTGGAAGGTGTCGGGCTGGTGAGCATCAGCGGTGGACAAAAGCCCGCCGTCCGCGTGGAGGTGAATCCGACTGAGCTTTCCTCCTACGGCATCAACCTCGAGGATGTGCGCGCCGCTCTGCAGCAGACCACCCTCGACATGGCCAAGGGCAATTTCGACGGGCCGCACCAGGATTATCAGATCGACGCCAACGATCAACTGCTGAGCAGCGCCGATTTTCGCTCCGTGGTTATTGCGTACCGCAACGGGGCGCCGGTTCAGCTGTCGCAGGTGGCCAACGTCGTGGACGGCGTTGAAGATGTCCGGCAGGCTGCCTGGATGAACACCACTCCGGCGGTGATCGTAAACATCCAGCGGCAGCCCGGCGCAAATATCATTCAGGTTGTCGACCGCATCAAAACGCTGCTTCCGTATCTCAAGACGAGCCTGCCCGCTGCCGTGAACGTATCGATCTTGACGGACCGGACCACCACCATTCGCGCGTCCGTGAAGGACGTTGAATTCGAGCTGATGCTAACGGTAGCGCTGGTGGTCATGGTCATTTTTCTATTCCTCCGCAGCCTTTCAGCCACGATTATTCCGAGCGTCGCGGTTCCTCTCTCGCTCGTAGGCACCTTCGGGGTGATGTACCTCGCGGGATACAGCCTGAACAACCTCACCTTGATGGCTCTCACGATTTCCACCGGCTTCGTGGTGGACGACGCCATCGTGATGATCGAGAACATCGCCCGGTTCATCGAGGAAGGCGACACGCCGTTTCAAGCTGCTTTGAAGGGATCGGAGCAGATTGGTTTCACGATCATTTCGCTGACGATTTCCCTGATCGCCGTTCTGATTCCGCTGTTGTTCATGGGAGACATTGTCGGACGTCTTTTCCGCGAGTTTGCCATCACCTTGGCGGTCACTATTTTGGTGTCCGCGGCGGTTTCATTGACGCTGACGCCGATGATGAGCTCGCGCCTGCTGCGCCACACTCCTCCGGACCAGCAGGGACGGTTTTTTAAGGCGTCCGAGCGTGCCTTCGACAGAATCATTGAGGCTTATGGCAGGAGCTTGCAGTGGGTTTTGAAGTATCAGACCACCACGCT
>Ga0335075_10000135_pt1 | contig 147076 bp, 136 predicted proteins | sample Lox_Sample_24_FD_206723 | JGI IMG/M metagenome (GOLD analysis project Ga0335075, IMG submission 206723) | Soil microbial communities from Loxahatchee National Wildlife Refuge, Florida, United States - Lox_Sample_2.4 | ecosystem: Environmental > Terrestrial > Soil > Wetlands | place: USA... | reverse complement strand
CGACAAGGACACCGTCGCGCACCATAAGCGGTGCAGACTCGGTCCACCCGCTGGCAATATCGGTGATGACCAGGCTGCTAATGTAGCTGCCGCGATTGACCTCTCCGCCAAATACACATCCCAGCCACTCGGATTGACGGCCACGAACTTCACTCCCTCGAGTGCCCCCAGATATTTGATCATCGTCAGCATCTGATCACGCTGATCGCGACTGGCTGCAGCCAAGTCTGCGCCCATGTCCGCATAGTCGGGCTCTCCCTTCTCCCACCCCTTCAACTGCAAGAGGAGGGAAGCCCGCGTCCCGGGGCTTGCCGTTTTGGCAGTGATCCGTTGCTGCAGTTTGACCGCGGCGGCGTCATAAACCGCTTTCGAGACGCGTGTTGCTGTCCGCAAAAAACCCGCCTGATGGAGAGTCATTTCGGTGATCGGGCCGTCAGCGGGCGCAAAACTGACCTGTGCCGGGACGAGGGTGGCAAAGAATTCAGTGTGACTCTCGGGAAAGATCTCCACAGGACCTTTCCCGGTCACCTCCACGTAGAAGCGGTCCGTATCGCGGTACACTCTCGCGAACATCGAGGCATCTGGGAATCGGTAGTAGCCTGCGTACTTGTCAAAATCGGTCTGCTTGAAGGGCACCTCGTTTTGGGGACGTGTTTGCTCGTATAGAAGCCGCTGCTGGTTGGCAATGTCTCCGGGCGCTCGCTCGGCTGATCCGATGGGCGCTGACAGGGATGGCTGGACCAGCGCGGCGCCCGTGAAGGTGACGAGAGCAATGCCGGCGCAGAGCCTTACTACAATAGAGGCGGGCTTGAAGCGCGCAATCATGACGAGCCTCGCCTTGAGATCACTGTGACGGTCGGCAATTCCTAGGCCAAAGCGCGGCGGGATCATCCCATGGGTGTCCGCCAGGTGTATTAGCGTGTCGCCATAGTCAGTACGCTCTGCTCGTGAGATATGGCCCAGGACGAAAGCGTCAGACGCGGATTCCATGTCCGCCCGCATGAGCCGTCCAGCGAGCCATACGACGGGATTGAACCAGTGTAGGAGCTGCGCGACGGCGGCGATCCAATTGACGAGCACGTCGTTGCGCTTTATGTGGGCTAGTTCGTGCAGAAGGACATACCGCAGCCTGGCGGAATCGAGACGCACGTCCAAGCCCACGGGCAGCAGTATCGTCGGATGCCACCAGCCCATCACCGTCGGTGAATCGACGGCGCCACTCTCAAGAAGCCTCACGTTTTGTTGGACGCGCAGCTCTGCCTTACATCCCTCGAAGACCTTGCTGGCATTTGCGCCGGGCATGCGGGCCGCGAGTGCAAGACGTCGGAATCTAAAGAAATTGATGAGGTAGAGCAGGGCGAATGCGCCAACTCCTATTGCCCAGACGAGAATGATCCAGAAAAGAAGGGCCTCGGGCCGCCTTCCCTCCGCGGGAGCGGTCGGCTTCAGCGCTGGCGAAGCGTTCAATGCCTGCTGCACCCCGACAACCGGCGCCAGCGAATGCGATCGAGACGATGGGACGCCATCCATTCCGACAGATCTCCCTTTCCCATAGACCTCCGCTGGTAATGTCCCAAGGGGTGCCGGCAGGCTCGAGGGGAGGGTGGTAGTCAGACGGATACTGGGTCCGAGCGGACATAGGAGGCAAGCGAGCACTGGTAGCCAGAGAGCGTGTCGCCAGATCGAGGTGCCGCTCGGGACCAAGAAGCGTCGGAAAACCACCACGGCGGCGATCAGTACCGTCCCCTTCACGGAGGCAGTCGCGACCCATGCCGCCAGGTCGAGAAGAGGGGATGAGTGAAAGAACACTGCTGAAACCTTCTTGCTAGGATTCATCAAGAAGCTTGCGCAGCTCGCGCTTTTCCTGCGCGGTGAGTGGTCGTCGGCGCACGAGCTGAGCAATCATCGGCGTAACGGCTCCTCCGAACACACGATCGATGAAGCTCTCGGCCGCCCGCAGCGTACAGTTATCCTGCGATACGGTGGGCTGATAGTGGTACATGCCATCGACGACGCGATGGCTCACGGCCCCCTTTCGGCGCAGGCGATTTAGCATCGTGCGCACTGTCTTCGGATGCCACTTCCTGGCTGGAGCGAGCCGCTCCGTGAGCTCATTAACGCTCACCGGGGACTGCTCCCAGAGCGCTTTCATGATCTCCCACTCGGCCTCGGAGATTGCGGGCAGCTGCTTCATGTGCGTTCGAGGGTCTGCGCCTTAAGCTTACAAGTGTAAGCCTTCGATTCTGGAGCTTACACTTGTAAGCTCATCTCTGCAAGCGGCGGGCCCAGAGCTGCGGGTGATATACTTACGCGGTGATGTCAGCCTCTTACATGTGAAACGGACCCATGGCCATACCCGCTATCTGCTGCAATGGCCATTTGCTCACCCCGACAATCCGTTAAGTAGATCCTGAGAGTGGCGCTGCGCGGCTGTGGTCGGGTGCGAGCGGCCGAATTTCGGACGCGGAACAAGCCGGCGGCATAGATTCCGGTCCATGTACGAGAGAGTAATCCAGGCGGACGCCGAGTCGTAGTCGCTTAAATTGACGCACCGACGCGTAACGGAATGCATCGTCACCATTCCGCGTCATGGGTGCGACTTCGGGGCCTGAGGCACTCTTACGCGGAATCCACTGCGAGCATCCCGTTAACCAAATTAGATTTTGATCAAGCGCGCGCATGCTCGATCGCTTACGTCCGAACCCTTCGAGGCATCCCCGGAGATGCTGCCTTCTCGTCCATTCCGGTCTCATTCTCTTATGCCGTTACCGCGAACCAAGAGAGCGGTAGCTGCGGCGAACATTGCGAACGCAGCAGACAGCATGACGAACATAGAGACGCCAAAATGCACGTCCGATATGCCGAACATGCTATAGCGAAATAGATCCACCATATAGAATATTGGATCCACGAGCGAGCTCTTTTGTGCCCAGGAGGGTAACAGGGATACCGAATAGAACACGCCTCCAAAATACGTTAGAGGTGTCAATACGAATGTCGGGACCCACTTTACTTGATCAAGTGTATTCGCGAACACCCCGTTCAGAAAGCCGGCCAGTGAAGAGACTAGAGAAACTAGCAGTAGCACGCTGATGGCCCTGAACACGTGTAGAACGTGTGAGGTGAAACCCCCGATTAGTACGGAACCGGAGTAGAGTCCGCCCACATGGTGAGATTGGTCCCGTTTTAGGTCCGATCAGAACTAGAAATCCGCGGCTCTTTGGTCCTCGGTTTTAACCCTCTTCAGCCACTCGGCCGGACTGACATTCCCGAGCCCGCTGTGCGGACGATTCAGGTTGTAGTCCGTTCTCCAAGCTTCGATCTTGCTCCTTGCATCGTCGATCGACAAGAACTGGTTGGCGTTCAGGCACTCGTCGCGCAGTTTGCCGTTGAAGGATTCGATATAACCGTTTTCCACAGGCTTTCCGGGTCGGATGAAGTCGAGGAGCACCCCACGTCGGTAAGCCCAATCATCGAGCGCTCTCGAGGTAAATTCCGTCCCATGGTCAACGGTGATCGATCGTGGCTTGCCGTGTACGGCGATGGCCCGATCGAGCGCCTCTGCCACCGCCTTGCCTGACATGCCTTGAGCGACCTCCAGGATCGGACTCCAGCGACTCCACTGATCGATGACCGTCAGGATCCGAAATGCTCTGCCATCAAGCAGCGCGTCGTGAACAAAATCCATGCTCCAGCGCTCATGCGCCCGAGTCGCCGCGGGCGGAATGCCGCGGTGGATGCTCGCGTGCTTGCGACGACGTACGCGAAACCGCAGCTGAAGGCCTTCCAGCCTATATAGCCGTCGCACCCGCTTCATGTTCACCGCCCACCCATCGCGCCTCAGGAGGACGTGCATGCGTCGGTAGCCGTACCGGGGTCGAGCCTGAGCGAGATCTCGCATCCGAACACGCAGCGGTTCCTGGCACGGTCTGCGGCTCGCGTACGCGTACAGGGATCTTGAAATCTGCACCAGCCGACACGCGCGAGTGAGAGCCGTTCCGTAGGCCTCCTGCATCCAGTCCACGAGCTCGCGTTTGCGTGCCGGCCTCAGACTTTTTTTCGGACGATCTCGGTCAGGATATGCTTATCGAGCGAGAGGTCGGCGACCAGGCGTTTGAGCTTCGCGTTCTCCTCCCGCAGCTGCCTCAGCTCCCGGATCTCCGTCGTCCCTAAGTTGGCGTACTTCCTCTTCCAAACGTAGAAGGTCGCCTCACTGATGCCCATCTGCCGACACACGTCCGCTACCGCCGTGCCGCCATCGACTTGCCTCAGCGCGTAGGCGATCTGCTCATCGGTGAATCTCGAGCGCTTCATCGTCCCCTTCTCTTTCGGCCTCTCAGGCCACAGTGGGAGGACTTCAGAAGCCACTTTAGTCCAGTTCTAAATTGACCTCAAACTCGGGACTCAGGTCACGGGGGCGGGAGCTTGACCGTTGAGAGCGCGGATTCCGGCGATGCCGCTCAGGCTGGCGCGCCTCAGCTCACTATCCGCGGCATGGCTCCGCGTGCGTACTACCCGGGAATAGCCGACAATCTCCCGCCGGACGTGCTCCAAAAGAAAATCGTCCCGTCGGATACCGAGATATAGTCATCGCACTGCTTCGAAAACACGGCGGCATCCCAACCGAAGGAAGCCGACAACATGAGCAGGCTTGTCATGAGAGAGGCCTCGACTACCTCCGTAGGAGATCTATCGTCGTAGTTCGCATAGTGCGTTGGCTCGAACACGTGGCCGGGCGTTTCGTACAAACTGCGTTGCTCGCCGGAGGCCCGCCTTATAGTCTCGATAAGAACTATCTCGCCTGGCGGATAAGTATCCCACCGGCTCAGCCAAAGCAATCGTTGCGCGCCATCAGGCAACCACGAAGTGATACTTTCGCATCTCAGCCATGGGTTCACATTGTCCGTCAAGTAGGGACGAGTGACATGTCGGTATTGCTCCCCACGCGGGACCACAGAATAATCTGCAGAGATAGCAGCGTTTATGGGCCGGAGCCATTCTTCTGCCTCGTCACGTGTTATGCATTTCACCGAAGTCCCCTGAACTGATCCCAACGCACATCTCTGATCGCCGAACTAGTAGGCCGGCTCGGAATAGGTGAGGCCAAACAGCAAAAATAGCCATGGGTTGTCGATAAGCGAGTAGCGCGGACCAGGATGGGCTTGACCAGGCGTGATTGGCTCCCCAAATTGATTCCAGCGCTGCACCGCGCCGTTAGGGTTCGTAACTTTCCAGTATGGCTCTGGGTTTTCCGGCCCAGGTGCTGTGTATGTGCACATGGCCCTCCCTCCCCGCGGCTGCTTCGGGCCCACAAATAGCCCGCCCCGCGGGTTCTGCGGATTGGGCGACCAACTCCACGGTCCACCCGGAACATTTGGCGGTGGGGGCAACACTCCGGGGGGCAATACTCCCGGCGGCAGGGGCGGCGCCAACCCCAAAGGATCGACATAACTGAGCGGGTTCCCGTTGACGTATGCGTAGGTCGAGAAGCTAGCTCCACGCAGCCCTATTGGATCGGACTCGACGTGACGGCCAACTGCCAAATCGTAATCGGTCTCGAGGATCATCCATGAGCTAGAGCTCTTGCCTCATCGCTGAGAGCCATGTAGGAGAACGTATACATAGCCAAGCGTGCCGGCTACAGCAAGGACGAGAAGTCCGATCAACCGAGCGGAAGTCCCAACAAAGTACTTAGGCAATCTGCCCCCTCTGCCCGCTATCGAGATCTCTCCTCTTACTAGGCCATAAAGGCCCATCGCCACCAGACCCGAAAGCACGATCGACAGGAATGCTCCCGGGGTAGGCATTACAGTCCGAAGCGCCAGCCAATAGACAGCACCCACTAAAAGGCCGATGTAGAACGCTACCTTTTGGTTCACTTAAAGCGCTCCGCCCCAGATTGGAAAGGAGTACTGAGACGACTCCGAAAGCCCGGCGCCGGCGCCTACCGAGATGTGCTCGCCAAAGATGCCACCGCTAACGAAGCCGAAGACGCCCCCTTCACCGTCGCTCGTCCAGTAGAGTCCGCCCCCGGGGCCAGCACCCGCCAAAAATGGAATCCCTGCGCCTGTTGATACTTCGATCGCGTCGAAGTCTCGGGCAGTAGTCCCATTACACCCGCGTGTCACCTCTTCGCCCTTCACGCCAGCGATGTAGTTCTGTTCCCCGCCAAATTCCCCGACTCCGGCCCCGATATCGCCGACGTAGGGTCCGTCTTGAGTGTCATATCCCGCAACTCCAACTCCCTCTGCGCCTGCCCGCACGGGCGATCCTGTTGGTCCGCCCCCCACAACAGAGCCAAACCCAAAGACGTCAGCGTTCAGATTCGCGACGAAGTTCATGATATTGATATAGCCAGCGTAATACGTCCATGCGTCTCTACCAGTAGGATCAAGATCGAAAATAGGGTCTTCATTCGCATATGCATAAGTCGAGTAGCTTCCTCCCGCGAGCCCTATTGGATCGGACTCGACGAAACGCCCAACTGCCGGGTCGTAGTCTCTGTATGTGTTTTGAAGTGTATTGCCCCACATCCCGGCGATCTGCCCGGGGAAGCGCAGGTCATACACGAAGGTTCCAGCTCCTTGCGGATTCGTGTTGGGTGCTTCGGTGCCGAAGGGTCCCGTGAACCAGCTCCACATCAGCGTGTTGTCGCTGGGTCGGATGACCTCTCTGGGCGTGTCGAGCTGGTCAGTCTCGACGTAGTAGATCGCAATCGAGGAGCCGCTGGGCCGGATCGTGGCTACCGGGATGTCGCCAAGCCACACGGTCTCCTGGATGAGATTTCCCGAGCCGTCGTATTCGCCGAGAAGGTGACCATCCTGGTCGTAGACGTAAAGCGTCGTACTCGAGGGTCCGCTTGCCTTGACTATCTGCCCGAGGGCGTTGTAGACGAACGAGGTGGTTCCTGAGGCATTGGCGATAGTTTTTAACCTCCCGGCATCATTGTAGGTGTCCGTATCCACCGAGTCGCTCTGAGTGTCCCCCGCCGTATCGTAGGCGTAGGCTCGGGCCAGCGTACCGGTAATCGCAGTGATCTCGTTACTGGTGGATGCGATTGAATAGGTGGACGGGTTCGTACCGCTCTCGGAGAGGCGGTTGCCATCGGCATCATAGGTCCAGCCCTCGGTGACCGAACTACTGGTGGCACTGGTCAGCCGATCGAGCAGATCGTAGCCATACGTCCAGCTGGAGGCGCCTGAGGCTGTATTCGTGATGCCGCTGATCCGCGACGCATCATCGTAGCCCAGGCTCTCCTGGCTCCCCGGGCTCGCGATCCCGGTGATCAGTCCATCGCCGTTGAACGCGCGGCTGAAGGCGCTCCCGTTCCCCCATGTCCACTCGTCCACGGGCCCGAAGGGCTCGTAGCTTGCATTGGACAGCACCGTCGTTCCGTTCACCGCAATGCCGCTCACCTGGTGATTGGCGTTATAGCCGTAGGTGATGGTCTGGCCAGAGGGTGTGGTGATCGAGGTGAGATCCCCATTCGCGTAGTCATAGGAAATGGACCGAGTCACGCTGCCCACGGTCTGGCTCATCCCGGTCATCTCTCCCAAAGCGTCGTAGCTGAAGCTCATCGAATGATTGCTGTCAGACGCTGCGCTGAGATGCCCGATGCCGTGGGCCCCCTGATCGTAAGCGAAGGAGAGCGTCTGATCGGTGTTGCCGTTCAAAGAATAGGCGATCGAAGTCACCCGGTTCAGAGCATCGTAGCCATAAGTCGCCTCTGCGCCGCGCGCATCTGTCGAGGTGGCGAGATTCCCAGCGGAATCGTACGTCTTGCTGGTGGTCCCGGTGTCCGGACTGACCTGGAATGTGAGGTCCCCAAAGCCACTATAGCCATAGGAGGTGCTGAGACTGCGGGGATCGGTGACGGACGTGAGATTGTCCTCGGCGTCGTAGCTGAAGGTCGTGACGCCGTTGGCGGGGTCGGTGATCGAGCTCACTCGGTTGAGAGCATCATAGCTTTCCGCGGTATTCCGGGAGAGCGGAGCATCGATAGAGGTCTGATTGCCGTCGTTATCGTAGCCGAAAGTGGTGGTGACCGCCGAGGTGCCGGCAGCACTTACCTCTTGGTACACCTCATTTAGCGTATTGATCACCCGAGTGTGGGTACGGTGTAGCGCGCCTGAGGGGTCGTAGGTGTTCTCGGCAGTGCGATTGCCCATCGCATCCAGGGTGTAGACGATCTTGTTTCCAAGGCCGTCGCTCACCTGCGTGAGGCGGTGGGCGTCGTCAAAGGTATACGAGAGGCTGCTGCCGTCGGGAAGGGTGACCTGCTCCAGGAGCCCGTTGGGGTAGTAAACGAACGAGGTAATCTCGCTGCCCACTGTTCTGGACTTCAGGCGACCTCTGGCGTCATAGGTTAGGGTGGTAACCGTCCCATTGGGATCGGTGATGGCGAGCGGGCGGCCACCGGTATCGTAGGTGTTATAGGTCGTCACGTGCCCGAGGGCGTCGGTCACGGTATCGAGCTCACCGCATCCGGATCCCGTGGTGCAGGTGTAATACGTGTACCGGGTGACATCGGAGGCATCGGTCCGTGGGCCATCGGCCGTGAGTACCCGGCCATAGCTGTCGTAGGTATAGGTCCACGTGCGCGTGGCGCCAGTCGCCGGGTCGGCAACCGTCTTGGTGAGGAGGTTCCCGGAGCTGTCATAGCTGAAGGAGGTGGTGCGGATCGGTGTACCGGAGGCGGTTCCGCCGGCGTACTCCGAGATCAGCGCCGGTAGCCGGTAGGTCCCGTTCCGCTTAGTGGTAACGGTTCGTGCCGCCGCAGTCCCCGAGGCCTCTGTCCGGGATGTCTCGAGGCCGCGGGTGTCATCGTAAGCGTACGCGGTGACATTACCATTGAAATCCGCCTCGCTCGCTGGGAAACCGGCGCCGTCATAGGTCGTTGCGGCGACGTACCCGCATTTGAAGCAGGGCGCGCCCATCACTGCGCTACTGAATTGGTGATCTCCGGCCTGTTCGAACTGAAACGTGCGCACCGCTCCGAGCGGCTCCGTCTCAGTGGTCGAGCCATCGCTGTTGTAGCTGAAGCTCATGGACGAAGAGACCCCACCTAGAGTGGAGCTGACGACCCGACCCTGAGAGTCGTAGCTCAGGCTATACTCCGTCTGGCCATTCTCATCGATCACACTCGAGAGGCCGTTCGACCAGTTCGCATCGGTGTAAAGGTACCCGCGCGTGCTGCCATCCAGGTTGGTGACTTGGGAGAGGTGTCCACCGCTGTCGTAAGTGTATTGCACGGAAGACCCGTTCGGGATCGTCACCGTCTGCAGCCGACTCTGATTATCGTAGGTAAAAGTCAGTGAATGGCCAAAATTATCGGTGACGGACGATAGTAGGCCGGTGCCGCTCGCATACGACAGGCTCTGTGAATTTCCCGCACGATCAGCAATTGACAGCAGCTTCCCGGAGCTGTCGTAGGTTTCCACATCATCCTGCTCGTCCATAAGCTGGTATCCTCCGTTCGAGGTGCTCACCAGTCGATATCCGGTCCCTGGCTCGGCCACGAATGTCGACCCATTTGCTGTGAAGTTGATGACGTGCCCGTCATCCCTATAAGCCTGAATTTCAGCGACGGGACTTGCGGGCGTTGGGGTGATTGAGATTGGAACCAAAAGTGTCTTCGAACCGTTCGAGACTGTGCAGACCCCATTGGAGAAGGATGCTGAGGCCGTCTCGAATCCCGCTACGTTGCCTCTGATTTCAGTCCAGCCGGACGTGCAGGCGTCCGACTGCGCGATATAGGGTGAAGAAGCGTTGGAGGACGTCAGATTGACGGATGCGATTGTGAGATGCCGGCTGAAGGTATGGCTCCAGCCGGCGCCGAGGTCCGACGCGGTGGTACCGATGCTGTTGAAATAGCGCTGGAAGAAGAGCGGTTGACGAATGTCTGTTTCGGCAAGGAACTCATTGCCCGAAGAGGGATTGACGGGATCGGGGTAGTTATCACACGCCGGATGCGAGCAGCCGGCATCGGCGCGAGACGTGGGTGTTGTGGAGCCTTGGACGAAGTACTCCACGGATACAGCCCGCAACGCCGCCACGGCCCAGACACCGTGAACCTCCGTAGCTCCACAATCGCCATTGTGAGGGCAATTCGAGTAGTTTGGTCCCGGTCCTAGATCCGCATACACATTGCATGTCGCCACCCCAGGGCCCGTCGGCGGCCCCGGGGGACAGGTGGAAGTGTCAGGATTTGCCCAACACCGATCGCCGTCAGTATAGCAATTCTTCTGCTGGTTAAAGAAATCGAGTGCCAGGCTCTGCCCGTCTTGCCCGTACGCCCCTATATCAGTCTCATACCACTCATACTGCTGCTGCGCCTGCGCGCTGCATATCTTTGAAGCACTTAGCGCCGCCAAGAGCGTCAACAAAAAGAGGGCCGAATTGGCAAAACTGCGCCAAATACGACATGACATGAGGCCACCTAAGAAAAGCGTCGGACCATGGGGCCGCAGGGCGAACATGCGGCGGACGCGGCTTGTAGAGAGCTGAACCGTTCTCCCAACAACGAGGAGGGGCCGTAGAGAAACGTATTGAAGGAGCCGCGCCCGAGCGACTCTCCGATCACTCAAGGACCGACATATTGGCAGGCGCAGGGTCTGTTCGGGTACGGTGCGGTGAAGGAACGCGAGGGCGAAGAAAGCTCGCGCCAAGCGTCCAGCGTACCCCTGAATCATGACGATCCCCCTGTACGGGTCCGAGTCCAATGTCCACACGCCGGAGATCTGCCAGACCAGCCTCACCCAAGCGCTAGCGAATCCTGCGCCGGCAGATGGCGAAAATCAAGTTGTCGAACCTGACGACCGGAGGGGTACCTTCGCAATGCGAAGGTCGAGGGTTCGATCCCCTTGGCCGAAATGTCGGCAGGTCTGAGCGACACCCCTGGGCAGCTCACTGGCCTGCCGCAAGAGCTTCAAACGCCACGCGACCACTCGGTTCTGTTCGTTCCTGTTCATGGGCTCTCTCCCGGATGCGCTGGAACCCCTTCGCCGGTGCCTTACCGCGAACTCCTCACGACACCTGACCGAGGCCCTTCGCCGACGGCGATCCAGCCGAGCTTGCTGCCCGGAGGCGGGCCACCAATGAGCAGGGGGAGGGCGCTTGTGACGTGGAGTCAGGAGACGTGCTTCTCCCTTGAACGGATCCCCAAGCCCATGCGCACACCTGCGACGTTGCGGGCCGCTCTTTCGATCACGCGTGCAACGGCCAGGGGGTGGGAGATGTAGACCAAATGACCGGCCTTGATCTCCGTGATCTTTGCTCTCGAGCGCTTGTACATCCAGTGTGCGAGCATGGGGTTCAGCTCGCGATCTTCCGTGGCGATGATCCCGTAACTCGGTTTATCGTGCCACGCGGCGACGGTCACCGGCGTATCGAATGCGGCTGCCGCCACCGGCATTTGTGCGTTCGCCATGAATTCTGCCTCCGGACGGGGCAGATCGGCTGCTACGTCGGCCGCGAATTTTGCGGGGTCGACAAAGATGAAGCCGTCCCGGGTCGCCTTGAGATCGCTAGCCGGCACCGTACCCGGCATCGACGCGGCCAGCCTGTTGGTCGTTTCGCCTCGGTCGGGCTGCAGTGCCGCAACGTACACCAGCGCTCGCACCTTCGGATCAACGCCGGCAACCGTGATGATGGTGCCGCCATAGCTGTGGCCCACCAGGATGACAGGTCCCTCCTGCAGGTCGATGACACGCTTCGTCGCCGCGACGTCATCAGCGAGACCCGTTAGAGGCTCCTGCACGACGCTCACGTGGTATCCGTCTCTCGTGAGGATTTCGTACACGCCGCGCCATCCGGAGCCATCCGTGATGGCACCGTGCACCAGAACGATGTTCTTCACCGTGCCGATCTCCGCGGTCCCTGCTTTAGCAGCCGGACTGACGGCGAGCACCAAAGCGGCGAGAACAATGCGTGGCGTGTGAGCCATACGTGCCATGGTTACTCCTTTCCCTGAGCTTTTTCGGCCGGATACGGATCCTTCAGAGCGATTGCGCCTGTCTCCAGCAACGATTTGAGGTTGGAGAGGATTTTGGGCCAGCCGCCAGATACCGCCTCGATGAGTTTCGAAGGCTCGCGCTCGATCGTGTGGGTAATGGAGAGCTTGACTGCGGTGCCACTCTGTTCCAGCTCCATCGTACAGATTGAGTCGCCTTCGGCCTTGAGCTCGGGCCTTTTCTGGTGCTGCCATCGGATCACCAACCGTCTCGGTGGCGCGGACTCGACGATCTCGCCGGCGTCGGTGACGGTGCCGTCGGGGTGCACCATCTTCCATGAGGATCCCGGCGTCCATTGGCTGTCGCAGTGCATGCCGAACCAGTATTGCCTCATGAATTCCGTGTCGGTCAGCGCTGACCAGAGCTGCTCCGGCGTGGTGCGAATGTACGTCACGTAGACAAACTTCGATCTAGCCATTGGATTTCTCCAGTCGCTTCTTCAGATCCGAGAGGGCTCTCAGGCGGGGCTTTTCGAACTTGGCGATCCAACGCTCGTAGATCTCCTGCAGCGGCACCGGATTGAGGAAGTGCAGCTTCTCGCGCCCGCGTCGCACGGTGGTAACCAGGTTCGCTGTCTCCAATACCTCCAAGTGTTGCGTCACGCCTTGCCGCGTCATATCCATGTGCTCGCACAGTTCGTTCAGCATGCGACCGTCGTGCGCATGCAGCAGGTCCAGGAGCTTGCGCCGGTTGGGATCGGCCAGGGCCTTGAACAGCAGGTCGGTATCGTCGCGTTCCGCCACGTGCTACATGCAAGTAAGGACTTGCCTTATAGTATGCAAGCGCAATCTTGCATGTCAAGCGTCCTGCAAATATGTGGGCTGTTCCCGAGGCCACTGTTTGGCGAGTGGTCGCGCGAGGGATAGTGAATGAAGCTTAATGGAGCGTTAACGATTTCGAATCTGCGCAGTCCATATGCTTGACAGTGTCGCTCGTCACCTTCCATCGGAGTGGCCGGCGGAGCAGTTCCTCGTACGCGTCAGGTTCGTCGACGGGATGGTCGTCGCGGTCCAGACACTCCACGAGTACGGCCATTAGATCGACCGGCCGCGTCGTCGGACGCACCTCACCGGCAGGAGTCTCCGAACGATCGACTGCTGACGCCGGCCTCGGGCCAACGCTGCGGTGACTTGCGCACCCGTGACAGGTCGTAGCCCATCGCTTGCACCTTCATCAGCATGCGACGGTACTCGTCGGTGGGGATCTGCGGCGTGCGCGCCATCATCCACATATAGTCGCGCGCATCGCGGGCGACGATCACCGCACTATAGTCCGGCGCCAGCCACGCCACGATGTACTGCGCCCGCAGCAACCAGAAGAGGTGCACGCGCCATTCGGCGTTGCCGGTCCCGGTGACCACGGTGGCCACCGAATGGATCTTCTTCAGCGGGGCGTCGAATCCTCCCTCGCGGAAGCGAAACGAGGTGCAGATCGAGCCGTCGGCCTGCAGGTGGTAGGTCTCCACCGGGTTGTACTCGTTCCTCTCGAAGCGAGTCGGTATGGAAGCGATGACATACCAACTGCCCATGTAGCGCAAGAGATCGACATGGCTGACGGGCGCAACGGGCCTCTCGGCGCGGGCGCCCTGGCAGGCGGCGAGTGCGGCGGCCATGAAAGCCGCGGCGAGCAGGCTGGACCCCTTCATACCGTCGAGCCTCCCTGCGACAGTCGGGTGCCGCGGCCGCCGTCATCGGTGCGAACGAAGCGATAATGCGCCAGCAGCCACTCCTCGCCGTTCGCATAGCCGAAGAGCTCCGCGCAGGCCATCCAGAAGAGGCGCCAGCGATGAAACCAGAGCCGCGCGCTCTTGCCGTAGGTCTGCCGGAGCACCGCCATGACCTGTTCGCGCCCGCGATCCTGGCGCCTGAGCCAGTCGTTCGCGGTGTTGCGATAATGGGTGCCGTCGAGCAGCCAGCGCTCCTCGATGTGCATATGGCGCTGGAAATGTAGCAGCGCATCGGCGGAGGGCATCTGGCCGCCGGTGAAGAAGTGCCGGCCCATCCAGTTGTCGCTGCCGGCGGTTTCGAACGGATACATGAGCGTGCGGTGGGCGAAGATGTGCACGAAGAGCTTCCCTCCAGGCTTCAGCCACCCTGCGATCCGCCCGAACAGCAACTCGTAGTTGCGCAGGTGCTCGAGCATCTCCACCGAGACGCAGCGGTCGTACTGAGCAGCCGGCAGAGTCAGATCGTTGATGTCACGGGTGATCACGGCTACGTTGGCGAGGCCGCGAGCGCGGCACTGGGCTTCGATATGAAGGCGCTGACCGGCGGAGTTGGAGACAGCCGTGATGCGCGCGTTGGGATAACGTTCCGCCATCCACAGGGTAAGCGATCCCCAGCCGCAACCGAGCTCGAGAATGTCCTGGCCGTCGCCGAGCTCGGCGCGCCGCGCGTAAAGCGCCAGCATCGCCTCCTCGGCGCCAGTTAGCGTTTCGTCGCCGCGCGGGTAGTAGCATGCCGAGTACTTGAGTCGGGGGCCCAGGCACAGCTCGAAGAACGCGGTCGGCAGCTCGTAATGCTGCGCATTCGCCGCCTCGGTATGCAAGGCGATGGGACTGCTCCCGAGCTCCGCCAGCCGGCGGCTGAAATGCGCCGCTTGCTCCTCCAGGCTGCCCCGGCGCTCCTCGTGCAGGCGACGTGCGCACAACCGGCGGATGCCGAGACGGATGAGCGGGTCGGGCAGCCAGCCACGCTCGGCGAGACCCAGCAGGCCGGGGGCCGGGCTGTCGCATTCGAGCTCCGCGGGATCGAGCACCGTGGAATTCATCTCAGCTCCTGTAGTCAGGTCGTGTCACGGGGAAACCAGGGAAAGAGCATCGGTGTCGCGCGCTGGTAGGCGCGGTAATCCTCACCTCGCGTGCGCAGCGCCTGCGCCTCGGTCCAGGGAATGCCACTCAGATAACGGAGAAAGACCAGCATCAGCAGCGGGCCGATCCAGGCGAGACCCCAGAGCGGTGAGCCCACGGCGAGCGCCACGTAGGCGAACCAGTGCAGCCATTCGCAGAAGTAGTTGGGATGGCGGGAGTATCGCCAGAGGCCCACGCGGCAGGTACGTCCCCGATGCGCGGGCTCCGAGCGGAAGCGGGCGAGCTGGGTATCGGCGACGCTCTCGCCGAGCACCCCGAGCAGCCAGATCGCGGCGCCGGCTGCGAGCCACGGCACCGACACGCGCGAATTGGCGGCCACCGCGACATACGGCAGCGCCAGGGCGGCCACCGACAGCGCCTGCAGCTGGAAGAATGCGAGCCAGCGCAGCTGATCGTCGCGCCAGTGCGAGCGCAGCTCGCGATAGCGGCCGTCCTCGCCTTCACGGCGCAGGCGCTGCCGCAGGTGCCGTGCGAGACGCAGCCCCCAGGTGCCCGCGAGGAGGGCGAGCAGCGCCCGTGGCGCGAGGGCTCCATGGCCGAGAGCCGCCAACAGCACGGCGGCTCCGCTCAGGCATGCAGCCCACAGCACATCGGCGATGCCCGCGTTGCCGTGACGGCGCTGCCAGTCCCACCCGGCATGCAGGATTGCGGCGGCAAGCAACCACACGAGCAGGAGTGCCCGCCACTCATTCATGACACGACCCTCGGTGCAGCGGAACGCAACCAATGCCGCGCGAGTCCCGTCAGACAGGGCAATGCGATGCCCCAACCGACCGCGAGCGCGAGCAGGCTGGGCCATTGCGGTGCCGGCAGAAGCACTGCGTGCCAGCCGCGTGCGGCGCCGAGGTAGGCGAGGGGTCCGCCCACCGCTCCCAATGCCGCGGCCAGCCAGGGCCTCTCCCGCAGGTAGCCGAAGAGCGGTACCACGGTCAGAGCGAATGCCGCCCACAGCGCCATGAGCCACGCAGGATGGGTTTGCACCGGCCAGGGCGCAGCGAAACGAAGCAGCCCGAATCGCACCCAGAGAGTCTCCAGGAAGAGGCCGAGCAGCAGTGCCACCGCGACCAGTTTCAACTCGGTCGCGCGGTGGCGCGAAACCGTCAGCCGCCAAGTGGCAAACAGCAGTGTGCCGGCGACCCCGGGCCACGCGAGGCCGTGACCGGCGCCGATGACGGCGGCGAACCAGACGAGCTCGTAGGCGGCGAGTGTTGCCCAGAATGTCATACCGCAAGCTCCCCGGCCGGCAGCTGCGCGCCCCGCCATCCCGGCTTGGCGAGCAGCAGGTGCGCGACACCGATCGAGCGTTCGCGAAAGCCGCCTTCACAATAGGCGAGGTAGAACTCCCACATGCGGGTGAAGCGCTCATCGAAACCCTGAGCGCGCACCTCCGGCAGCCGTGCGAGAAAGCGCCGTCGCCACGCCTCGAGCGTGCGTGCGTAGGAGTGCCCAAAATCCTGCAGCGCCACCAGGCCCAGGCGGCTCGCGCGCGTCTTGGCCGCCAGCATCGCGCTCACGGAGGGGATGAAACTGCCCGGGAAGACGTGCCGCTTGATGAAATCCACCGAGCGCAGCCCCTGCGCGTAGCGGTGATCCTCTATCGTGATGGCCTGCACGAGCGCGAGCCCATCGGGCCGCAACAGCCGATCGAGCGTGGCGAAGTAGGTGTCGAGATGAGATGCGCCAATGGCCTCGACCATTTCAATCGACACCAGTTTGTCGTACCGGCCAGTCAGATCGCGGTAGTCATCCAGACGCACTTCGATGCGATCCGCGAGGCCGGCCGCGGCTACGCGCTCGCTGGCCAACGCGTGCTGCTCGCGCGAGATCGTCGTCGTCGTGACCCGGCAGCCGTAGTGCCGCGCCGCGTGCAGCGCAAAGCCACCCCATCCAGTGCCGATCTCCACCACGTGGTCATGTTGTGTCAAGCGCAACTGCCGGCAGATCGCCTCCAGCTTGCGGGTGGAGGCCGCCTCGAGAGTGTCGTCCGCACCGCTCCAGAGCGCGGCGGAATACATCAGATCCGGCGACAGAAAAAGCGCGAAGAAGGCGTTGCCGAGATCGTAATGCGCCGCGATGTTGCGGCGGCTTCCCACCCGGGTATTGCGCCGCGTGGCCTCCCATGCCCGCAGCGCCGCGCCTCCCAGGCGCGCGATGCCCCTTTCGAGGCCATCCAGCAGGTCGCGATTCCTCACCAGCAGCCGGATGAGCGCGACCAGCGCGTCCGAGGAGCTCAGGCCGGCCGCGGTGCAGCGCCAGAGGCCTTCCATGTAAGCCTCGCCGGCGCCCACGCTGCCGCGCGCAGCCACGGCACGGTAAAACGAGGGGTCGAGCACCTGCACATGCACGAGCGGGTCGGAGCCGCAGACGGTCCCCAGCTCGACACTGCCCAGCGCGTCAGAGAGTCGCAGCCGCCCATGCAGCCCGGCAAGCTGCGCGATCAGCCTGCCGCGCAGCCAACGATCGGTGCGGCCGGCGGCCGGAACGAGTTCGCTCGATGCGAGAGTATTCAATGTGCCTCCCGGGACGGTTGCGGGTGCTCATGCAGCGGAGTGCCCTTCAGCCAGAGTTGCAGCGCCTGCCAGTGGATCGCTCCGATCACCTGTGCGGTCATCAGCGGGAACCGCCACAGTACGCGCGCGAGATTGCGACCCGTCAGGGGGCGCCGCCGCAAGTCGAGATGCGCCTCGAGCTCGCGCTCGCCGTCGCGGAGCACGAGCATCTGGACGCGCAAGTCATCCGCCGGCGCGTTGAAACGCCACGCATACTGGCGCCGCAGGCCGACGAAAGGCGATACATGGAAGGACTTGGGGAAGTCCCATTCCCAGGCGCCGCCCCGGCGCAGCGCCACACTCACCGGCAGCACGTACGCATGACGCTCTCTCCACGGTGTGTTGGTGATCTCCGCGACAATGGTCGAAAGCGTCACACCGTCGGGTGCGTAGCAGTAATAGAAGCTCACGGGGTTGAATACATAGCCCCCGTAGCGCAGATGCGTAAGGAGGCGGATCGGACCCCAAGGACGGGTGCCTGTGCGCTGCTCGACAACGTCTCGAACGGCATCGGCGAGTGGCACGGCCGCGGCTCCCAGATAATCGCCGCGGCGAAATTCTGCGAGATTGCGCTTGTGTGCGGACCAGAGCCACCGGCCCCTGAATACCCGATCGATCTCATCGAGATCGAGGTAGAGCTGACAGAGTCGGTAGCGGAAGTCGTGCGGTTTCGGTCCGAGACGCCGATGGCTGACCAGTCCCTCGTAGATGGCGCTGCTGGAAGGGGCGGATGCGGTGCTCATGCGGCTTGCTCCGCCTCGCGCGCCGGCAGCGCCCCCGGATGCCATCGAATGCCGAATGCGCGAGCGACCTCCACCGCGCTGCACATGCCGTCCTCGTGAAAGCCCCAGCCCCAGTAGGCGCCCGCGAACCAGGTGCGCCGCACACCCTGGATCTCGTCACGGCGCCGTTGCGCGGCCACCGCGGCGTGCGTGTAGAGAGGATGGTGATAGCGCATCCGGCGGATCACCTTCGCCGGATCGATGGCGGCCGGACGGTTGAGCGTCACCACGAACGGCTCGGGCGCATCGAGGCGCTGCAGCAGATTCATGCAGTAGCTGACGGTGCAGGGGGCTTGCGGGTCGCGCGGGATGAAGGCGTTCCAGGCCGCCCAGGCGCGGCGCCGGCGCGGCAGCAGTGTCGCGTCCCGGTGCAGCACCGCCTCATTCGGCTGATACGGCATGGCGCCCAGGATCTCCCGCTCGCGATCGCTGGCATCAGCCAGAACCGACAGAGCCTGGTCGCTGTGACAGGCGAGCACGACGTGATCGAATCGCTCGCTGCCGTGGTCCGTGCCGACAGTCACATCCCGGATGCCGCGCCGAACGAGACGCACGGGACAGTTGAGACGAACCGCGGCCTGCCAGCGCAGGCGCAGCGCGCGGACGTAGCTCGCCGAGCCGCCGCAGACCACTCGCCATCCGGGTCGGCCATTCACCTGCAGCATCCGATGGTTCGCCATGAACTGCACCAGGTAGCGCGCCGGAAATGCGAGGATTCGCGCCGGCGGTGACGACCACAGCGCCGAGGCCATGGGGACCAGGTGCTCGTCGCGGAACGCGGCGCCGTAGCCGCGCTCCTCGAGGTAGCCGGCCAGGGTAGGTCCTTCACCGGTGCCATCGAGGAGCGCCGGTGCCTCGCGGTAGAAGCGCAGCAGGTCGCGCACCATGCCGAGAAAGCGCGGCGACAGCAGGTTGCGGCGCTGGCAGAAAAGCGTATTCAGCGAGCGGGCGTTGTATTCGAGCCCGCTCGCCTCGCTGCGCACGGAGAAGCTCATGGTGGTGGGCTGGGATGCCACCCCGAGCTCGGCAAACAGGCGCGTGAGCAAGGGATAGTGCTGCGGGTTGTAGACGATGAAGCCGGAATCCACGGCGTAACGGCGGCCGCCGTGCTCGAGGTCGTGTGTGTGGGTATGTCCGCCGAGGTAGTCGCTGGCCTCGAACAGAGTGACCGCGTGCTCGCGCGAGAGCAGCCAGGCGCAGACGAGCCCCGAGATGCCCGAGCCGATGACGGCGATGCGCACGGCTCAGCGCTCCGGCGGCGCCAGCACGCGCGCAGGCAGCGGCTTCAATTGCCTAACCAACCCGAGGGCGGCCATCAGGCGCAGGCCGTACCAGGTGAGATCGATCTCCCACCAGAGGAACCCCTGGCGCGCGGTACCGGGAAAGCGGTGATGGTTGTTGTGCCAGCCCTCGCCGAAGGTGAGCAGGGCGAGCCACAGATTGTTGCGGCTGTCGTCCCGGGTCGGGAACCGGCGCGTGCCCCAGCGATGTGCCAGGGAGTTGATCGTGACGGTGGCATGGAACAGAATCACCGTGGAGATGAAAAAGCCCCAGACCAACATCTGGGCACCGTCCGTGTGCAGCCCGGGTGCCACGTGGCGCAGCAGCGTTCCCAGGGCATACATCGCGATCGCCAGCAGCACCGGCACGGCGATGTCGTACCGATCGAGCCATCGCAGCTCCGGATACCGGGCGAGATCCGGTACCCGCGCGAGGTCGGTGCCGAAGGCCCGTGGCGTCAGGAACCAGCCCATGTGGCTCCAGAGAAAGCCGTGAACGCGCGGTGAGTGCGGGTCAAGCGCCGTATCGGCCTCGCGATGATGATTGCGGTGATGAGCAGCCCACCAGAGCGGACCGCGCTGCACACAGGAAGCGCCGAGCGCCGCGAACACGAACTGCACTGTGCGCGAAGCCTTGAAGGTGCGATGCGAGAAGCATCGGTGATAGAAGGCTGTCAGCGCGAACATGCGCACGACGTACCAGGCCGTGGCCACCGCTATTGCTACAGGAGAGACGCCGGTCCAGAGGACGCCGAGGCACCCCACGTGCAGCGCGACGAAGGGCACGGCGCGCAGCCAGTCGATCCGGTCGGCTCGGGCGGGATCGAGCGGCTCGTCAGCGGCTCTGGTATCGAACCAGCGCCGCAAGGTCTGCAACTGGGTATACATCGCACATCACCATGGGTCGCGGTGCCGATGTATACGGAGCGAGCGCGGGAAAGGATGCAGCGCGGGTTACAGCGGGATTCGCGCGGCACCTGCCGGTGCCAGGCGAGCCGGGCGGCGACGGCTCAGGCCGCCCCGATGCTGCCGCTTGCGATCACGGGCCCGGTCGGCTGTCCCGTCGGTGAGCCGCCGGGCGGCTCCACGGAAACTGCCAGCGTGGCGGTGGGTCCGACCCGGCTGAGCAGCGCCGGCCCCAATGTCAGGGTCACCGCCCGGCTGGCCGAGATCATCCCGACGGCGATCGGCTTTTCACCCTTGGCGATCAGCCATAGCTCCGGCGCATGGCCTGTACCGAGAGTCCGTGGCGTCGCCGGCACGATGATCAGGCGCGCCTTCTCGATGTCCATGGCGGCGGTCCAGCCGACACGGCCGTCCGTCTGGGCCAGGGTGGCGGCCATGTAGGGCACGGGGGGAGTCGGATGGCGCAGGACGAGCAGCAGCGCCACGATGCAGGCGGCCGCGAGCGCGCCGGTGACGAGGCTCAGCCGCTGCCAGAAACGCACGCTTGCGGAGATGCCCGGGCGGCCGGCGCGCAGCGGCTCGCGTGCCGGCGCTTCGAGCTGCAACGCGCCGCGGATGCGCAGCCACACGTGCGGTGGCGGCTCGTGCGGCGCGATCTCCGCCGCGAGCGGCAACAAGCGGCGCCGCCACAGCTCGACCGCCGCCGCGGCCGCCTCACTCGCGGCCATTTCGCGTTCCACGTCCGCGCGCGCATCGGCATCGAGCACGCCAAGCACGTATTCCGCGTAGCGAAGGTCCGAGTTGTCGTCCAGGGGCGTGCTCATGACTCCAGACACTCGCGCAGTTGCATCAGGCCGCGCCGGATCCAGCTCTTGAGGGTCGGAAGCGGCACTTGGCAGCGCGCTGCCAGTTCCTTATACGTGGCGCCCGTGAAAAAGGCTTCACGTACCGAACGTCTTTGTTTCGGCTCGAGCGCCTCGAGGCAGTTGCGCAGCCGGACATATTGCTGATCGGCTTGCGCGTCCGCCGCAGGCCCCGGGGTCTCATCGGTCATCCGGTCGATATCGATGGGATCGTCCAACTGACCCTCACGGCGCTGGCGCAGGCGGTCGATCGCCTTGTTGCGTGTCAGGGTGACGAGCCAGGTCATGGCACTCGCGCGCGCGGGATCGAAAGTGTCCGCGCGACGCCACACAGTCGTGAAAACATCCTGTAGGACGTCTTCGGCCTCGTGACGATCCTGCATCATGCGCAGGCATACGCCGTAGAGACGCCCGCCGACGCGCTGGTAGAGCTCCGCGAAGGCGCGCTGATCCCGATTACCCGTACCGGTCAGGAGGCTTGCCAGGGCATCGCGATCGTCAGGGGACGAAGTCATCGGCGAAGTATGTCCGGGGCGTGATGAACGGCAATCTTCCTGGCGCGCGGCGGCTCTTTCGGGCGGTTTCTCGCTAAGGCGCGCGCAGGTCGCTCGGCATCATAGCTCAAATCAGTGGCAGCGCGGCCCAGGACGGCCGCGAGATCACGAACGGCACCAGGAAGCGCAAGCCGCCAAAGGTGGCGTGATCATGACTCGTGCTTGCGCATGAGCGGACGTCACGAGGTAGTCCCGCGTTTCGGGCTCATTGAAGTGCCCCTGTCCAATATGTGGACAACGTCGTGCGATTAGATGTACATTGCAGAGGTAATGGCGATCGGCGAATTCGAATATCTGCTCTTGGCAGTCGCGAGCTCCCTCCAAGAGGAGGCTTACGGCGCGTCCATACGAAGGCGTCTTCTCGAAGACGGGCAGCCTCGATCCATAGGGGCTATCCATACGGGCCTCGACCGTTTGGAAGCGAAGGGTCTGATCGTGACCCGCATGGGGGAGCCTACGTCGGAGCGCGGCGGTCGCGCGAAGAGAATGGTGAAAGTAACGGCTGCAGGAGCTCGGGCGGCTGCTGAATTCTACAAGATGATTTCGGTAGCCAGCCGCGATGTGCAGTGGGCGGAGATCTCACGATGACACGCTCTCTGGAAGTGCTGGCATGGCTTCTTCCCGGCGAAGATCGCGAGGCCATCCTGGGCGACCTTTGCGAGAGCGGGTTATCGAATCTCAACGCCCATTTGGATCTTGCAGCATTGATTTGCCGGCGCTGCCTGCCGCCATACTCCGGTGTCGGTGATTGGGCCTGTATCGCCGTCGCACCTGTCATCAGCCCGCTGCTGGTCGGCCTGGGCGTGACCCTCTCCGCTCAGGCTTCGCAGCAAATCCATGCCGCTTCGTTTTCGGGCATTGTCGAGCTTCTGCGCCTCAGTGCTCTACTCTGGGCTGCTTCTCTCGGCGTTGGCATTGCTGCCATTTCCCGCGCCCGGACCATGGCCGTGCTGACGGCCATCGCGATGTTGGCGCCAGCGATCGCCTGTGCCTTCCAGTACCACGGCCAGGCCTTGCAGATGGGATTCCTCTTCCTTTTCACGATACCCGCGATCTACGGGGCATGGATTGGATACCGCAAGAGGCATTATCGACGGGCCTGGCTCGTCGCCATCCCGTTGCTGGCGCTGATCCTGGGGCCGCCGATTCTCAGCCATGGTTACACCGTGCTGAATGCTTCTCTCCTGGCAGCGCCCGCTCTTTACTGCTGGACGATTCGTAGGGCTCCCCGCCTCGGGCACACGTAGACGGCAGACTCCCCCAGGTAGGGGGCTGTCACGAGAAAGTCGAGGTTCACCGAGTCAAGGATCGTCGCGATCGGGACGCCTGCGGATTCGATCCTTCGGAGCTTGTCGTGCACATTCGTGAGCGTATTTCGTGTTTTGTCGTCGCATTCATCGCTCTTGCACTGTTTGCCCGGGAGTCACCAGCGTTCGACAAGGGATCTGTGATTGAGCGTGAAATTCGTGCCGCGAGCCTTCGGAACAGCAAGATCGGAACGGATAGTGTGAGGAGTCTGGCGATTTACCTGCCGCCCGGCTACGCGAGCTCTCGTCAACGATATCCCGTGGTCTACGTGCTACCCAATCCCATCGGGGATTTTCGCGATGACTTCACCCGGCATGGCGCAGCCGGGATTTTCGATCGAGCGATCGCAGCTCGAGTCATTCCACCCTGCATCTTCGTTTATGCGGACTTCTCGACGCCGCTGGGGGTATCGTGGTACGCCAACTCTCCCGTGACAGGCCGTTGGGACGACTTTGCGGTGAAGGAGCTTGTCCCCTACATCGACGCGAACTTTCGCACCCTGGCGAGAAGCTCTTCGCGCGCGATCGTGGGTAACTTCATCGGGGGCTATGGCGCACTCCGGCTGGGATTTCTGCATCCCGACGTGTTTGGCACGGTCTATGCGATGCACCCGGTGGGTACCTGGTCCGGTGTGGAGGTGTTCACATCCAGACCGGACTGGGCTCTGCTCGCGCATGCGAATTCCCTGGCGCAAGTGCGGAATGCGGGCTTCTCGACGCTGTTTCTTTCCATGTTTCAGGCCTTTCTGCCAAATACTGCGCAAGCGCCGCTCTATGTGGATCTGCCGGTGGAGCAAACGTCGGGCCATTTTTCGGTCGATGCAGACCGTATGCGGCTACTGCGTTCCCGCTTTTTTATCGCTGAGCTCATTCCGCAACACGTGGATCAGATCAAACGACTCAGGGCACTCGAGTTCGACTGGCCACGCAGCGACTCCATCTACGATCACGTCTACGCCAACCAGGCGTTGACCCATCTGCTGAATGAATACGGGATCGAGCATGAAGCCGAGGAGTTCAATGGAATCGGCGAAGACGATCCCTACTGGGGTAAAGGCGCACGAATCACCAAAGCGGTTTTGCCCTTTTTAGGTGCGCATCTGGACGCGGGACGGCAGTAGGTACTCTTGACGCCAAGCCTCGGAATCATGCTTGTGCGGGCCTGGTCTACGATGTTGCGTGGGCAACTTCGGGCGACTGACGGGCGATAGAGGCCGTTGGCCCCATTGCGCTGCCGGCCACGAATTTCCACATTCCGGTCACTTCGGCCGACGCGTGATCTCCCTTGGCTCAGCGAAGATGCGGAGTGGCGCACGCCTGGCCGGGCGCAAGGATGAGCGGTAACCCAAAGGCGGCGAACAGGCGTGGCTCTATGAAGAGAGTCAATGTTGAAATCGCCTGGCTGTTGACCGTCAGCACATGGATCGAATGCGCATGCCACTGGCCATCGGCGCTCGATGCCTCGTAGACGGCGAACGCGGGCTGCCCATTGGCCGCGGTCGGCACGAGATGCAGGCCACCGCAGGTCCTCCAGGCCATTGCGAAGAACGAGCGGATCATCTCACGTCCGACGTACCACTCGAGCCACGGCGGCATGACGGCGGCGGCGTCTTCCTTGAGGAGCGCCACGAAGGCGTCTACATCATGTCCTTCCCAGGCTTTTAGATAGCGGCCAACGAGCTGCAGCTGCGCGGCATCAGGTTTTGGCGCCGCCGGCAACCGACCTTCGGGATAACGCTTCGCGAGCGACTCACGCGCGCGCTGCAGCGCGCTGTTGATCGACGCGGTGGAGCTGCTGAGCAGGGTCGCGGCCTCGGCGGCTGCCCAGCCGAGTACATCGCACAGGAGGAGCGCCGCGCGCTGACGCGGCGGCAGCTCCTGGATCGTGGCGATGAAAGCAAGCTGCACCGACTCTCGCGCGCTGTAGCGCGCTTCCGGCGTCGGCGCCTCATCGGGTATCCCGGACAGCTCTGAGTCCGGCAGCGGCTCGAGCCATGCCACATCGGCAACGGGAGCGCCAGGGGGCATCTGCGTGGTCGCGGGCCTGAGCTGATCGGGCAGCAGGCGCTGCGCGCTCTTGCGGCGCGCGATCGCGTTCAAGCATGCATTGGTGGCTATCTTGTACATCCATGCGCGAAACGATCCGCTGCCGTCGAAACCAGGATAGCTGCGCCAGGCGCGCAGATACGTGTCCTGTACCAGGTCTTCGGCCTCATGCACGGAGCCCAGCATGCGGTAACAATGAACTTTGAGCTCGCGGCGCAGGGGCTCGGCAAGCCTGGTGAAGTCCCGGCCGGCAGGCGACGCGGTCGGTCGCTGTCGGATTCGCCCCCGTGCGGTCATCATTGGAATGGTAACCCACGGAGGACGGAATTTTCGCGCATTTCCTCTCCGCCCGGACAGGCCCCGACCCTCCCGCGAGGATCGGGGAGCCGCCGGTCAGTCTTCCACTGCCATCATAGGGTCTCCCTTTCCCGTCGTGATGAGGCTCCGGAGACTCTCATTGATGAAGAAGCCCCAGGCGCCTGAGCACTTGCCGTAACACTCAATCGTGGGGACGAGACCGACATGCGTGAAGGTGAGCTCGGTCTTGGCGCCCTTCCTCGCGATCTCGAAGACGACGTCCGTGCCTTGCCACTCAGTCTTGTCTTTGACGAAATTGATATGCGCCTCGAGCACGTGCCATACGACTTTCCTTCCGGGCACCCATTCAGTGATCTTCTGGGTGGTGTCGTGAATGTCCTTGTACCGGTAGGTGAACACGGCACCTGGCTCATCAGTGCTGCCCTCGATGTTGCCGGACCACCATCCGCGCACGTTGTTGACGGCCGCGAAGACTTCTTCGGGCGATTGATCCACGGTGAACGACAGCGTGTAGTCATCAGCTTTCATCGTCTGTACTCCTCTCGGAATTCCTCGCAGGTTTCAGGCCGCCTCGCCCGGGACGAAGGCCGCGAACTGCCGCTCCAGCGCCTTTGCTGCACCGTTGCGCCAGCCGTCCGCAAGTGACTGCGATGTGGGGTCGGGGAAGATGTCTTCCTCGTCGTGCTCGAGCCCTTCGAATATCCCGCGGGCCGCAGACTCGGTTGTCGCCTTCGGGATGTTGAAGCCACGGTTCATGTCGGTGTCGACCGGGCCCAAAAGCACCCCGTAAACCTTGACCCCGTCGCCCGCAAGCAGCGCACGCAGCGACTGCGTCAAGTTGAGCGCGGCCGCCTTGGAGATGGAGTAGGCGGGTATCAGCGGAAGCGCGGCGAGCGCGACTATGGACAAGTGGTTCACGACGGCGCCCCTGGAGCGCTTGAGCAGCGGCAGGAAGGCGCGCGTCATGTTGAGCACGCCGAACAGGTTGACGGCGAAGGTGCGCTCCAGGATATCGGGGTCGTTCAGATCGTCGTAGGGCGCTATGCCGGCGTTGTTGACGAGAACGTCGAGATCGTCGATGGAGGCCACGGCCCGCTGAATGTCCGCGGCGCTGGTGACATCCAGCATAAGGGGGGTTACGCGCGTGTCTGCGTGGGCGAATGGGCCGCGTGTACCCGCGTACACCCGCTTTGCTCCGCGGCGCAGGGCCTCCTCGATCAGTGCCCGGCCAATGCCGCGGCTGGCGCCTGTGATCAGGACCGTCTTGTTTGCAATATTCATGATCGTAACTCCTATGTGCTGGCGCTTGCGGTGTCGCGTGAGATGTCCGCTGGAGCCGCAGGAGCGGCGCCAGCAGGGATCCGCCCGGCAGATCAGCTCGAATCGCAAGGGCCCGGTGAAAGTTCAGGTCTCGTCTGTAGAACCGCTGTGACAGGTGAAACTCATCGCTCGATGGAGAATCTCTTGCGAAACAGAGACTTAGATACGACGCGGGACCGGGGCCTCATTGGTTTTGAGCGTCCGCTGACGGGAGGCGCCGACGGGCGGCATGGGTCGCTTGGCGCCTTCGGCAAGTGCTTCTTGATCGCGGTGTATGGGAGTAAAAATCAACTGTCGGCGAGTGACGCCTGCGTTGCCGAGCGTGCGGACGAAGCCGAGGGCTCTTTGCGGAGCGGCGATGGAGCCGCTGTTTTGGGGGCGTCCCGACCGGCGTCCGCTTGCCGGTGGATGGGCGATCTTGCCTGCCGGCACCTTCACCGGATGCGCTGATGCGGCCTCCGTGCATCTCGACCAAGTCCGGCAATGGCCTCTGTGCAGCGCTGAGATTCCCTGGCGAGCCTTTCACTCAGCCAGAAAGCGCGTACAGTACCCCAGTACAGTATACGGGTGCCGCCTCATGAGTCACACCACACGGGAAAAATCCAAGCTACTGGCCCGAGTACGCCGCATAAGAGGGCAGGTGGAGGCGCTCGAGCGAGCGCTCGAGGCCGAGGACGGCTGCGCCGAGGTCTTACAGCAAATTGCCGCCGTTCGCGGCGCCATCAGCGGCCTCATGGTGGAGGTCATGGAAGACCACATCGAGACGCACCTCGCCGACTCCGAAAGCGATGCCCAGCGCCGACAGGGTGCCAATGAGCTCATCGAAGTCGTGCGCGCTTATCTGCGGTAAGCGATGACTCGTCTTACAGAGGTCTTCCGATGAGTAAGCAAGAGCACCGAGTGCCGGCCCCGGAGCTTGCCGACCAGGCGATGGAGAGAACCACGGTGCCGGCCGTCTTTGCCCACGAGCACAAGCGTGCTTACGAAGACATCCACACGCACCCGGATCACGACCACGACCACGACCATGACCACGAGCACGAGCACGAGCAGGAGCAGGAGCACGAGCGCGAGCACGAGTGGATCGAGGGCATGCGCATCGCCGCGGTCGCGCTGGCGGCTGCCGCTGTGTGGTTCGGACTCTGGGAGCCGCTGCGGTCGGTCAGTGTGATTGGAGTCTTGGGCCTTGCAATCGGTGGCTGGCCGATTTTCAAGGAGGCATTCGAGAATCTGCTGGCGCGGCGGATGACGATGGAGCTCTCGATGTCCATCGCCATCGTGGCGGCCGCGGCCATCTCACAGTTCTTCACCGCGCTCGTCATCACGCTCTTCGTTCTGGTGGCCGAGGTCCTGGAGGGCATGACTGTCTCGCGGGGCCGAAGCGCCATCCGCGATCTCCTCGACTTTCTCCCGAGCGCCATTGCGGTTCGCCGCCCGGGTGGAGTCTCGGAGATCGGTGCGGCGGAGCTCTCGCCCGGGGACGCCGTGCTCGTCAATCCGGGCGGCCGGATTCCAGTGGACGGCACCGTCGTTGCCGGGATCTCGTTCGTCGACCAGTCCCGCATCACGGGCGAGTCTCTCCCCGTGGAGAAGACGACGGGAAGCGCCGTATTCGCCGGGTCAATCAACCAGTCGGGGGCGCTCGAGATTCGGGCCGAGCGCATCGGACGTGACACGAGCTACGGCAAGATCATCGAGGCGGTGGAGGAAGCGGAGCGCTCCCGGGCTCCCGTGCAGCGCCTGGCGGACCGGTTGGCCGGCTATCTGGTCTACTTTGCCCTGGGGGCGTCGCTTCTCACGTACGTCCTCACTCACAACATTCGCTCGACGATTTCGGTCATCATCGTCGCAGGCGCCTGCGGCATCGCGGCCGGTACGCCGCTCGCGATCCTGGGAGCGATTGGCCGCGCGGCTCGCGTCGGCGCCATCATCAAAGGAGGGCTCTATCTCGAGGAGCTCGGCCGGGTGGACACGGTCGTTCTGGACAAGACCGGCACGCTGACGTTCGGACGACCGGAGATCCGCGCGCTGCATGCTAGCGAGGGCGTCGATCCGATGGCGTTGCTCGATGCCGCCGCGGCCGCCGAGCTGCGCTCCGAGCATCCATTGGGAAAAGCCATCGTCGAGCACGCGCGCGCGGCGGGTCGCACGCTCGCGGAGCCCGAACGGTTCGGCTATCGGCCTGGCCGCGGTATCGATGCCGTGGTTGCGGGCGAGAAGGTGCTCGTCGGGAACCTCGCTCTGATGCGGGATCACGGCGTCTCGGTTCCAGAGGCTCTCGCGAGCGCACATTCGGGCTCGTCCGAGGTCTTCGTAGCCCGCGGTGGCGCTCTCCTGGGTGCGATCGAGATCGCCGATCGCATCCGGCCGGAGGCACGGAACGCCATCGCGACCATCCACGGCATGAGTGCACGGACCGTGCTGCTCACCGGTGATGCGCGAGCGGTCGCTGATTCGGTCGCCGCCGAGCTGGGCATTTCCGAGGTGGCTGCGGACTTGCTCCCGGAGGACAAGCGCCTCTACATCCAGCGCCTCGCCGCCGCCGATCGCATCGTCGCGATGGTAGGCGACGGAATCAATGACGCACCGGCGCTGATGGAGGCGCGGGTGGGCGTCGCCATGGGCTCCGGGACTGATGTGGCCCGGGAGAGCGCGGACGTTGTGTTGCTGGGGAACGATCTGGCGAAGTTCGCCGAGACGCTGGCCATCGCCAGGCGCACCCGTCGGATCATCTGGGCAAACTTTGCGGGCACGATCGGGGTGGACTCGCTCGGCATTGCGCTGGCGGCCGTGGGACTCCTCAACCCGCTCCTGGCCGCGTTCATCCACGTGGCCTCCGAGCTCACGTTCATTTTGAATTCCGCGCGTCTCTTGCCGGCCCGACATCCGGCGACCGCAAATGCGCCGCACTCTCCCGTGGCCCCTGCCTGAGCGAGAGGCACCCGAAGCGGGTGGCACCGTCAACAGATCATCTTACATCGCCGGCAGGAGATCCCAGTCGATGCTGACGCCAGGAACGGCGGCTATGACCGTTTGACCCCTCAGCTCGAGCACGACTGGCGGCCCGTACTGGCCGTCTGCGATGCGGTGGATCGCGACCGTACGATCGACCGGATCTATCAGCCAGACCTCCGGTACGCCGGCACGCTCGAATACGCGCAGTTTCGTGGTTCGATCGTAGGTGGCGGTAGAGGGCGAGAGGACTTCTGCGATCCAGTCGGGTGCGCCGCGCAGGCCGCGGTCGTCGAGCTTATGCAGGTCGCAGACGATAATGACATCGGGCTGTATTACGGTGTCGATTTGATCGTCGGCGTCACCGTGCTTCGGCAAGCGGATGTCGAATGGCGCGGCGTAGACCCGGGCACGCTTGCCCTGAAGGGAATTCGCGATCTGGCGATGGAGCTCGCCGACGACTTCCTGGTGCAGTCGAGAGGGGGCGGGCGGCGCTCTGACATAGGCGATGCCGTCTATGACTTCATTCCCATAGGTGGCTGACCAGGTGAGGTAGTCTGCATACGTGTGGTGTTGCATGTCACGCTGTTGCATGAGCGCATTCTACTGGCTCTGGAATGAACAGTCGTTGAGGCTTTGACTTGCTTATGAGAGTCATCGTCGAAGGAGAACGGCCTGATCCGACGCGCATCGCGTGTGGTTCTCAGAGGCGTATCTCGCGGACGCGGCAAACGGCGCCCCTGTGACGCGTTGCAATACCGAAGTGCGCACACTTTGAATCTTGCGTCACTTGCGGGTACCGTTAAAGGTATGCCCGGATGCGGACGCCGATCAAAGACGGCAAAAGGTCGATGCCTGTCGCAGACGGGCTAGCAAGCCACGTGGGCGTGAACGCTCGCTCGCGTCGGCGATGAGAGGGCCGTTCTCCCCGTCACACGTAGCGCGGAATCGGCCCGTTGTGGGGCGTCATGCGATCGGTCAGATCGAGCATGAGTTCATCCACGTAACACCAACCCCAGCCTTCCGGCGGGTCGTAACCCTCGATCACCGGGTGGTGAGTGGCATGAAAATGCCGGGTGGCATGCCGATGGGGCGAGTCATCGCAGCAGCCGACGTGACCACAAGTGCGACAGAGGCGCAGATGCACCCATGGTGAGCCGATCTTCAGGCATTCCTCGCAGCCGAGGGCGCTTGGCGTCACGTCGCGAACGCCTTTCAGATGTCGACAGGTTTCAGCCATGCGCCGTCTCCTCGGTGGTTGCTGCCGGTTGTGCCGCGTTTCGCGGTGTCTGCTCCAGATACCGATGCAGTGACGGTACCACCTGCGCTCCTTCGCCGACGGCCGCGGCGACTCGCTTGATCGAGCCGGAGCGGACGTCCCCGACCGCGAATACGCCGGCGCGATTGGTCTGGAAGGGGAGTCGGCCGGTGGCTGCAAAAGGATCTGCGCGGATGAATCCCTTGGGATCGACTTCCACATCGCACTGGCCGAGCCACGCCGTGTTGGGATCGGCGCCGATGAAAAGAAAGAGATGCTGCAGTGGCCGCTTGACGAGGGTGCCGGTACGCCGATTGCGCCAGGATATGCTCTTCAGCGAGCCGTTATCGCCCTCCAGATCGACGACCTCGGTCTCGAGAAGCACCTCTATATTGGGCTGGGCGGCAATCCGCTCGCACAGATAGCTCGACATCGTGACGGACAACGCGCGGCCGCGCACGAGCATCCAAACCTTGCTGGCATGCGCGGACAGATACACTGCGGCCTGGCCTGCGGAATTGCCCGCGCCGACCAGGGCCACCTCCTGAGCCGCACACAGCCTCGCTTCGAGCGGGGATGCCCAATAGTGAACGCTCGTACCCTCGAACGCTGCGATATTCGGCAGCGGCAGGCGACGGTATTCGGCGCCGCTTGCGATCACGACGCTTCGGGCGCTGACCGCGTTGCCGGAAGCAAGCGCGAGCGAGAAGCGCTTGGAAGCCGCACCGGGGTCTTGGGCGAGTACGTCGACCTCCTCTGGAATCGCCATCTCGGCACCGAACTTCTGCGCCTGCGTGTGTGCGCGAGCCATCAACGCAAGACCGCGTATGCCGGTCGGAAAGCCGAGATAGTTTTCGATGCGCGCCGAGGCGCCGGCCTGACCGCCGAAAGCGCGACAATCGAGCACGACCACCTTGAGGCCCTCGGATGCCGCATACACCGCGGTGCTGAGTCCAGCGGGCCCCGCGCCGACGATCGCGACGTCGTAGAGATTCTCGCGGTCGACCACGCGTGAGAGGCCGAGGCAACGCGCGAGCTGATTCTCCGTCGGATTGCGCAGCAACTGCCCATTCGGACACAACACGATCGGCAGCTCGCTCCGGCTCACCTCGAAGCGATCGAGGAGCGTCTGCGCGCAGCTGTCCGTGCACGGATCGAGGCGACGATGCGGGTAGCCGTTCCTGTCCAGGAATCCCTCCAGCCGCAGCACATCGCGATTGGTATCGCGGCCGATGATGATGGGTCCGACAGTCGCGCTCTCGAGCAGCACCATGCGTCGCAGGATGAGCGCGCGCATGATGCGCTCGCCCAGGTCGACCTCCTCGATCATGAGGTCACGCAACCGCCCCGTTGAGATCAGCAGAGCCTCGACGTCGCTGACGGCGGTCACGTCAACCAGACTGGCAGTGCCCGACAGGCCCGTGAGCTCGCCGACGAGAGAGCCTGTGTGGTACTCGACGAGCAGTCGATCGCGAAGCAGCGCATCATGCGGCTGAACTTTCGCCGTGCCGGAGAGAATCACGTGCAGGCCCGGTGAGGGTTTGCCGGCCGTCAACAGGTCCGTGCCCGCGGGGTAAGTGCGGACCTGGCCAAAGCGCTGCAGGCGCTGTATCTCCGCCGGACCGAGGGTCGGAAAGATCTGCTCGCGGCGTGTCTCGAGGTTCGCGGAAAGAGGAGCCGCCATGCGTTCTCCTGGTGAGCCGGTGCCTGGACCTTACTTGAGCGCTGCCTCCGTCGCATCGAACAGGGAGCGCAACCCGAAAGACACGTCGATGATGATTCCATTGACGAAAAATCCGGGCGTGCTCCGCAGGTGGCTCCTGCGGCCGCCTTCGACGTGCTCGCGAATGCGCTGCAGATAGACCTCATCGTCCATCTCCGCATCATAGCGCGCCATATCGAGCTCCAGCTGCTCGGCGTACTGGCGTAGATGTTTGGCTTGCAGGTGATCCTGGTGGGCGAATAGCAGGTCATGCATTGCCCAGAATCGTCCCTGTCCCGCCGCGCATTCCGCTGCCTGCGCCGCGCGCAGCGCGTGCGGATGCAGAGCCTCCTGCGGAAAATGTCGATAGACGAATCGCACCCGTTCGGTGAAGCGCTCCAGCAAAAGCTTGACCGCGGGGGCGGCCTGCTTGCAGTTGGGGCACTCGAAGTCGCCGTATTCCACCAGGGTCACGGGCGCGTGATCGGGCCCGATGACGTGATCGGTTGCGGTTACGGGTACAGCGAGGTCGATATGTGTGGGGCGGTGCATCACCGAAAACTATACGCCGCCTGTCAAGGAGCGCGGGTGTTACTGCGGGTGCCGGGGATGGATGGAATATATTACAAATAAATCAATTGCTTGAAAGATAAACCTATCGTGAAATGGAACGTCCACTCTCAGTAGTGCGGCGGCCGCTCCTCCTCTGGCGTGCGCTCGCGGGTATCCGCAGGCGCTGCGTCGAGGCGGGCGGCCAGCGCCACGACCTGCGCACGCAGAGTCTCGATCTCCTGGTGCTGACGAAAGACGACGTCGCTCAACTCGGCGTTGGCACGCTCGAGAAAGGCGAGCTTGGTCTCAATCTGCTCGAGCGGATCGACTTTCATGGCGAGGCATCCTCCAGGACGGAATGCTACACTAGCGGCGTCAGAACTCTCGATGCGCTTCCTGCGCACCCCCTTCCAGACGAGCTTCGCGGGCCGAATAACCGCGCCCACGGAGACCATGAAAGTTCCCAAAGGCTTGCAGCCATTGATCGACGATGGCGTGATCGATGAAGTCATCCGCTCACTGAAGAGCGGCAAGGAAGCCACCGTCTACGTGGTGCGCTCGGGAAGCCACCTTCGCTGCGCGAAGGTGTACCGGGACATGGGACAGCGCAGTTTTCAGAGGCGTGCGCAGTACCAGGAGGGCCGCAAGGTCCGCGGCAGCCGCGAAATGCGCGCCATGAACCGCAGCACACGCTTCGGCCGCAGAGAGCAGGAGCAGGAATGGAAGAACGCCGAGGTCGACGCACTCTATCGCCTCGTGGCCGCGGACGTGCGCGTCCCTCGTCCGTTCGGCTATTTCAACGACGTGTTGCTCATGGAGCTGGTCAGGGACGAGGCGGGAGATCCGGCGCCGCGGTTGGGGGAAGTGGAGCTCGCGCCGGATGTGGCACGCGAATATCACGACTTTCTCATGCGGCAGATCGTGCGCATGCTGAGCCTGGGACTCATCCACGGCGATCTCTCGGAATTCAACATCCTGCTGGCGCCCGAAGGCCCCGTCATCATCGACCTGCCTCAGGTCGTCAATGCCTCGGGCAACAACGCCGCGTTCGCCATGCTCGAGCGAGACGTCAACAACATCAGGGCCACGCTCGGGCGCTTTGCGCCGGAGCTGCTGCAAACCGAATTTGCCCGTGAGATGTGGGCGCTCTATGAACAGGGCGAGCTGCACCCCGGCAGCCGTCTGACGGGGGTGGTGGTCCGTGAGGAGCCTCCAGTGAATCCGGATGAAGTCATCCAGGTGATCGAGGATGCCCGCGAGGAAGCGATCCGCCGGCGCCTCGGCCGGGAAGAGCAGGCCGGGTAATCCATATGAACGATGAGCAGCAGCCCGGCTTCGGCGAGCTCGGCCTGAGCGCACCGATCCTCCAAGCATTGGCGGCGGTGGGCTATGAAACACCCTCGCCGATCCAGGCGCAGACCATCCCGCTCCTGCTCTCCGGGTCCGATCTGCTGGGTCAGGCGCAGACCGGTACCGGCAAGACCGCAGCCTTCGCCTTGCCGGTCCTGGAGCGGATCGATCTGACGCAAGGCGGCCCGCAGGCGCTCGTGCTGGTGCCGACTCGCGAGCTCGCCATTCAGGTTGCGGAAGCGTTTCAGCGTTATGCCGCGCATTTGCAGGGCTTCCACGTGCTGCCGATCTACGGTGGCCAAAGCTACGTCCCGCAGCTGAAGGGCCTGAAGCGCGGCGCGCACGTGGTCGTCGGCACGCCCGGACGGGTCATGGACCACATGAAGCGGGGCACGCTGAAAGTCGACGCCGTCCGATTCATCGTTCTCGACGAAGGCGATGAGATGCTGCAGATGGGCTTCGTCGAGGCCATCGAATGGGTATTGGAGCAGGCGCCGCCACAGCGGCAGGTCGCGCTCTTCTCGGCCACGCTGCCGCCGCCCATCCGGCGGATTGCGCACACGCACATGCGCGAACCGGCGCAGATCACGATCCAGAATCGCGCCAGCACCACACCGAAGATTCGCCAGCGCTACTGGCTGGTCAGCGGCCTGCACAAGCTGGATGCGCTCACGCGGGTGCTGGAAGTGGAACGCTTCGAGGCCATGCTGATATTCGTGCGCACGAAGCTCGAAACGACGGAGCTCGCGGAGCGCCTCGAGGCGCGCGGCTTCAACGTTGCCGCGCTGCATGGCGATATCCCTCAGCAACAGCGGGAGCGGACGATCGCCCGACTGAAGGAGGGACACGTCGATATCGTCGTCGCCACCGACGTCGCCGCACGGGGCCTCGATGTCGAGCGGATCTCCCACGTTGTCAACTATGACATTCCCTATGACTCGCAGACCTACGTTCACCGGATCGGTCGCACCGGCCGGGCGGGACGCAATGGCGAGGCGATTCTGTTCGTCGCCCCGCGCGAGCGGAACATGCTGCGAGTCATCGAGCGCGCAACCCGACAGTCGATCGAGCAGATGCAGCTGCCCAGCGTCGCGGACGTCAATGAGCAGCGCATTCTCAGATTCAAGGAGACGCTGGTGAATGCCGTGCGAAGCGGCGAGGGCGGCGTATTCCAGCCGCTCATCGAGGAGATCGAGCGTGAGCAGAACCTGCCTGCCATCGAGCTCGCCGCGGCGCTGGCCGGGCTGCTGCAGGGTCCGGCCCCCTTCCTGTTGACGCCCAAACCCGGAAAGCCGCGCGAAGTGCCGCCGGCGGACTCGCCCCGGGAGGAGTCGGTCAGCGAAAGGGTTCCCGGCACCCGGGATGCCGAGCCCCGGGCGCCCCGTGGGTCCAGGAAAGGGCCGCCGCTGGAGACGTATCGCGTGCGGGTCGGCCACATGCACGGCGTGCAACCCGGAAACATCGTCGGCGCCATCGCGAACGAGGCGGGCATTGACGGCCGCGACATCGGACAAATCGATATTCGCCGCGATTACAGCTTCGTGGATCTTCCGGCGGGGCTACCGGCAGAGACTTTGAAGAGCCTCCAGAGCGTACGGGTGCGCGGCACCGAACTGCGTATCACGCGGGTCGAGTCGAGGTCGCAGCGCCAACGGGAGCCGCTTCGGCACGGTCACTCGGCGAAACGTCGCGACAAGCCTTCGCGCCGGTAGCGTGCAATCCGCTGGGGACTCAGGCCTGAACGGCGACAGCGCACGGCCGCCGCCGGTATTCCTCGAATGAGATGATCCGTTGCGCATTCCGGTCCCACAGAATGCAATGCAACGCTCCGAGCACCTCGCGCAACCGCACCCGGGGCACGGCCGCGAAGAGATCCTGATATTCCTCGTGGCACTCCGCCAGGCGATAGTTTGGAATGCTGGCCGACAGGTGGTGGATGTGGTGGTAGCCGATATTGACGGTGAACCAGTTCAGCCAGCGCGGCAGTACCAGATAGCTCGTGCCCTCGATTGCGCCGGTTTCGATGTCCCAGTGCTCGTCGTCGCTCGCATAGGAGTCATTGAAATTGTGCTGCACGGTGAACAATACGATGCCGGCGCCGCCTGCGATGGAGACGCTGAGCACGTAGATCCAGAAGAATGTCAGGACGCCGCAGGTATAGCACCCCAAGCCCCACAGGCTCAGCAGTGCGAGATTGTTCCAGAGCATGTGCCGGTACTCTCGTGCCGACTTCCAGTAGCGTGTCCGATACGTCGCAGCGTGCGACCGGATGGACACGGCAGGTTGCTTCAGCTTCTGCCTGAAGGTATGCACCAGCAGGCCGAGGGTGCCTTTCAGCCACGTGAAGCGCGGAGTGGCGATCAGATAGATGAAGCCGGCGAGCGGGGCGGCGAGAACGCTGCACTTGAACCGATAGAAGCGCTGCCGTCCGGGCGTCAGCGCGGCGTACTCATCGACCGACAGCGTCGCGTAGGGCCCACGGTATCTGTCCCAATTGCCGTTGTGCGCATGGTGGTAATTGTGATGCTGTGACCATACGTACTGCGGCATCCCGGACATGACGCCGAAGAGAAATCCGATGCCGCGATTGGCCCAGGCGTGGCGAAACAGGGCACCGTGGCCGCATTCGTGCATCAGGCCAAATCCACGCACCGTGAAGAGAATGATGAACGGCAACGGGATCGCGGCGAGCCAGGGAGATTGGCCGGCGAGCCGGACGGCGGCCCACCAGAGGAGCGCGAAGGGCACCAGGGTCGTCAGCACCTGGGTGAGACCCCGGGTGTCCTGTGACCTGGCATAGCGCGCGATCATGGCGCACTTTTGGCGCCGCAAGCAGTCGTTCGACCCCACCCAAGACCCCCGATCGACTCGATGTCGTACTTATTCAAACCGCCGACCGGACCGGCGCGGCGTCGCGGTACTCTGCGCATCAGCCTGCTGGTACCGCAATCGCGGTCCAATACTACGCGGGTTTGCACCGCAAAGTCTCCCTCAGGTCTCACTTTAGGAGATGCGGTGCGGGCGCGGCGGTGCGCCCGCCACGGCTCAGGCGCTCGCCCGCACGTGACCGAACTTGAGCACCGCGACGAACAATGCTCCGCCGACCGCGTTGCCGACCGCCGCGGCGGAAATGAAGCGGCCGTAGTCGGCCCAGGTGGGGCCCGCCCCGGCAAATAACGCCAGGAGTACCTCGATCGTACCCGCGATGGAGTGGTGGAAGCCGGCGATGCCGATGAGGAAGGTCGTCAGCCCTACAAATACGATCTGACCGATCGTGTCGCGGCTGGCCGCCATCAACCACGCGAGGAGTCCCATCAGCCATCCGGCGATCACCGCGCTGCCCCACATGGTCCACCAGGGCACATCGAGGACTCTGCGGGCGATGGTTCCGAAGGCGCTCGCGTCAGCGATGTGCAGGTGGGGGCCGAGTGTGGAAAGGAAGAGGGCGAATAGCGCGCCCCCCGCGACGTTTCCGACGAGCACGAGGGTCCAGAGACGCGCGAGCTGCAGGAGGCTCGCGCGTCTCGCCAGTACGGGCAGCACGGCGGAGGTGGTCTGCTCGGTGAACAGCGCCGATCGGCCGAGCACGACGAACACGAATCCGATGGCGTACGACGCCGCCAGCACTACTGCCGTGATCGGATGGGGCCAACTGCCGCCGCTCAGCGTCAGCACGACCGCCATCAGCAGGGGCCCGAAGCCCAGATCCAGGCCCGCGGAAAAGCTGGACAGCAACAACCCTCCGGGCGGGCGCTCCAGCTCCTCCTGAGCCTGCGCGACGTGCTGCTCGAGGATGGTGTGATAGCTCTTCTGCGGCTTCTCGAGCGGCTGGTCCTTCGCGACTCGCGCGGAAGCCGCCGCCGGCGCGGCGCCTCGCTCTTGCACAGTCTCTGCGGTTTGGCTCACGGGCGGACGCCACCTTTTGTGCCGGGGAGGCGCCGCTGACGCGCGCTCGAGGCGCGGCCGGGTCGCCGCCTCAGTGTGTCGCCGCCGAGGGCGCTCCGGTCCCCATGTAGCGGTCGAACTCCTCCTGATAGCGGCGGGTCAGCCGCTCCTGGTCCGCGATGGGCAACTCCTTGAGGTCGAGAAACCGATCGTTCTCCTCCTCGTACATGTGGTGAGCCACCGCGCCCCGGATGTGCTCCAGCTTGTCCATGAATTCCGCGCTCTGCGGATCCAGGTATTCGAGCTCACCCATATTGGCCTTGGCGGCCGCCTGCTCCGTGTAGCTGCTCATGGCATGCGCCTTGTGGCCGCAACGCACCAGGGCGGGGTAGATCACTGCCTCCTCGGCGTTCGAATGCCCGGTGAGGATCAGAGCCAGTGATTTCAGGGCGCTCGTGCGCGCCGTCGTCCCCTGCGCGCTCTTTACCGCGGCGAAGGCATCCTCGATCCGGACGTGGTGATCCAGAATCATCGCCAGCCAATCGTCCGTGCCGGCGGCCGCATGCGCTTTCGCTCTGGCTTCACGTCTGGCCTGTTCGCTCTCCGGCGGCGTGACCGCCGCTGCAATCTTGTCGACGAAAGACATAGTTTGGCCCTCGAGCTGACTGGGACGAGCGGCAAGCAAATGAGGTGCCGCCCCATGCTGCGCCTAGTCCCTGATCCGAGCCGAAGACCGCCCATCCGATCTTTGAGAATCGAGCAGGGCGGCGAACCACCGCTCGAAGTGCTCTCTTGCCGCGAGCTCATCCGCACTGGAGCTCTCCCTGAGTCGCGCTCCAATGAGCGCGTCACCGAACGCGGCAATGGTCGTCAGATGCACGATCGCTCGAGTCTGTGCCTTGTCGACGGTGGTACCCGGGGGAGCCGTCCTCAGGCGGCGCGCATGCACGGCGTCCACCACTTCCTCGAACACCGGCAGCGTGCGGGCGCCGCGCCGAGACGGGGCCTGCAGTACCCAGAGTGTTCTTTGAGCGAGACCGTTGCGATAGGCGGCAAATGCCGGTCCGATGATGTCCTCGGTGGAGGAATGAGCGGCCTGCATGACGCCCGACAGGACAGACTTCAGATCGTCCACGGTACGTTGGTTGAGCGCCTCGATCAGTCCTGCCCGGCTGCCGAAGTGATGCAGCACATTGGAATGCGTTACGCCCGCGGCGCGTGCGACGTCCTGCAGCCGGATACCCGCGGGCCCCTTGGAGGCCATGCTCTTTTCCGCCGCGTCGAGGATGCGGCGCCGGGCCTCCGTCGGTGTGCGGCGCACCCGCTTACCGGCGGTCATTCGCATCGGCCGGATCACTATTGACAAAATTGTTCATAGAGCATAGCTTCTGACACCGGCGGCACGATGTCAAGTCGGCAACGGCGCAACAGGAGCTCCCGATGTCTGCTCTCCCTGCAACGAGGTCGGCGACCAACCCCGAGACGGCAGCAGCGCTCGCCGTGGGCGTGCTCGCCGCGACTCTGGCCACCGTGGCTCACGAGACGCTCGGTCATGGGCTCGCCTGCATCGGCGTCGGCGGACACATCACGCTGTTGACGTCGATCTGGTTTCGTTGCTCGAAGTGGTCGGCGATCGCCAATGCCGGCGGCCCCATCGGCAATCTGCTCGTGGGATCGGCGGCGATCGCGCTGCTCGGCCGCGGCAGACCGGGCCCGCGAATGCGGCTTCTGCTACTCATGGTCGGTGCCCTGAGCCTCTTTTGCTTCATGGGCCAACTCGCGCTCGAATCGCTCACCAACAATCACGACGACTGGTACTCCACCGCACTGCTCCTGGGTTGGCCCCCGATCTGGCGCCCTGTTGGGGCCGTCGTCGGCATAGGCGGGTATCTGCTCGTCAGGCGGTGGCTTGTCACGGTCATTCAACGGCAAGGCGGCCCTGAAGCGCGTGACATCCTGCTGGCTTACGCGGCGGCCGCCGCGTCCGCGGTCATCGCCGGATTGCTGTGGCGCCCGGCGCCTTTCCAGAGCGCCGTGCAGGGATTTCTTGCCTTTGGCGTCGCGCCACTCGGCCTGCTCGGTCTGGCGCGCAGGTCGGGTGGTGCCGCCGGCCGGGATGTCGGCAAGGAGCCTGCGCCGGGCACATGGATCTGGATCTCCGTTTGTGCCGTCGTCTTTGGCGTCTTCCTTCTCGTACAAGCCACGGGCTTGGGCCCGATGGCCGGATCCGGCTTGCCGCCCTGAGCCGGCGGACCGAGGTTGATGCTACCCTTTGCGCTTCCGGAGCCGCGTTTCGTGGAAGGTTGCGAAGATGGCAAGGCGTGTTACGAGCAAGCGAAAGCCGCTCACCCGGGCGGAGCAACGGGCCGAGACCCTCGAGAAGTTGCTGGATGCCGCCGAGTACCTGTTCTCCAAGCGCGGACTGAATGGGGTCACGCTGGGCGATGTGGCGCAGAAGGTCGGCGTGCACACCACCCTGATGCACTACTACTTCACCGACAAGCGCCGGCTGTTCGAAGCGGTGTTCGCGCGGCGGGCCGGGACGAGCAGCAGCCGGCGGCTGGACGCCCTGAACCGCTATGAGCGCGAATGCGACGGGTCGCCGACCGTGGAGGGCGCATTGCGCGCCTTCCTCGACACCGATCTGGATCTTTATATCAGCGGTGGGGAAGGGTGGCGGAACGCCGCCGCGTTCGCCTCGCAGGTGAGCAATTCCGCGGAGGGAGCCGCGATGATGGACCTGCATTTCGATCCCGTGGTGTTGAAGCTGATCGGCATCCTGAAGAAGGCTTTGCCCGGGTGCTCGGAGGCGGACATCTTCTGGGGCTACGACTTCATGTCCGGTGCGTTCATGCACGTCCTCGGCCGCACGGGTCGCATCGATCGTCTCTCCAACGGGGTCTGCGAATCTGAAGACTATGCGGCCGTCAAGGAGCGTCTGGCGACTTTCATGGCGGCCGGTTTCATTGCGCTCTGCGGCAGGTGCGGAGGGTCCGTCAAGGGTGGGACGGACCGGAGGAAGGGGACCCGCTGAGCGGCGGCAGAAGCGGCGCGGCGACTCCGACATTGGCGCCCCACTGTTGGTCGCCGGCGCTGCGCCTTCTCGCGACGACTTCCTCGTTCAGCGTCTACATGCCGGGGATGAGGTTGGTTACGACCTCGGGCTTCGCCAGGAAGTGCATGTAGCTCCCGCGGGGCTGGAAAGTGGGCCAGTCGGGCTGACCCGCGGCCCTGGGTTGGCCGGTGCGCGCGAACGAAGCCCAGTACGAATCATCGCCTCCGACAGCGCTTTCTCCGTCGGACCTCGCGCGCGCGGCCAGTTCGGCAATCCGGGCGCATCCGGCCCGATCTGACCGAAGACATAGGGAATCTCGCTGGCATGGAAGGCGCGCAGCCCCTCGGCATGCGCCGCGGGGTAATCATGGTCGAAGAAATAAAGATAAGAGGGCTCGCCCACCGCCGCTTCATCGCGCACGATGCGCTCGGCGCCCCAGGCGAAGATGGCATCCCGCACCGCAGCCATCATGCTGCTTCTGACATGAGCCGCGGGGTATAGCCGCAGGAACTCGGGCGCGAGCGCGCCATAGCGTGCGCGGATCTCCTTGCCATACAGGGCGCTCGAGGACGGGAGGGGCGGCAGGAAGGCAGGCAGCGTCTGTATCTCTCCTGCGTTGAATCCCATCAGGACCGGCACGTGCGCTTCTTCCCCGCTGTCCAGGGATTCGATGACCTGGCGCGGTAGTACCCAGCCGTCGATAGTGCCGGCCGGAAGGTATCCCGCCTGCAGCGCCGCATCGTTCAAGCGCTTCGCGTCCATGGCCCGCAGAGCCTGGAGACTGGCCGCGTGCACCGCCTTCTCGATCCGGGAGCCGATCGCCTCGGCCGAAGGCAACCCGTGGTCCGCTCTCTTCAATTCGGGTACCGAGGCGATCCCCAGGCTCTCGCCGATGGCCTTTTCGAAGAGGCCGTGCGCCAGAGGACTGGCGAGCAGGTAGGTCACGCTCACGCCGCCCGCCGACTCGCCCATGATGGTGACGTTGCCGGGATCACCGCCAAACGCGGCGATGTTCCGCTTGATCCACTGCAGGGCTGCAATCGTATCGAGGAGGCCGTAATTGCCCGATACGCCGTGCGGGGACTCCGCGCTCAGCGCCGGCAGAGCGAGCCAGCCTAGCGCGCCCAGGCGGTAATTCATCGATACGAACACCACGCCGTGAGCCGCGAAGTGGCTGCCGTCGTACAAGGGCTCTTGCGTGCTGCCGAAGACGTATCCCCCGCCGTAGATCCACTCGATGACGGGTGCCTTGCGCGCATGCGCCGGCGCCCAGACATTCAGGAAGAGGCAGTTCTCGCTGAAGTCCGTGACGCGGTCGTTGTAGACGCTCTTGGCGGGCCAGGGCGGCTGGATGCAACCGGCGCCGAAATGACCCGCATCGCGAACGCCCTTCCAACCGCTCGCCGCGACAGGCGGTCGCCATCGCATTTCGGCGACGGGCGGCTTCGCATATGGAATTCCTTTGAAGGAACGCACGCCCCGCGCGTCGATCCGTCCCACCAGCGCGCCTTGCGCGGTCGTCACGAGAGGCCCGCGAGCGGATGGAACGGATGCAATGCCGGTGGCGGCGGCTAGGGACGCCGCAAGAAGCAATGCGATCCGCTGCGGAGCGAGTCGACTGTTAATTCTCATTTACCTGAACTCATATGTACGAATATTCGGAAAACAAAGATTCGCGCTCGGGCACAAGCGCTAAGATATTCATTATTAGTCATGATAATGAACTTGACAATCGGCCAATGAGCTGAGAGGCTGCGTTCACCGCGTCATCGGGTGGTCCAAAGAAACAGGGGGGTTCCGATGAAGATCGCAGCATTCGTCAGCGTCGCGCTCGTCTTGGGCGGCGCTGCATCGGCCGAGTCCGCGTCACCGCCGGCGGCTGCCGCGCCCGCTGGACCTCAGGATCAATCGGCGAGTGGGACCGCGACACCGGGCGCCGCTTCGGGCAATACGGCGTCGGCGACGCCCGTGCTCGAGGAAGTCGTGGTCACGGCCGAGAAGCGCACCACCAATCTGCAGCGGACGCCGATAGCGGCCACGGTGCTCACTGGTACCCAGCTGCTGGAGAAGGGTGTGGTGACCGTCGACCAGCTGGAGACCGTGGCACCCTCCGTGTCCGTCAACAACTTCGGTCAGGGCAACGACTTCGACATCCGCGGCATCGGCAAGTCTGAGAACAACTCGCAGACCCAGACTGGGGTGATCTCCTACCGCAATGGCGTCGCCTCCTTCCCGGGGTACCTGCAGGACGAGCCCTATTACGATATCTCCAGCCTCGAGATCCTGCGCGGCCCTCAGGGGACGTTCGCGGGTGAGAATTCGACCGGCGGCGCCGTGTATATCACGGAACCCGCGCCAACCTTCAGCGGCGTGAACGGCTATGTGCTGGGCCAGTACGGCAATTACGACGACAGCATGCTTCAGGGAGCCGTCAACCTGCCGGTGAGCGACACCGTTGCGACACGCGTCGCTTTTTACGACGAGTACCGGGATACGTTCTTTCACGTCAGCGGCCCGTACATAGGCGGCGACGGCACGCTGAAGCAGTCGGCCTTACGCTTCAGCCTGCTGTGGCAACCCTCCGACAAGCTGAGCGCGCTGTGGCAAAACGATTACGCCTACATCGACAGCGGCGGCTACATGGCATCGCCGGCCACGGCGACGACTCCGCTGTTCGATGTCAGCGCAAACGGTCCGGATGCTGCGATCGATCAGGTCGCCCGCTCCACGCTCAACATCAATTACAGGATGGACAGCGGGGTCACGCTGCGCTCGATCACGGGCCTCCAGTATGGACGCTCCGTCTACAACGCGGACCTGGACGGTACCGACGTGCTGAATTACGTATTCAAGGATCTCGTTCCCGTGGAGATGTACTCACAGGAATTCGACGTGATCTCGCCGGACAAGGGGTTTCTCACCTGGGTGGCCGGCGCCTACTACCAGGGGCTGGATTACTCCTTCCCGATAGGCCAGGGGTACTACATCGGCTATCCGCCGGGCTTCTACGACGAGTACATCGAGGGCAGGCAGCTCGACGACACGGCGGCCGCGTTCGGGCAATTGAGCTTCAACTTCAGTCACGGCTGGAAGCTGCAGCTCGGCGCGCGCTACTCGTGGAACGATTCCACCAACCGCGGCGACATCCGGATCACTGAATACGACTACTACCTGGTGAACCACCAGGCGGAGCACGACGATCGCGTGACCGGCAAGGCGAACCTGAGCTGGACCATCAATTCCAACAGCTATCTATACGCCTTCGTCGCGACCGGGTACAAGCAGGGTGGTCTCAATCTGCCCATCAACAGCGTGCCGCAAGAGCCGTTTCGCGCCGAATACGTGACGGATTATGAGCTGGGGTGGAAGGGATCGGCGCTCGACGATCATCTGCGGACACAGGTCGACGGGTACTACGACAAATACCACGAGTTTCAGGTGTCGATCGCGGATCCGACGAATCCGGCCCAGACGCTTGAGGTCAACGATCCGTCGCCGAGCACGCTCTACGGCGTGGAGGCGTCGGTGCAGGCCGTAATGGGTCACTTCTCGCTCGATGCCAACGTCGGACTCGAGCATACGAGCGTCGGAGCCTTTTTCGCCAATGACCCGCGGATCCCGGGCTTTACGACATGCAGTCCGGTGACAGGGCCGGCAACCGCGGCGTGCGTGAACCTGTCGGGACGCCAGCAGTCGTATGCGCCGACGCTGACGTACAACATCGGCCCGCAATATGCGTTCTACCTGCCGAGAGGCAGCGAGCTGAGGCTGAGTGCCAATTATTCGCATGTCGGGTCGCAGTGGGCGACCCTCTTCGAGAATGCCACGCTGGGGGACTATCTCGGCGCGCGCAATCTGCTGTCGGCGCAGATGGCCTATGCATTCGACGACTGGACGCTCACGGCTTATGGCACCAATCTGACCAATGAGCAGTACGTGGCGGCGATGATCTCCCAGGCGCGCTACGCTGGCTATCCCCGGCAATACGGCATCCGGGTGATGAAGACGTTCTAGGCGGGACGGTGAGGGAGCGATGCAGCGCTACCGTCTGACGGTGGACAAGTTTCTGGATCATGCCGCCAAGTGGCACGGGACGGCAGGGGTGGTGTCGAGGAGCTCCGGGAGCCGTGCCGAGCGGCTGAGCTACGTGCAGCTGCGCGAGCGAAGCCGCCGCGTCTCGGGCGCGATGCTGGATCTGGGACTCCGGCCGGGCGATCGGATCGCGACGCTCGCCTGGAATACCCTGGATCATCTGACCGTGTACTACGCCGCGATGAACGTCGGCGTGGTGTGTCACACGTTGAATCCGCGCCTGAAGGGTACCCATCTGGTGGAGATGGTCAATGAGGCGCAGGACAGGTGGATCGCCGTCGGTGCAGGTCTGCAGCCGCTGGCTCGGGAGCTCCTTGATGAATGCCCCGGCCTGGAAGCGGTCGTCCTGCTCGACGGGCAGGTACCGGAGCCGGAGCTGCCCGGGCGGGCGCGCCGGTGGGCTCTCGAGGAGCTGCTGCGCGGCTGGGGACGGCCGGCACACTGGGGCGATTTCGAGGAGGAGGCGCCGGCGGGTCTCTGCTATACGTCCGGCACGGTCGGCAAGCCGCGAGGGGTGCTGTATACCCATCGTTCCAACTATCTGCATACCATCCGCGCGCTGCAGGCAGATGCGGTGGCTCTCACTGCCGAGGAGACCGTGCTGGTCGCGGTGCCGATGTTCCATGCGAACGGCTGGGCCTTTCCGTTTGCCGCTCCCGCCGTGGGCGCGAAAATGGTGCTGCCGGGCCGGAACACCGATCCGCGCCATCTGCACGAGCTCATCGTCGCCGAGCGGGTGACTCTCGCGGCGGCGGTGCAGACCGTGTGGTTGGGGCTCGTGGATCACATGGAGCAGAGCGGTGATGAGCTGCCGACGCTGCGGCGGATCATCATTGGCGGCTCGAGCTGTCCGGAGGCACTGTTGCGGCGAATCGAGGAGCGCCTCGCCGTACGGGTGCAGACCAGTTGGGGCATGACCGAGCTGTCGCCGCTGGGTACGATCGAGCCGCCCAACGTCCCGCCTGGTTCCGGTGCCCGTGCCTCGGGGCGGCTGCCGATGGGGGTGGACCTCAAGCTGGTCGACGCCGAAGGGCGGGCACTGCCGGAGCAGCGCCAGCGAGTCGGGCGGTTGATGGTCAAGGGCGCGAGCGTCGCCGATCGGTACTTCAAGGACCCCGACCCGGCGCTCGATGCGGCAGGGTATTTCGACACCGGCGATCTGGCCATGATCGACGAGGCCGGCAATCTCACCATCACCGGTCGCGCGAAAGGCCTGATCAAGTCAGGCGGCGAGTGGATCAATCCGCGGGAAATCGAGGACATCATCGGCGCGCTGCCGCAGGTTGCCCTGGTGGCCGTCGTCGGCGAACCGCATGTGAAGTGGGGCGAGCGGCCCGTGTTGATCGTCCAGGCACGCAGGGGCCACGCGATAGATGAGGAGACGCTGTTGCGCGCGCTGCGGGGCAGGATGCCCGACTGGTGGCTGCCGGACCGGATCATGTTCACGGAGGGGATGCCGCTTGCGGCAACAGGCAAGATCGACAAGGAGCGGCTGCGCGCGCAGCTCACGCGCGCACAGCTCACCCAAGAGTAGCTCAGAGAGCGAGCGGACCCGTCCATGCGCAACGAAGGTGAAATCGCGCCGCCAGAGCTCGAGCGGTTCCGCTCGCTGGCGGCAGCCTGGCTCGAGGCGAATTGCCCCGCGCAGATGCGCGGTCCGCCGTCCGGCGAGGAGGATGTATGCTGGGGCGGGCGCCGCGCAAGATTCGCGAGCGGTGCGCAACAGCTCTGGCTCGAGAGGATGGTTGCCAAGGGCTGGACGGTTCCTGAATGGCCGCAGCAATACGGCGGCGCCGGGCTCGATCCGCAGCGCGCGCGCATCCTGCGCGAGGAAATGTGCCGCCTCGGCTGCCGCGCGCCGCTGATGTCGTTCGGAATCTCCATGCTGGCTCCGGCACTGCTGAAGTTCGCCAGCGAAGCGCAGCGGCGGGAGCATCTGCCGCGCATTGCGCGCGGCGAGATCCGCTGGTGTCAGGGCTATTCGGAGCCGGGCGCGGGTTCCGATCTCGCCTCGTTGGCCACGCGCGCGGAGGACCGGGGCGATCACTTCCGGGTGAATGGCCAGAAGATATGGACGAGCTACGCCGACCTGTCCGACTGGATCTTCTGCCTGGTCAGAACCGACCCCACGGCGGCAAAGCACCGCGGCATCAGCTTCCTCCTCATCGACATGGCCAGTCCGGGCGTCACGACCCGGCCGATTCGCCTGATATCCGGCAAATCACCTTTCTGCGAGACGTTCTTCGACAACGTACGGGTTCCCAAGGAGAACCTCGTGGGCGCGCTCGGGGGTGGCTGGGAGATCGCCAAGTACCTTCTCACTCACGAGCGCGAGTCGATCGGCAGCCTGGATCTGCTGCCACACGGCGCGACGCCGCTCCACGAGCTCGCCATTCGGGGCATCGGTCTCGAGCACGGTCGGCTGGCCGACGATCTCCTGCGCGCCGAGCTCGCGCGCTGGCAGGTCGATTCGCTGGCGTTGCGGCTCACCCTGGAGCGCCTGCGCGAGCAAGCGAGCCACGCGCAGGGACTCGGTCCATTCTCCTCGGTGCTCAAGTATTACGGCACGGAGCTCAACAAGCGGCGCGAGGATCTTGCGATCTCGATTGCCGGTGTCAGGGGATTGCTGTGGCGCGAGACCCCGGACGGCGCCTGCGGGGACGGCGAGGTGGTGCAAGCGTGGCTGCGCTCGAAGGGAAATTCCATCGAAGGCGGCACCTCGGAGATTCAACTCAACATCATCGCTAAACACCTGCTCGGGCTGCCGGGAGCATGAGAGGCGCCATGCAGGACCTTCCCGTGCGGTACTGCCTCGACGAGGGACAGCAGCTTCTGCGCGATTCCGCGCGCAAGCTTCTCGACTCGCGCTCACCGGTGGCGGCGCTGCGCGAGCTGCGGGACCGGCACGATGCCAATGGCTTCAGCCGTCGGCTCTGGACTGAAGTCGCGGAGCTCGGCTGGAGCGGCATACTGGTGCCGGAGCCGTTCGGGGGCGTGGACCTGGGACACCCTGCCGCGGCCATAATCGCCGAGGAATGTGGCCGCACGCTCGCCGCGCTGCCGTTTCTGGCGACGGCCGTGACCGGGGTGACGGCGCTCGTGCGGGGCGGGGCGCCGGAGCAGCAAGGCCGCATTCTGCCCGCCGTCGCAGCAGGCACGTGTCTGCTGGCCCTGGCCGTCGACGAGCGGCCCCGTCATGCGCCGCGGCAGACCTCCACGGTCGCCGTGCGAAACGATGGGGGCTACCGACTCTCTGGGCGAAAGACATTCGTACTGGATGCGCACGTTGCCGACTACATGATCGTGAGTGCGCGGGCCGTTGAGTCGGAGAGAGACGGCGAGGGTGCGCCAGCGCTGTTTCTGATCGACGCGAGAACCCCGGGCGCGCGCATCGAGCGCACCATCATGATCGACAGCCGCAACGCGGCGGACGTGTGGTTGACGGACGTGCAACTCCGGCCCGAAAGCCGGCTGGGTTTCGGAGCAGATGGAGGAGCGCTTCTCGACGCGGTGCTCGACGCCGGACGCGCAGTGCTTGCCGCTGAGCTCGTGGGACTCGCACGCGAGTGTCTGCGCCGTACCGTTCGGCATGTCTGCGAGCGGCGCCAATTCGGGCGCAGGATAGGCGAATTTCAGTCTCTGCAGCACCGGCTGGCGCATCTGTACTGCGAGATCGAGCTTGCCGCCTCGCTCGCGTGGGCGGCGGCGGTCGCGGTCCAGCAGAGGAGCGACGATCGGCCGCTCCTGGTGAGCGCCGCGAAGGCGAAATCCGCCGAGGCGGCCACATTGGCCGCGAGCGAGGCGATCCAGATGCATGGCGGCATCGGCATGACCGATGAGCTCGACATCGGGCTCTTCGTCAAGCGGATCCGCGCCGCGAGCGAGACCTATGGCGACATCGCATTCCATCGCGACCGCGTCGCGCGGTTACACGGATTCTGATCGGAGCCTTTCCATGTCACTGTTTGCTCTCGCTGATCGTGTCGCCGTCATCACCGGCTCCTCGCGGGGAATAGGCCGGGCTATCGCCGAACGCCTGGCCGAGCATGGCGCGCGCGTGGTCATCTCCTCCCGTACGCTTGCGGAGTGCCAGTCCGTGGCGGATGCGATAAATGCGGCGCACGGCGGCGGCCGGGCCATGGCGGTCGAAGCGAACATCTCCTCCAAGGAAGGATTGAGTCGGCTCGTGGAGCGCACGCGCGCATCGTTTGGCCGCATCGATATCCTGGTCTGCAACGCCGCCACGAACGTCCACTTCGGGCCCCTGTCCGGGCTGGACGATGGGCAGTTCCGCAAGATTTTCGAGAACAATGTGCTGTCCAACCACTGGCTGATCCAGATGGTTGCGCCAGAGATGGTCGCGCGCCGGGATGGAGCCATCGTCATCGTCTCGTCGGTCGCCGGGCTCGTCGGCTCATCGCTCATCGGGGCGTACGGGGTGTCCAAGGCCGCCGACTTTCAGCTTGCGCGCAATCTCGCCACGGAGCTTGGGCCGCACAACATACGTGTCAACTGCATAGCTCCCGGGCTGGTGCGCACTCATTTCGCACGCACCTTGTGGGAAAACCCCGAAACCGCCCGCTCGGCCGAGGCGCATACACCGCTGCGACGCCTGGGTGAGCCGGACGATGTGGCCGGCGCCGCCGTGTTTCTGAGCGCGCCGGCGGCGCGCTTCGTGACGGGGCAGATCATCGTGGTCGACGGCGGCGCCACCGTGGCCGGCTATAGCCTCGGCGGGTAGGGCGGCTACCGGGCACGTGGACGTGACGAGGCGCGGAGCTTGCGCCGCTTATCGCATGGCCCACCAAAGGAGAAGACAATGAATGCGGTAAGCCGTCCCTTTGCAATAGTCACCGGCGCCTCCAGCGGCATCGGTCTCGAGCTCGCGCGTGAATGCGCGAGCAATGGATACGACCTCGCCATAGCGGCCGATCGGCCTCTCGGCGCCGCGGTGACCGAGCTCGAGGCGCTCGGGGCCCAGGTGACCGCCTTGCAGGCGGACCTCGCCACCCATGAGGGTCTCGAGAAGCTCATCCAGGCGATCGACCGACCGGTCGATGCGCTGCTGGCGAACGCGGGTCACGGTCTCGGCGGCGCGTTCCTCGACCAGGGAATCGGCGATATCGAGCACATCATCGATACCAACATCACCGGAACGCTGTATCTCATTCACCGCGTCGGCAGAGAGATGGTCGCGAAAGGCACTGGCCGCATTCTCATCGTCGGCTCGATCGCCGGTTTCATGCCGGGCACCTTCCAGGCCGTCTACAACGGCACCAAGGCATTCATCGGTTCCTTCTCCTGGGCCCTGCGCGCGGAGCTCAAGGATTCCGGTGTCACGGTCACTTGCCTGATGCCGGGCGCGACCGAGACGGAGTTCTTCGATCGCGCCGAGATGATGGACACGAAGATCGGCACCGAGAAGAAGATGGATGCGGCCGAGGTCGCCCGTATCGGCTTCAAGGCGATGATGGCGGGCGAAGGCGACGTGGTTGCCGGGTGGAAGAACAAGGTGCAATCGGCGATCGCGGCGGTGACGCCGGCGAGCGTTCTTGCGGAGCAGCATCGCAAGCAGGCGCAACCCGGTACCGCCGATCGGCGCTGATGACACCTGGCGCGCTGCTGCGTCTCTCACGAACCCACCGGACTGGGCTGCGGCTCGCTCCAGCAATCGGTGACGATCGATCGCAGGTCGCGGCGGCGCGCCCAGCCCTCTTCTTCGAGCATCGGGCGGGAATAGAAGGCGGGGACATGGCCGAGGCAGAGCAGGGCGATCGGGCGGGACCCCGCGGGTAACCGCAACAGTTTCCCCAGAGCGTCGGGCTCGAACAGCGACACCCAACCCATCCCGATTCCTTCCGCACGGGCTGCGAGCCAGAGGTTCTGGATGGCGCAGGCAGCGGATGCCAGGTCCATCTCCGGGAGCGTGCGGCGTCCGAATATGTGCGCCTCGCGGCCGGCCATGAGCGCAACGGCGAGCAGTTCGCCGCACTCGAGCACGCCCTCGACCTTCAAGCGCATGAACTCCGCCTCTCGCTCGCCGAGCGCCTGTGCGGTTGCCACCCGTTCGGCCTCGACCAGGGCATGGATCGAGCGGCGCAGGCCCGCATCCCGGATGCGCAGGAACCGCCACGGCTGCATCAATCCGACACTCGGTGCCAGATGCGCGGCGCCGAGCAGCCGCTCGAGCAGGGCTTCATCGAGTGGGTCGGGCAGAAAGTGCCGCATGTCGCGCCGCTCGGAGATGACACGATAGACGGCGTTGATCTCGAGCTCGCTGAAGTCGCTCATCGCTAAGATCCGGAGACGGTGGGGCGACCGATCATCGCACGATTCGGGCGCGCCATTTCTCACAAAGGAGGCAGTCCAAGCGTGACGACCTTGTCCTTGATGGTCACGTAGGCGGCAAGGGACGCATCGAGCCCGACGGCAGCGCGAAGATTGCTGACGGCATTCGCGCCATCGCGCAGGTAGCTGAAGGCCACCGCGCGGAGGTAATACCCCCGCGCCAGGTTTGGATCGAGTTGAACGGCCTGGGACTCATCCTTTACGGCGCCCCGATAGTCGTGTCCAAGCAGGCTCAGATACCCGCGCTCGCTCCATAGCGGGGCGGATCCGGGTTGCAAGCGGATCGCCTGGGAATAGTCGCCGAGCGCGCCGCCGAGATCGTTCCGGCCCGCATCGATTCTCGCGCGCTCGACCAGCGCCCGGACGGACTTGGGGTCGAGCCCGATTGCCGTGTCGAAGTCCCGTAACGCGGCATCGTCATCCGATCTTGCCAGCAACACAATTCCGCGATTGTAGTAGAGGCTGGCGTTGTGGGGTGACAGCTTGATCGCAGCGCTGTAGTCGTCGAGCGCATGCTGCCAGTCCCCTGACGCAACGTATGCGTGGGCACGACTCGCGAGCAGAAAGAAGCGGTTGTCGCCTTCGAGAATGTGCTGGTCGAGCGATTCGGTGCATGCCTGAACAGCCCTTGGGGCCGCCGTCTTGCCGTCGCGATTGAGACATGCCTCGATGACGGTGTGCTTTTCCCACGCCAACTGATGGTCGCACATCGTCGCCTGGATCATGAACGTAGTGGGGTCGCTGATGTCCGCGTCCATGCCGACCCGGCTCATGCAGGTGCTGAACTCGTCCGATCGCAGCTTCGGCAAGGGGGGCTCGGCGTGCTGCGGCGTGCCGGTGATCGTCACCCCGGGAACTTGGGCTCGCGCCACCAGTGCTGCCAGCAACAGCAGCGCTGTCGAGAATTTCAGCGCTCGATGCACGGGAGCGAGGCTATCACTGCTGGCGCACGATCGGAAGCTCGATGAAGCTGGCCTCGCCCGGCGCGTGATAGATGGTCTGGGTGGCCTTGACGTAATCGGCCGGCCTGGCAAAGAAGATGTTCGGCACGTAAGTCTGCGGGTTGCGGTCGTAGAGCGGGAACCAGCTCGACTGCACCTGCACCATGATCCTGTGGCCGGGCAGGAACACGTGGTTGGCCGTGGGCAGCTCGAAGCTGTAGAGAAGCGGCACATTGGGCGTCAGCGCCTGCGGATCGGAGAAGCCGGTGCGATAGCGACCGCGGAAGATGTCCATGGAGATACCGAGCTGATAGCCCCCGAGCCGCGGCTCATCGGCGACCTGGTCGGGGTAGACATCGATCAGTTTCACCACCCAGTCCGAGTCCGTGCCGCTGGTCGCGGCGATCAGGTGCACTGCCGGCTGGCCGGCGATCGTGATCGGCTGGGTCAGGACGGGAGATTCGAAGGTGAGGACATCGCCGCGGTCGGAATACGTGCGCTGGTCGTCGACCAGCCACCGCGGCCATGTTTGATCGCCTGAGTATCCGACCGGTTGGTCGGGACGGATACGAAATGGCACCGGCTTGGCCGGGTCGGAGACGTAGCTCGTAGTTGGTGATTCGCCGGCTGCCGGCGGTGCGAACCCGGCGTTGCCGTCGGCGTGCAGGTAGAAGGGAGTGGGCGTGATGCTGCAGCCGCTCGTGCAGCCCTGTGGCCAGGAGGTGAGTCTTTCCCACCGGTTTACGCCCGTGAGGTAGGCGGTGACGGGCGCCACCGGGTCCGGGGGAGCGTCATTCTTCAGGTAGTGCGCCAGGAACGGGGCGAGGATGTGCTCCTGGAAATAGGTTCCGGTGTCGCTGCCGAAGCGGATCGCGCCGAGGTGACCCGCGGGCTCGATCTCCTGCCCGTGATGCCACGGGCCTATCACCAGGTAGACCCTGTCATTGCCCGTGTCCTTGGGCTTGATCGCTTTATATACGGCGATGGCGCCATAAATGTCTTCCTGGTCCCAGAGACTCTGGACCAGCATCACCGGGACTTTCAGCGGCTGCCCGGCGAGGATCCGGTCCATGGCCTGCTCGCGCCAGAAAGCATCGTAGGCCGGATGGGCGACCAGTTTGTTCCAGAAGCCTATCTGCTCCATGCCGTAAGCCTTGCCCATGGCGCCGGCCGAGCCGTGGTGCAGGTAGAGGTCGTAATCGTCGTAGTAGTTGCTCCACCATTTGACACTGTTGTTGCGGGTTGCCTCCTGCTCGTAGATGTACGGCATGTTCTGCTCACGGAACGCACCGTTGTGGAACCAGTCATCGCCCATCCAGCCATCCACCATCGGGTTCATCGGCACCACGACCTTCAGGGCCGGATGCGGGTTGATCAGGGCTGTCAGCGGCTCATAGCCGTCATAGGAGATGCCCAGGATCCCGACCTTGCCGTTGCTCGCGGGAACATGCCGGATCAGCCAGTCGATGGTGTCGTAGGTGTCCGTCGACTCGTCCACGGGTGTGTCGTTGAGCGGCCCGCGCATGGGCCGGTTCATCACGAAGTCACCCTGCGAGCCGTACTTGCCGCGCACGTCCTCGATGACGCGGATGTAGCCACCGTCGACGATCACCGGCACGGCGTTGTCGTAACCTTCCAACGCCGTCCCCATGTTGCCGCTCAGCTGGTCGTGCTCGGTTTTCGTGACCATGCCCGTGGCGTCATAGGGGGTGCGGGTGAGGAGAATAGGTGCTTCGTGGGCACCGTTGGGTGTCATGATCACCGCGTGCAGCTTGATGCCGTCGCGCATCGGGATCATCACCTCGCGGATGGTGTAGCCGAAGCTGGAATGATCCGGCTCGAAATGGGCGGGCGTCTCGCTGGGCAGCGACGGATATTGCGGAAACCGCGGCGCTGCGGTGCACGCGGCCGCCGCGGACAGGAGAGCGGCAGCGAGGAATCCGTGCGGGCGATGGATCGATAGCGACATGCAGAACTCCAACTTCAACGGCAGCGGGCGGCCGGAATCCTAGCAGATACGGTTGGCCGCGCTCCGGCGCTCATGCCCGTTGCGCCGTCTGTTCGTCTGGAGCAAGCTTCGGGGTGAAAGACCTTTCAAACCGGTTTGGCTTGGGCCGACGTGAGGGTAGCAGTGGTCCGCTCGGGAGCTCTTCCGTCGAACTGGACGCGGGCATCGCCGGCGGCGCGGCCGCTGCGCCCGCTGCCGGGGACGGAGCTGCGCCAGCGCTTCGAGGCCGCAGTGGCAAATGGAGACGGAGTCGCGGGAGCACATTGCATCCACGAGCTCTGGATGCGCGCGGAGCTGGGCGTCGACATCGACGGGGCTCTCACTCGACTGTGGAGGAACGCCGCAAGCTCGATTCCCGAATGGCTGCCGATGACGCATGTCGACTGGCTGCCCGAGGTCTACGAGATCGCCGGCCGTTTCAACGCCGCCCGCAAGGGCAAATCCAACGTTTATCTGGTCCTTCTCGACTACCGCGATCGGAAGGATGGCCCCTACGGCGTGTACGTAGGTATGAGCGACTACAAGCCCGCCGAGCGGTTCGATCAGCACAAGGCGGGCATCCGCTCCTCCGGCAGCGTGCTCAAGCGCGGTCTCGAGGTCCTGACCGGACCGACGCTGCACCTGCAGCGCATCGCGCGCGCGGAGGCCGCTGCAATCGAGGCCGGTCTCGCCGCCGCATTGAGCGATGCCGGTCTACAGGTCCAGGGCGGTCACTGAGCCTCAAAGGCCCAGATCGGTCAGGCCCGGATGGCCGTCGGGGCGCCGGCCCAGCGGCCAGTGGTACTTGCGGTCGGCTTCGCGGATCGGCAGGTCATTGATGCTGGCATGGCGGCGTCGCATGAGTCCGCGCTCGTCGAATTCCCAGTTCTCGTTGCCGTAAGAGCGGAACCAGGAGCCGCTGTCGTCGTGCCACTCGTAGGCGAAGCGCACCGCGATGCGATTGCCGGCAAAGGCCCAAACCTCCTTGATGAGGCGATAGTCGAGCTCGCGCGCCCACTTGCGCTCGAGGAAGGCGACGATCCCGGGCCGTCCGCTGATGAACTCCGCGCGGTTGCGCCAACGGCTGTCCTCGGTGTATGCGAGGGCAACACGCTGCGGCTCGCGCGTGTTCCACGCGTCTTCGGCGCCGCGCGCCTTCTGCGCGGCGGTCTCGGCGGTAAATGGAGGCAGGGGCGGTCGGCTCGACATCTGTACCTCCAGAGCGCGTGCTGAGCGGACACGATCTTTAGTATATCCTCGAGGCCATGGCGTTCGCGATCAAGGCGCAGGTGGTCGATCCGGCGGCGAAGACCGTTGCATTTACGGCGCAGAAGACCATGTACGGGGGCAAGCGCATCGTTGCCGGCGATACGATTTTCGTGTTCGCCAGCGAGAACGAGGGCGGCCAGGGGCTGATTGCGCGCGGTGTGGTCACCCACGCGCAGCCGATCGCGAAGAAGCCCGGCGTGGCCCGGCAAACGCCGCGCGTCAGCATTGCAGTCAGGATCACCGCGCTCGCCAAGCGGCCGCTGGGGCGACGGGAGCTCAAGCGTCACGTCGACTGGAACGACGGCAGGCCGCAGACCGAGCTCAATTTCAAGTTCTACCGCCAGGCGACGAACAAGATAGTCGGCCTCACGGATGAGACAGCCGCTTATCTCGGACGCTTCTTTTAACCCGCGGGGCGGGTACGGACGGGCTCGGCCGTGTCCTCCAGATAATCCGTGATTGCATCGCGGCTCGGCGCGATGCCCTTCAACTGAAGAACCGCGCCGGCATTGCCCCGGTGATAGGTCCCATGGAGGCAAACGTGCAGGATCATCTCGCTGCGCTGCATGCGCGCTCGCTTGCCGCTCGTGAAGGCGAAGTCGATGTACTCCTCGAGATCGTTCTCGGTCAGGTCACCGACGTAGGACGCGTACCAGTCGTCGACCTCGCGTGCGCTCGTCGCCAGCGAGTCGAGCTGCGGCACCGTTTCGGAGCGGGGTGCACGGAACGTATGCGGCAGACCCTGCAGATGGTGCTGGAAGATTCTGTCGACCGTGTGGATGTGATCGAGGATGCGCAGCATGATCGTGGATTCCTCCGCGCTCAGCCGCTCGAAGTTCCGACCAAGCAGCTCGTACAGGCCGCGATCCGCCCAGCGCTTGATGGCGATGAGTTGCGAGTAGGGCTGAGCCATGGCGTTTCTCCGTCGTCCGTTGCTACTTTGATCCGCGGGCGCATAATATGAGCGATAGCTCTTATCTGGCTACTCGCATTCGGAGCGGCGGCAATGACGCGCAGAGCGCTGACGAACCCGAGGAAAGAACCGTCTCAGGAGAGATCGCGCGCAACGGTCGACGCATTGGTCGAAGCGACCGCTCGCGTTCTGGTCAAGGAAAGCTTCGACCGGGCGAGCACGAACCGCATCGCCGAGGAGGCGGGCGTGAGCATCGGCTCGCTCTACCAGTACTTCCCCAGCAAGGAGGCGCTGGTGGGGGCGGTGATCGACCGCCACAAGGAGGAGCTCATGGAGGTCGCGCGCGGCGCGCTGGCGCAGGTGGCGACGCTTCCCCTGGAGGAAGCGGTGCGCAGGCTCGTGATGGTGGCGATCCAGGCGCATCGCGTCGATCCGCGGCTGCATCGCGTGCTGGCGGAACAGATCCCGCGCACGGGAAGGCTGAAGAACGTCGAAGCCTTCAACCGGCAGAACTACGTCTTGTTCCGCACGTACCTCGAGCGCCACCGCGAAGAGATTCGTGCCGTCGATCTCGATCTCGCGGCGTTCATCTGCGTGACCTCGATCGAGGCGTTGACGCACGCAGCGGTGTTGCACCGGCCTGAAATGCTGGCGGGTGCGGGGAGCGGCGCGCTGGTGGATGAAGCCACGCGGCTCATCGTGCGTTATCTCGGGCGGTAGTGGTCGCCGTACGCCGCTCGACATTGGCGACGGATCGGACGGCGGTCATCTTACCCCGCGGCGTAGAATCACCGCATTCGTCCTGGGAATACACGAGATGACCGAATCGACCGCGCTGCCCATCGTTCTCATTCCCGGTCTGCTGGCTTCGCCGCGGCTCTTTGCGGAGCAGATCCCGGAGCTGTGGCGATTCGGCCCGGTGACTGTGGCGGTCCATACGCGCGACGACAGCATGGCCGCCATTGCCCGGCGGGTGCTCGCGAGCGCGCCGCAGCGATTCGTGCTCGGGGGCCTCTCGATGGGTGGGTACGTCTGTTTCGAGATCCTGCGTCAGGCACCGAAGCGGGTGGCGCGGCTCATGCTGCTCGACACCAGCGCACGACCTGATACCCCGGAGCAGAGCGAGCAGCGGCGCTCGCAGATCGAGCTGGCGCGCGGCGGGCGGCTCGGTGAAATCGCAGATGCGCTCTTCCCGCGATTGGTGCATGCGCGTCGCTGGGGCGATGAGACGTTGCGCCGCACCTGGCGCACGATGGTGCAGGAGGTCGGCGCCGACGGATTCATCAGTCAGCAGACGGCCATCATGGCGCGGCCGGACTCGCGACCCGGGCTGGCGGCCATCCGCTGTCCGACGCTGGTGATCGTGGGTGACGGTGACGTGCTGACGCCGCCCGACCTGGCGGAAGAGATTGCGAACGGGATATCCGGCGCGCGCGTGAGCGTGATCCGCGATTCAGGGCACCTTGCGACGCTCGAGCAGCCTGCGGCGGTGGCGAAGAGCATGACGGAGTTCCTCAAGGCCGTCTGAGCTCCGCGACGTCGACCTCGGTGCGCAAGACGAATCCCAGCTTCTCGTAGAGCGATATCGCCGTCCGGTTGCTTTTCCACGCGTGCAGAAAGGCCTGCTCGCCGCGGCCCTGGATGCGGTGGGCGACGGCAGCGGAAAGACGGCGCGCATAGCCGCGGCCGCGAAAGTCCGGGTGGGTGCAGACCCCGCTGACTTCCGTGTAGCCGGGGAAGCGCATCCGTTCGCCGGCCATGGCTGCCAGTCGTCCCGCGACCCGAATACCGAGGAACGACCCCATGACGTGCGTGCGCGCAAGGAAGGGGCCGGGCTCGGTGAGCTTCGCCAGCGCCAACATTTCGGCTGCGTCCGAGTTACCGAGGGGGGCGATGTCGTCACTCGCGGACTCGAACGGCGTGTCGCGGGCAGCGAGCATCTGGACGCCGCGGGATCGCCGCGCCGCAATGAGCTCAGGCGGGACGACGATCGTTGGCGCCTGCAGCAGGAGCACGCTCTCACCCGGACGCACCAGAGCAGCAAGTGCCGCGAGCGCGGGTGGGGTCTCGTCGCAGGCCGACGCGAAGAGATTGATGTCGCGGACGAATCGCCGCGCGAGCGCATTTCCCTCGGAGAGTCCGGCGTGGTAAGTGCTCAGGCTGGCCCAGACGGGGCGATCAAGCCACTGCATTCCCTTTGCTCCTGGCGCGCATGCCGCGCGCGCGATTGCTGAGCGATGCCGTTGCAAGCGCATCCTCCAACGCGGTGAGCTGAGCCAGCAGTGATCCCCCGGTGCCGGAACAGGCGTCTGCGACCGCCGCCTCGATCATGGGCCAGACGGCGTTCTTGGTTCGCGTCACCAACTGCTGACCCGATCTGCTCAGTGCGACCGTCCGTACGCGCCGGTCGTCGGCATGCGGCTGGGGCTGTATGAGACCGTCTTCCTGCAACTTGTCGAGCACGCGGGTCACGCCCGGCTGGCTGAGACCGACGGCCTCGGTGAGATCGCCCACGCTCGCCGACCCTAAGCGGTCGAGTGCCGCGAGATAGGGAAAGTATGAAGCTGGAAGAGTGATGCCGGCTTCCTCCAGAAGGGCCTGCGTCTGCGACTGCAGGCGCTCGCCGAGACGCCTGAGCCGTGTGCCCAGCGCGAGGTAGCCCAGACCCTTGACGATGTCTCTGCTGCCGTCGGTCAATTCCATAGCTAATTATATAACTAATGATTATATTGTGCAAGGCAGGGTCACGCACCGCCCGGGCCGCGACGGTATAGTGTGGAGCGGCGCGCCGCCGGCCGCCAAAAAAGGGGGTAACGTGACCGCTCATTACCTGCTCAAGACGGAGCCTTCGGAATACTCGTTCGCCGATCTGATGCGCGACAAGGAGACCGTCTGGGACGGTGTCTCCAACCCGGTCGCGGTGAAGAATCTGCGCGGTATGAGCGCCGGCGACAGGCTGATCATCTATGAGACGGGGGATACGAAGAGCGCGGTGGGAACTGCGACTGTCGTATCGGTGCAAGGCGGCGACGGGAAGGAGCCGCGCGTGAGAATAAAAGCGGCCAAGCCCTTGCCCAGAGCAGTGCCGCTCGCCCAGATGAAGGCCGACAAGCTCTTCGCCGACTCGCCGCTCGTGCGTCAGGGGCGTTTGAGCGTCGTGCCGCTGAGTGAGGCGCAGTACCGCTACATGGTCGCTCTAAAGGATTAGGGCAACACCCAGCGCCGCCGATCCCACTGGGGCCCCGCCGGTCCCATTACCTCGAAGACCTCCTCGCCCCAAGCAATGTCGCCGGCTCCGACGGATTGAGCGGCCGTCACCAGGGGCTGGCGTTCGGCTGTGAGCGGAATGGAATTCACGCGAGCGCGGCGCAACAGCTGGATCTGAGTTGGCATCCTGTTTTGACGCGGTGACGTATGCGCATGCGCAGGTGCTCCATGCGTACATGTCGAGCGTCAAACGTTGACGTCGCCGAAGACGTGTGTCGGGGACGTGCTGTTTGATATTGTGGTGTTGTATTTTGGCTTGACAACCGACTGGCGATGCGTATTCTGCCCGGCTCTTTTCGGCTCTCTCACACCGAATGATTCGTCGCATACGTAGGATCCGTTTAGGCGCCATGAGTATCGACCTGGATGCACATCTGTCGGAACTGACGTGCGCCGAACCTGGCCGTCACGAGGGGATACCGATCACCCTTCGCATTGATCTGGAGGATGTGCCCACCGCCGTTTTGAACATCAGGGCATTAAAGGCGTTCAGTCTCGCCCCTATGCGATATCCGATTCACCGTGTCGTTCGCTGTGCGGCGCACGGTGGTATCGCCGGGATTTTCGATGATCTGGCGGTCCGGTCCGGGCTCCTCGCGCAACGGCTCGACTGCGGATCGCTGTTCCTCGATGGACCGGGGGCGCTCGTCGTCTTGAACGGCTCTCCGAAGACTCACTACACTTCCTGCAAATTCACGCTGTGGACCGACACACCGCAGCGTGCCGACGCGATCGAGGCGATGCTGCTCGGCATCGTCGGCGAGCGGAGAATGCGCGAAGAGACGTTTACCATCGACTGGCGGTTCGGGGCAGAAGGCGGACATCTTACGGGTGTGTCATTCGAAGAGCTGGTCGACCCCGCGCTGCTGGACGAAGCCTATCCGGCGCTCAACGAGCCAGTGCTGTCGTTCATTGAGCGCTACCTTGCCGCACCCGAAACGATCCTCATCGTTCAGGGCCCTCCAGGCACGGGCAAGACCCGTTTCGTCCGTGCCATCCTGGGCGCGCTGTCCAGGCGCATGAGTGGGCGCGCCAGCGTACTGTATACGGCCGACCGCCGCGCACTGGAGAGCGATCGGATTTTTATGGAGTTCCTGACGGAGGAGCACGACGCCTTCGTCATTGAGGATGCGGACCACATTCTTGCGTCACGCGCGAACGGCAACCTCGATATGCACCGATTTTTGGCAATTGCTGATGGTATTGTTCGGGCGCAGGGGCGAAAAATTCTTTTCACGACTAATCTTCCGAACGTCGGCGATATTGATGATGCCCTCCTGCGGCCGGGGCGATGCTTCGCAAATGTAAGGACGCGAGCACTCAGCCGGTCCGAAGCCACCGCGCTGGTGAGGCGCATCTGCGACGGTGACGGCGAACTCTGTGACTCGGTATCGGGAAGACTTCTCCGAAGCGGAGCGCCGACCGTAACCCTTGCCGAGCTCTATCAGTTACTGCCTGATCGACTGCGGTGACGGGCTCCGGGGGCGCGACAATCGCGCCACGTGGTGTCCCGCCCGCCGATCCCTGCTCCTGCGGACACCAGCGCTTGCGGGCGGGCAGTCCACCGCCTACCCTTGACGGCATCATTCAGCTCCCAGGGAATTCCCATGTCGGTAGTCCTGCTGGAGCGGCCGGGCGCGGCGGTGGCGCTGCTGCGGCTCAACCGCCCGGACCGCTTGAATGCGCTCAACATGGAAGTCCGCGAGACTCTGGCCGCGCATTTCAACGCGCTGGCCTCGGACGATGCCGTCAGGTGCGTCGTGATCACGGGCGATGACAAGGCATTTGCAGCGGGTGCGGACGTCGCGGAACTCGCCGAGCGCACACCTACGGACCCCGCGTTCGCGAGAACCCGGGCAGCATGGACGGCGCTGGAGCGATACCGGCGGCCCATCATCGCCGCGGTGAGCGGGTTCGCGCTGGGTGGCGGCTGCGAGCTCGCCATGCATTGCGACATCATCATCGCGGGGGAGGGCGCGAAGCTCGGACAGCCGGAGGTCAAGCTCGGGATCATGCCGGGAGCCGGCGGCACACAGCGTCTGGTGCGCGCGATCGGCAAGTTCGCTGCCATGCGCTGGCTGCTGACCGGAGACCTGCTGAGCGCCGCCGATGCACATCGGCTGGGACTCGTGTCGGAAGTGGTGCCGGACAATCAGGTCCTGCCGCACGCGCTGGAGGTCGCGGCGCGCATCGCCGCACTGCCGCCCCTCGCCGTGACCGCCATCAAGGAGGCGGTGCTGCTCGGCGCGGACCTGCCGCTCGAGGCGGCGCTGCGGCTGGAAGGCCAAGGCTTTCAGATGCTGTTCGCGACCGAGGACCGGCGCGAGGGCATGCGCGCGTTCCTCGAGAAGCGCAAGCCTGAATTCAAGGGGCGTTAGATGTCGGATCATGCGGGGACGCTCGACACGATCGGCGTCGTGGGCTCCGGCGCCATGGGCGCCGGCATCGCGCAAGCGGCGCTGACGGCCGGACTCAGAGTGATCCTGCATGATGCGAGCGCGGCGGCACTCGCCAGGGCGCGCGGCGAGATCCACTCGCGCATCGCGCGCCTGGCGGAGAAGGGGCAGATCACGGCCGCCGCGGCCGCCGATGCCGACGGGCGCCTGACGCTCGCGCCGCGGCTGGAGGAACTGGCACCCGCGCAGATCGTCATCGAGGCCATCATCGAGCAGCTGGAGCCGAAACAGCGGCTGTTCGCGGCGCTCGAGGACATCGTGCCGGCCGGCACCGTCCTCGCCACCAACACCTCGTCGCTCCCGGTCGCGGCGATCGCGCGCGCCTGCCGCAATCGCGAGCGCGTTTGCGGCCTGCATTTCTTCAACCCCGTGCCGCTCATGCGGCTGGTCGAGGTGATTCGCGCGACCGATACGTCGGACCGCACCGTGCAGCGTGCCTTCGAGCTGGCGCAGCGCCTGGGCAAGACCGCCGTCACGGCGAAGGATGTGCCGGGCTTCCTGGTCAACCTGCTCGGGCGCGCCTACATCACCGAGGCGCTGCATATCCAACACGAGGGCGTCGCCTCCGTGGCGACCATCGATCGGATCATGCGCGAGGCCGCGGGCTTTCGCATGGGCCCCTTTGAGCTGATGGACCTCACCGGTATCGACGTCAACTTCCCGGCGACACGCGTCGTTTACGAGGGCTTTCAGCACGACCCGCGCCTGAAGACGACCGTGTTGCACGAGGCCCTGTACACGGCTGGGCAGCTCGGACGCAAGACCGGGCGCGGGTTTCACGAGTACGGCGAGGGGCGGGCGATCACCGCTTCGGGAGATGGCGAAGATCCGGGGCCGGCGCCTGCGAATGAGCAACCCGTGGCGGCGTGGGCGGTGGAGGAGGCAGAGGAGTTTGGTCTCCTCGCCGATCGCGGCGTGAGGTTCGTCGCCGCCGACCAGGCCGACGTGACGCTCGTGAGCCTGGAAGCGGGCGAAGATGCGGCCACCGCCGCGGCGCGGCTGCAACTCGATCCGGCGCGGGTCGTCGCGGTGGATTTCATGGGAAAAGAAAAGAGCTTCCTGACGCTGATGGCAACGGTCGGCGGTGATGGCGCCGCGCGGAAGCTCGCGGCGGCTCTGCGGGGCGCGGGACTCGCCGTGGCGGTGATCAAGGACTCCCCCGGCTTCGTGGCGCCGCGCATCCTCGCGATGATCGTCAATCTGGCATGTGAGATCGCCCAGATCGGCATCGGCACGCCCGATGACATCGATACCGCGATGCGTCTCGCGCAGAATTATCCGCGCGGTCCCTTCGAGTGGGGTGAGTGGCTCGGGCCGCGGCGCGTTCACGACACGCTGCGGCAGATGCAGGAGATCACCGGCTCCGATCGCTATCGCCCCAGCCTCTGGCTGCGCCGCCGCGCGTTGCTCGCATTGCCGCTGCGGGCGCGATAGCGCTCCCTGGAATCCTGGTAGCGCTAAAGTGGTCTGCTTGACAAGGCCGGTGACCGCGCGCAGCATTGAGAAACCGGTTTCAGACCGGGCAAATCAGAGTCCCCGGGGGCGCTCAGGCGGTCGTAACAAGACGAACACAGATGGCGGCGACTTCACGCAGCATTCGCATCGCGCTGGTAGCGGCACTCGGCGGTTTCCTGCTCGGTTTCGATGCCACCGTCATTGCCGGTGCGGTTCCCTTCATCCGCGACGACTTCGGGCTCGGCGGCAGTGCGCACAGTCTGGCGCTGGGCTGGGCGGTGAGCAGCCTCGGCTGGGGAGCGATGGCCGGCAACCTCTGTACGGGAGTGCTCAGCGATCGCTACGGACGGCGGTCGGTGCTGCTCCTGACGGCGGTACTCTTTCTCGGCTCTTCCCTCCTTGCCGCATTCGCACACTCCTATACAACGTTCATCCTGGCACGCATCCTGGGCGGCCTCGCGGTGGGTGCCGCCATCCTCACGGCGCCGATGTACATCGCGGAGATGGCACCCGCGGAGCGGCGGGGCCTGCTGGTGGCCATCAACCAGCTGATGATCGTCATCGGCATCTCCGCATCGTTCTTCTCCAATGACTTCATCCTGACGATCGCGGCCGGGAGCTGGCGCTGGATGCTGGGCGTGGAAGCGATTCCGTCGCTGGTGTTCCTGGCGCTGCTCACGACCGTGCCGGAAAGTCCGCGCTGGCTGCTTGCCCGCGGCCGGCGCGCGCAGGCGCTCGAAGTGCTGCGCGCGGTTCGCGATCGCGACGCGGAGGCGGAGCTCGAGAAAATCCAGGCGGCCGCGCGCGCGGGGCGCACCGGCTCGTGGTCTGCTCTGTTGAGCCGGCGCATGCGCTTCGTCATGGTGTTCGCCGCCGGCCTCGCGTTCTTCCAGCAGATCACCGGCATCAACGCCGTCCTCTACTATTTGCCCACGATATTCGCGCAGACCGGCGGCGGTCTCGCCAGCGCCTTCCATCAGGCGGCGATCGTGGGCGCGGTCAACTTCGCCATGACGCTCGTGGCCATGCGCTGGATCGACAGGCTGGGGCGCAAGCCTTTGCTGATCGTGGGCACCGGCGGCATGGCGGCGGCGCTCCTCGCCATCGGCTGGGCATTTCGCGCGGGCGCGGCAGCCGGCGGCGCCGCGGCACCGGTCGCCCACCCGCTGATGGTGCTCGTCGCCATCGTCGCCTTCGTCGCCTGCTTCGCGATCTCGCTGGGCCCGGTCACCTGGGTCATGGTCGCCGAGATCTTTCCCAACGAGCAGCGGGCGCTGGCGATCTCGGTGGTCGGCTTCTGGAACTCGCTGGTGAGCGCGACCGTGACCCTGATTTTCCCGTGGGAGCTCGCTCATTGGGGAGCGTCCGGTACCTTCCTGGCTTACGGACTGCTCGCCGTCGCGGCCCTGGTGTTCGTACTGGCGCTGGGTCCGGAAACTCGCGGCAAGACGCTCGAGGAGATCGAGCGCTCGTTTCTCGGCAAGCGCCTGTGGCATGCGCAGGAGCACGCCGCCGGACATACATCGGCGGAGTCCGCGCGATGAGTGCCCATCGCAAGCCCGGCAAAAGAGGCCCGCGTCCGCGCCGCGCCGTGACTCTCAGGGTGATCGCGCGCGAAGCCGGAGTGTCGGCGAGCACCGTCTCGCGAATCATCAACGGCACCGTCAAAGTCAGTGAGGAGTTGAAGGGCGCCGTCGAAGCCGCAATCGCCCGACACGACTTTCGTCCGGACGCGGCGGCGCGCGGACTCGCGCTGGGACGGACTCTGACCATCGGCGTGTTGAGCCAGTCCATCGACAGCCCGTTTTACGCGGAAGGGCTGCGCGGCGTCGAGCTGCGGCTGTTGCAGGCGGGTTATGCGGCGCTCTTCATGAGCGGCAACTGGAACGATGTGGATGAGGAGCGCTGTATGCGCGCATTCATGGACCGAGGGGTGGACGGCATCATCATGTTCTCGGGACGTCTGAGCGATGCGGCAGTGAAGGACTTCGCCAAACGCGTTCCGATCGTGGTGACCGGACGCAATCTGAAGGCACCCGGCGTCTGCAGCCTGCAGATCGATGACCGGCAGGGCGCCGTACTGGCCATGCGGCATCTCATCGGACGCGGCCATCGGCGCATCGCCTTCATCGCCGGCTCGGAGAACCACCCGGACGCCGTGCAGCGCTTCGAAGGGTACAAGGCCGGCCTGCACGAGGCGAAGATCCCGTTCGATCCGGACCTCGTCGTGGCTGGAGACTGGCATGAAGAGGGTGGCCTCAAGGCCACGACGCAGTTGGTCGAGTCGGGACGAGAGTTCACGGCCATATTCTGCATCAACGATCAGACGGCGCATGGCGCCTACCTGGGCCTGTTTCGCAAGGGCCTTTCGGTGCCGGAAGACATGTCCGTCGTCGGCTTCGATGACCTGCCGTCATCTTCATACACGCTGCCGCCGCTGACCAGCGTCCGCCAGTCCGCGGGAGTCCTGGGGGAGCGCTCGGTGGAAGGGATACTCTCACTGATCGCCGGCCGCCGACCGCGCGTGCAGTCACCGGCTGTGGAAATCGTCGTACGCGACTCGACACGCCAGCTGTGACCCTGATCGAGAACAGAGGAGCGGCATGCGCCGCGAGGTGATCTTGCGAATGAGTGATTCACAAGCCGAGGCCCTGGCGCGGCGCCTGCCTGCGGGCTTCGCCCTGGGGGTATCGACCAGCGCCTACCAGATCGAGGGAGCGGTACGCGAGGATGGGCGCGGGCCCTCGATCTGGGACGATTTCTGTCGTTTGCCGGGCGTGATTGCCGACGGCTCGAGCGGCGAGACGGCCTGCGATCACTATCATCGCGTGGAGTCGGATCTCGATCTGATGCAGCGGCTCGGCATTCCTGCCTATCGCTTCTCCATCTCCTGGCCGCGCGTGCGGCCCGATGGCGGCAGCGTCAGCAACGAGCCCGGACTGGCGTTCTATGACCGCCTGGTCGATGGCCTGCTGGCGCGGGGCATTCAGCCCTACGTGACTCTCTATCATTGGGATCTTCCGGCGCGGCTGCAGCGCGAGTCCGGCGGCTGGCTGGATCGGGGCACCGCCGAGGCGTTCGCCGACTACGCCGGCACGATGGCCGCTCGTTTGGGCGATCGAGTCAGATCGTTCACAACTCAGAACGAGCCTTGGGTCACCGCGATGCTGGGTCATCAGACGGGACTGTTCGCGCCGGGCATCAAGAGCCGCGCCGCGGCGATGCAGGTGTCGCATCACTGCCTGCTGAGTCACGGTCTGGCGGCTCAGGCAGTGCGCGCCGCGCGAGCCGATGCCGCGGTGGGCATCGTGCTGAACCTTTCGCCCATCTACCCGGTCAGCGATGCGCCGCAGGACGTGTCGCAGGCAACCATCGACGATGGTCTCCTGGTGAGGTGGTACCTCGATGCATTGTTGCTCGGGCGCTATCCTGCCGACGTGCTCGACTACATTGGCGCGGATGCGCCGCGTACCGGCGCCGCCGATGCGCGGCTGATCGCCCAGCCGATGGATTTTCTCGGCATCAATTTCTACAACCCGATGTTCTCGGGTGCCGGCCGCAGCTGGATTCCGGCCCGCAACGGGGCGCCGGTGACCGCGATGGGATGGGAGGTCTCACCGCGCGATTTCACGCAGTTGCTGCTGCGGCTGCATCGCGACTACCCGCTGCCGCCGCTCTACATCGCTGAGAATGGCGCCGCGTACGAGGACCGGCTGGTCGATGGCGAGATCGACGACGAGCCGCGGCGCGCCTATCTGGAATCCCACCTGCATGCGGTGGCGGATGCCATCCAGCAGGGTGTCGACCTGCGCGGCTATTTCGTCTGGTCGCTGCTCGATAACTTCGAGTGGTCCCAGGGTTATGGCAGGCGATTCGGCATCGTTCACGTCGATTACGCGACGCAGGAGCGCCGGCTCAAGCGCAGCGCCCACTGGTACAGCAGGCTGTTGTCCGCCATGCGCAGCCTCGAGTCGGGGCGCGCCGCGGCGGCCCGGAAGGCCGATTGCCTGACGAGTTGAGTCAGGGATCGATGCGCGCGACGGAGGCCCGCCACAGCACCTGCGAAGGGATGTCGCGTTGCACCGGCAGCGAGCTGCCATAACATAGATTGAGCAGGTGGTGCAGCGCGTTGGTCGCGATCTCGCGCCACGGAATGAGCACCGTCGTCAACGCCGGCACCGTCAGAGCCGACAGGTCGATGCCGTCGTAGCCGATGACGGAGCACTCGCCCGGCACGTCCACCCCGGCCTCCCGCAGGTAGGAGATCGCGCCGATCGCCATTTCGTCATTGGCGCAGAAGAGGGCGGTGAAGGGTACGCCGTGCCCGAGCAGCTCGCGCGCGCCGGCGCGGCCGCTCTCCGGCGAGAAGTCACCGCGTGCCTGCGGTATGCGCTCGGAATCGATGCCGTAGGCGCGCAGCGTCTCGTAAAAGCCGCGCATTCGAAGCGTATTGTCGTGGGCGGTTTTCGGTCCCTCGATGACCGCCAGGCGGCGGTGACCTGCCTCGTACAGCGCGCGGGCGGCGACCGCCCCGGCGGCGCGATGATCCGGGTTGAAGCAGAACTCCTGCAGGCCGGGGAGGGTTCGATTCAGCAGCACGAAGCGGGGCTCGCGCTCCGCGATCTTGTCGATGTCGGCGCGTCTCAGCGCCGTGCCCATCATGATGAGTCCGTCGCAGCCGCGATCCGCGAGGAATTCCGCGCCGGCCAGCGCGTCCTCGCGCTCGCTTTCCGGCGCTTGACCGAAGTCGACGACCATGTGCCGCCCGGATGCGCGCAGCGCGGTATAGATGGCATGCAGGATCGGTGTGTAGAAGGAGCCGCGGATGAGGGGGACGAACACGCCGATGGTCTGCGACTGCCCCTTCTGCAACACGCGCGCGGCGTGCGAGGGACGATACTTCAGCTCTTCTACGGCTTTGCGGACGCGTCGGATCGCGGTTTCGGACACCGGCCCGCTGCCCGCGATGACGCGCGAAGCGGTGCCCAGCCCAACACCCGCCCGTTTTGCGACATCCTTTATGGTTGCCATCGACCCACCCTACCAGAATCTCATGCGGCTGGCCGCTGCCCGCGCGCGCCGCGCCCATCCGTATTGACAGCGCGACGGCCCTGGACCATAGTAAACAAGAGTGGAAGCGTTTCCACAAATAAATGGAAACGCTTCCGGTGGCAGACATCCTGAGTTCTTGACATCCGGCTACGGCACGAGCAGACTTCGCTGCAACCGGTTTCAGAAACCGCTTGCAGACGTTGCGTGCAAGCAACAGTGATAAACCAGTCCTGAGGGGGACACCGCGTGAAGATCAACACGACACGGTCCATGAGCTTTATTCAATGGGGGGGCGTTCGATGAGCCGGAAGACGTTGCGTAATGCGTCCAAAGACGGGTCCACGCAGAATGCGAAACTGAGCGACATCCGTCGCGTCGCCCGCTCCTCGGGGCTGGCGCTGGGCTCGCTTGCTTTCGGTGTCACAGGCGCCCTGCACGCCCAGAACGCCGCGAGCACACAGGATCAGAACGGTGTGCCGAAGCCAACCAGCGGCGCCGACCAGCTCCAGGAGATCGTGGTCACGGGTATTCGGGGCTCGCTGCAAAGGTCCCTGCAGATCAAGAAGATGTCTCTCGGCGTCGTGGACGCCATTTCGGCCGAGAGCATCGGTCACTTCCCGTCCAGCACTCTGGGCGACGCGATGGAGCACGTCCCGGGCATCACGGTCCAGCGCTCGACGTCGAACCTCATGGACACCCAGGTCAATTCCACGGGTGACGCCTCCAGCATCACCATCGATGGCCTGGGCGGAGACTTCGTCGAGACGCTGATCGACGGACGGCCGCAGGCCACCGTCGAGAACAACAGCCGACAGTTCAACTTCGCTTCGCTCGGCGCCGACTACGTGGGCGAGGTCGACGTCGAGAAGAGCCCCGACTTCACGCTCTCTTCCGGAGACGCCGGCGGCACCGTCAACATCAAGCTGCCCAAGCCGTTCGACCACCCCGGGCTGCAGCTGCATGCGCTCGGCTCGCTCACCGATTCCGAGCGTGACGGCCAGGCCACTCCCGATCTCGGCGGTCTCCTCAGCGATACCTTCGCCGACAACCGCTTCGGCATCCTCATCGAGGGCGAGTACAGCGACAAGAAAACCCTCTCGCATCAGCTCGACACGCAGGGCTGGGAGGGGACATACCTCAATACCTGCCAATTCGCGGGTGGACCGACCTGTGTCAACGCCGCAGGCCAGCCGCTACCACTCGGTGCCAACGTGGATGCCTCGGGCGACGCCGCCGTCAATCCGGTCAGCACGAAGCCGAGCTGGTACATCCAGAACTACTCGCTGTTCGTGAACCGCACCGACGACCGCAGCAAGAACGGGCGCGCGGTGTTCCAGTGGCATCCCGCCGATGCGGTGCTGGTCACGGTGGATAGCGACTACTCGGACGACCGGGTGCTGGGCGATCGCGCTCACTTCAGCAACTGGTTCAGCAGTAACCAGTTCTATAACGTCCAGACGGACGCCAACGGCACAATCACCAATTTCGACTACGGCCCGGCACCGACCGACCTGCAGGCGGATTGGGACGGCAGCTACACCAAGAATATCGACTATGGCCTGAACGTACTCTGGGATCTCAACGACAATTGGACGGCGGAGCTCGACGCCGACCAATCGGCCGCCTACCTCAATCCGGATGGCCAGTACGAGCAGGTGGATGCGGACGTAGGTTACGGTCCCTCGATCCCGACGGGCACGAACGGCTACATCGGCGGCATCGCCGTGCCCGGCGGCAACGGCTTGCCCTATCAGACGGCTCCGGGCCCGAACAGCGACGCCGCCAACTTCCTCGGTCTCAATCCGTTCATCATCGGCTCGCACGTCATGCCGCTGGAGCAGCCGATCGACACCGACTACATCAATCAGGCCAAGCTGGACGCCACCTGGCAGGGTGGCTCGACGAAAGTGAACTTCGGCATGCAATTCGTCGAGGACACGCGTAACGCCCGAACCTACAACGACTTCCAGAATAACGGCTGGCAGCTGTTCTCCGGTTACGGACCGCTTTCCGGCAATACGCCCAACGCCGGCGTGGCGCTGCCGCCATCGCTCTTCTCGGGGGGCCTCAGCACCGCCAACTTCCTGCCCGGGTGGAGCGGCAACGGCAACCTGCCGTCGGCCATTCCCTATTTCAACCCGTTCGCCGTCTACAACTACCTGGGAAGCCTCGGCCCGAGCGCCGCAAATCCGAATACCATCAACGCGGGCTATCCGCCCTACACCGGCGGAGCCATTCCGCTGGCGTTGAGCCCGGGCTCGGTGTTCTCCACCCAGGAGAAGACCTACTCGCCCTTCGTCAGCGCCACGCATGAGTTCGACCTCGGCGATATGCCCCTCAACGCGCGCCTGGCATTACGGTATGACCACACCAGCGTCAGCACGGGTGGCCTTGGGCAGCAATTGCAGTCCCTCACCGTGGAGGCGGCCGATCACACGGCGTACATCTTCAATTTCGGAGCGACTTCGCCGATCAGTGCTCCCAACGACTACCATTACCTGCTGCCGAGCCTCGACCTCAACCTGAATGTCCTTCCTGACGTGAAGGTGCGCTTCGATGCCTCGCGCACGCTCACCCGCCCGCCGCTGGCTGACCTCAGCCCGACGCTCAGCGTGGGCGGACGCGTGAACGACCTGACGGCGACGGGCGGCAATCCGCGACTGTTGCCGCTGCTGTCGGACAACTTCACCCTGGGCGGGGAGTGGTATTACGGCGCCAACGATTACGTGGCGGTGGAAGGGTACTTCAAGCGCGTCAGCCAGTTTGCGCAGCTCGAGACGGTCACCACGACGATCAACGGCGTGATCGACCCGGTGACCGGCAACAAGGCGGAATTCGCCGAGACCACGTTCGAGAACGGACCGAGCGCGAACGTGCATGGCGTGGAAGTCACCTGGCAGCAGATGCTGCCCATGAACTTCGGCTACACGCTCAACGCGAACATCATGGGCACCAACAAGCCCTACAACCCGTACATCTACACCAACCAGTTCGCGCTGCCCGGCATCGGCAACTCGGTGAATTTCATCGGCTTCTATGAAGCGCACGGCTTCCAGGCGCGGGTGAGCTTCAACTGGCAGGCGACCGAGTTCCTGTTCTTCGGGCAGACGCAGAACAATTCGCAGACGGGCACGGAGCCGACGTTCCTCGAGGCGTCGAAGACGGTGGACTTCACCACCAGCTACGACATCAACAAGAACGTCAACGTATTCTTCGAGGCGTTGAACCTCAACGACGGACAGTATGTCACCCGGGGACGCTTCGAGAATCAGATTCTGGATATCATCGATTACGGGCGCACCTTCACCCTGGGAGCACGCCTGAACTTCTGAGGACATCGTGAGACCCGTGAAAGCGGTGGTCATCGTCGGCGGCGGAACCGCCGGGTGGCTGACCGCGGGGATCATCGCCGCCCGCCTGCAACCCCGGATGGAGGCGGGCGGCTTCTCCGTGACCCTGATCGAGTCGCCGGATATCCGGATCGTCGGGGTCGGGGAGGGCACGTGGCCGACGATGCGCTCATCCCTGGAAAAGATGGGCGTCTCGGAAACGGAGATCATCCGGCAGTGCGATGCGTCGTTCAAGCAGGGCGGCAAGTTCGTCGGCTGGACGACCGGGGCGGCGGACGACGCCTACTACCATCCATTGATGGTTCCGCAGGGATTTTCACAGCTGAATCTCGTGCCGCACTGGATGCGGGACTCGCGCGGACGCAGCTTCTGCGATTTCGTCTCTCCCCAGGGGCGGGTGTGCGACGCGGGATTGGCGCCGAAGACGGTCGTCAATGCGGAGTATCGCGGGCTCGCCAATTACTCCTATCACCTGGACGCCGGCAAGCTCGCTCCGTTTCTCGCCAGACACTGCACGGAGGAGCTCGGCGTCCGCCACGTTCTCGCCGATGTCGTACAGATCAACCAGCACGAGTCCGGCGACATCGACAGCGTGCTGACGAAGCAGGCGGGCGAGATCTTCGGCGATCTCTTCATCGACTGCAGCGGCTTCGCGGCGTTGCTCATCGGCAAGACGCTCGGGGTCGGCTTCAAGGACTGCAGCGATGTCCTTTTCTGCGATACGGCGCTTGCCGTGCAGGTGCCGTTCGATACCCCGGACGCGCCCATCGCGTCGCAGACCCTCTCCACCGCACAGGAAGCCGGGTGGATCTGGGACATCGGGCTGCCGACCCGCCGCGGCGTCGGCTACGTCTATTCCAGCCGGCACACGAGCGAGGAGGCCGCGCGCGAGACCCTGCTGCGCTACATCGGCCCTGAGCACGGTGATCTGCCCGTGCGCAAGCTGCCGATCCGCTGCGGCCACCGCGAGACCTTCTGGAAGAACAACTGCGTCGCGGTGGGGCTCGCGGGCGGATTCCTCGAGCCGCTCGAGTCCTCGGCCATCATGCTGGTCGAGCTGTCGGCGAAATTCCTGGCCGAGCAGATGCCGGCCTGCCGGGAGGTCATGGATCTGGTCGCGCGGCGATTCAACGAGGCGACGACGTATCGTTGGGGGCGGATCATCGATTTCCTGAAGCTGCACTACGTGCTCACGCAGCGCACCGATACCGCGTTCTGGCGCGACAACGTCGATCCCGCCACCGTGCCGGACCGGCTGAAGGAGCTGCTCACGCTGTGGGAATACCGCTCGCCCTGGTTCTTCGACGAGTTCGACCGCCTGGAGGAGGTTTTTCCCGCGGCAAGCTACCAGTACGTGCTCTACGGCATGGGTTTTCAGACGCGCGTCGCGCCCGAGGATATCACCGAAACGGAGCTGCTCGCCGCACGGCTGGTGCGCCAGAACGAGCAGCTCACCGATGAGATGTGCGCGCGGCTGCCGAAGAATCGCGAGCTGCTGACCAAGATCCACGAGTACGGATTGCAGTCCGTTTGAGGTTGGACGAAGGCCCATGACACACATAGTTCCACTCAACAAAGAGGAGCACCGCGGGCTCAAGGTCGACGGCCGCGCGTGCGCCGCCTACGGCGACAACCAGCACTTCGCACAGGTGATCGTCAATGAGTTTCCGCGGCTCGTGGTGCACTATCCGATCCTCTTCGCCAAGAACGCCGACACCGGCAAGTTCTACTGCGGCGCCATGCTGGGCTTCGACGAGGGCGAGAACCTCTTCCTCCAGGACTGGCGCGAGCGCGATGCCTATCGGCCGCTCGCGCTGCAGCGCATGCCGTTCTATACGCGCGGGCCGCAGATCGCCATAGATCTCGATCATCCGCGGGTTGGCGCCGAGGCCGGTCAGGCGCTCTTCGACGAGAGCGGGCGGCCGAGCCGCTACCTGCAGGGCATCATCTGGGCATTCCAGGACCTGAAGCCCGGCATCGAGACGACCAGCGCGTTCATCGCGCGACTGCTGGAGCTGAAGCTCATCGAGCCGATCGACATCGAGGTGGAGCTCGATGACGGTACGACGCATCAGTGCGCCGGCCTCTACACCATCAACCAGGACGTCCTGGCGAAGCTGTCCGACACGGTGGTGGTGGAGCTCTTCCGGCGAGGCTATCTGACGCTCATCGATCTCATGGTCGCGTCCTTGAAGCAGCTGCCGCCGATGGCGCGGCGCAAGAACTCGCGGCTTCTCGAGGCCACGACGCATATCGCCGGTCTGCGCATGCCGACCACCGCCTGACCGCCCGCCGCGTGCCGCCGCTCCTCGGGCGCGGCGCACGTTCGTGATTTCGCCGGAGACTGAATCTGATGTCCGCACTCAGAGGGCTCGCTGTTGTCCTGACCGTCCTGGCCGCCTCGATTCCGGGGCGGGCCGCCGCGGCCGCTCGCCCGTGGCTCGATCCGGCGCTGTCGCCGGATGCGCGCGCGCAGCTCGTCGTGCAGGCGATGACCGAGAAAGAGAAACTCTCGCTGGTGTTCGATTATTTCGGCTCGATGAAACCGGACTCGTCGTACAAACCACCGCAGGGTGCACGCATGGGCTCCGCGGGTTACGTCGCGGGTGTCTCGCGCCTCGGGATTCCGCCGCAGTGGGTCAGCGACGCTGGTCTCGGCGTTGCTACCCAGAGAGAGTCCGCGGATGCGTATCGGCCGCGAACGGCGCTGCCGTCGGGGCTCGCCACCGCGGCAACCTGGAATCCGCTGCTGGCGCGGCGCGGGAGCGCCATGATCGGCGCGGAGGCATACGCCTCGGGATTCAACGTGCTGTTGGGGCCCGGCGCCAACCTGGTGCGCGAGGTGCGCGGCGGGCGGGATTTCGAGTATGCCGGCGAGGATCCGTTGCTGTCGGGCACGATCGCCGGAGCGGAGATCCGCGGCATCCAGTCGGCGCACGTGATCGCGGCGCTCAAGCATTTCGCGGTCAACTCCCAGGAGACCGGCCGCAATGTCGTGAGCTCGGACATCGATCGCGGCCAGGCGCGCGAGTCGGATCTGCTGGCGTTCGAGCTGGCGATCGAGCAGGGGACGCCAGGCTCGGTGATGTGCTCCTACAACCGGGTCAACGACGTTTACGCCTGCGAGGATCCGTGGCTGCTCACCCGGGTGCTCAAGGATGACTGGGGCTTTGCCGGCTATGTCATGTCCGACTGGGGCGCCACTCACAGCACCCGGCGCGCCGCGCTCGCGGGCCTCGACCAGGAGTCGGGCTGGATCTTCGATCATGAGCCCTATTTCGGCGCGCCGCTGCAGGCGGCGGTCGCCGCGGGGAAAGTGCCGCAGCCGCGTCTCGATGACATGGCGAAGCGGATCCTGCGTGCCATGTTCGCCGTCGGACTGGTGCAGCATCCGGCCGGCGACTCTCCAACGCCTATCGATTTTGACGCCGACAAGCACGTCGCCGAGGCTGATGAAGCCGAGGGCATCGTCCTCCTCAAGAACGCCGGCGCGATCCTGCCGCTCGCACGCACCACCCAGCGCGTGCTGGTCGTCGGCGGCCACGCCGATCGCGGCGTGATATCCGGTGGCGGCTCGTCCACGGTGTTTCCGGCGGGCGGTAATGCGGTGCCTGGTCTCGGGCCGCCGGGTTTCCCTGGACCCATCGTGTATCTGCCGTCTTCCCCCATGGCAGCGCTGATGGGACAGATCCCGGTGGCCCGAGTCCGTTATCTCACCGGCAGCGATATCGGCGCCGCGGCGCGCGAGGCCAAATGGGCCGACCGGGTGATCGTGTTCGCGACGCAGTGGGAGGCTGAAGGGCTCGACACATCGCTCACCCTGCCCGACAACCAGGACCAACTGATTGCCGCGGTGGCCGCGGCCAATCCGCACACCATCGTGGTGCTGGAAACCGGCGGACCGGTGCTCATGCCGTGGCTGTCGCGGGTGGCGGCGGTGCTGGAGGCCTGGTACCCGGGCAGCGGCGGCGGGGACGCGATCGCGGCCGTGCTGTTTGGAACGGTCGACCCATCCGGCCACCTTCCGGTGTCGTTCCCGGTGTCGCCGGCACAACTGCCGCACGTGAATATTGCAGGCGTGGGGCTGCCTGCAACGCAGCCATTCGACGTCAGATACGATGAGGGCGCCGCGGTGGGTTACAAATGGTATGAGCGCAAGGGGCTCAAACCGTTATTCCCCTTCGGGTACGGGCTCTCATACACGCGCTTCGCTTACCGCGCCCTGCAAGCGCGGGTGTCGGATAGCCGCCTGGTGATTTCGTTTGAAGTCAGGAATGTCGGCCGCCGTGCTGGCGCGGCTGTGCCGCAGGTTTACGTGGGACCGCTGGCCGGCGGTTGGGAAGCGCCGAAGCGACTGGCGGGCTGGTCGAAGGTCAGCCTGGTGCCGGGCGCATCGACCACGGTGTCGATCACGGTAGACCCGCGGCTGCTCGCGACGTTCGATGAGTCCCGTGAAGCCTGGCGCAGGGCACCCGGAACATACAAGGTCTGGCTCGGGGATTCTTCAGCCGATACCAAGCTGGTCACCGAGGTGCGCCTCTCGCAGTGGAGCCACGGCGCTCGCTGGACGGCCGGCGCAGGCGCCTCCGTCCAGAGTCAGCAATTGCCGCCTTACTGCCAGGTGAGCGGGGGCCGCGGGGCGGGGCATTCCGGCTGAGGAACTGTGGCATGATGGCAGTCACTCCACTGGGGGCAAGCGGGAGTGACATGCTGGACCATACCGGTTTCGCGGTCTCGGATCTGATGAGATCCAAGGCTTTTTACGCAGCGGCATTGCGGCCGCTCGGCATCGGACTGCTCATGGAAGTGACGGCCGAGCAGTCCGGCGCCGGGGCGCATGCCGGTTTCGGCGTCGGGCAAAAGCCGTTCTTCTGGATCGGCGACCGCGGCTCGCCTTGCTCGGGCGTCCACATCGCTTTCACCGCGGACAGTCGCGCACAGGTCGTTCAGTTCTACCAGGCGGCGCTGAAGGCCGGCGGCAAGGATAACGGCGCGCCGGGCGTGCGACCTCACTACCACGAGAACTACTACGGCGCGTTCGTTTTCGATCCCGACGGCAACAACATCGAAGCCGTCTGCCACAAGCCGGAACCCAGGTAGACTTTTCACGATGAAACGACTGCTGCACCTTGCCATTGTGCCGGCTCTGGTCGCGCTTTCGAGCGTATGCCTGGCGGGTCCGGAGACCGTAGCGGCCGCGGCTCCCCAAGGGCTGCCGAAGGCCTGTCTCGACGTCCAGACCGACGACAGCCTGACCCGGCAGTTCGCGGCCAGCCTGAAGGATGCGGTCACCGCTTCGGGCGCCCTGGTCTTGGGATCGGGAGAGGCCTGCGACCTGCTGCTCCACGTCCCAGGGAATCTGCTTCGCTTCCAGACCGCGAGCGGCATCATGGTCAGCACGGCGGTGATCGTCACCTCGCCTTCGGGCAACTACCTTTCCACGAGCATCACGGCGTGTCAGGCGAGCAATCTCGAGCCCTGTGCAGTACGCGCCATCGCCGCCGCGAAACTCGCTTTGATGGTGTCGAACGCCGGCTCGTGATCGCGCGCGCACGCGACCGGAAACCGCAACTGCCGCGCCTCCCGAGTCCCCATCATCTTTTACACGGCCGTTTTGTTAGCGGTATCATCGGGACCGGAGCGGTGCCCCAGCACGCACGCGGAGGAAGTCCCCGATGAAGCTCACTCGCCGTGACTTTTCGCGCCTGAGCGCGATGGCAGCCCTGTCTACGGCCCTGCCTCTGCGGGCACTGGCGCAGCAGGGCGGCCCGCAGGGACGGAAGCTCCGGTGGTGCATCGTGGGGCTGGGCCGCATCTCCATGGGACAGTTCATGCCCGGACTTCCGCTGTCGAAGACCGGGACGATCACGGCGCTGGTGAGCGGGCATCGGGAAAAGGCGGAGCAACAGGCCGCCCTGTACCACGTGCCGTCGTCCTCCATCTACAGCTACGAGAATTTCGACGATATCCGCCACAACAAGGAGATCGACGCGGTGTACATCGCGCTGCCGAATTCGATGCATGCGGAGTACACGATCCGCGCGGCGAAGGCTGGCAAGCACGTGCTGTGCGAGAAACCCATGGCGACCAGCCTGGCGGACTGCCATCGGATGATCGATGCGTGCCGGGACGCGAACGTGAAGCTCATGATCGCCTACCGCTGCCAGTACCATCCGCTGCACCTCAAGGCGATCGAGCTGATCCGCAGCGGCGCGGTCGGGCAGGTGCAGGCGATCGAGAGCGCTTTTGGATTCGATATCCAGCCGCGCGAGTGGCGCCTGAACAAGAAGATGGCCGGAGGCGGACCGCTGGTCGACGTCGGTATCTACTGTCTGAACGCCGCCCGCTATCTGACGGGCGAGAATCCCGTCGATTTCAAGGCGATTGCGTCGGTGGTCGACCACGATGGGCGGTTCAAGCAGGTAGAGGAAAGCGACGGCTGGACAATGAAGTTCCCGTCGGGAATCGTGGCGAGCTGCAACACTACGTACGGCGCACAGATGGATGGCTTCTTCCGCGTGCACGCATCGAAGGGGTGGATCTATCTGAACGGTTTCAACTACAGCGGCATGCACCTGACGGCGGCCCTGGCGGATGGCACGACCCTCGATGAGCCCGATCCGGTCGCGGCGCCGAGGCAGTTCACGGCCGAGGCCGACTATTTCGCCGGCTGCGTGTGGCAGAATCGTGAGCCCAAGACAGATGGTGCCGAGGGGCTGCGAGACATGAAGGCCATTTCGCGGATTTACGAGAGCGCGAGCCTGCGCCTGGGCGTTTAGGACGTTGCAAGCCGCGGCCGGTCAATCCATGCGGGTGGCCCTGGTCACGGGTGCGGCGCAGGGCATCGGGCGTTGCATCGCTGAGGCCTTGGGGGCGCGCGGATATGGGGTTGCCCTGAATGACGTGCGCGCGCCGAAGGATACGCTGACCGCTCTGCGCGCAGCCGGATGTGAAGCCATGGAGCTCGTTGGAGACGTCTCCGATGAACGGGTGATGGAAGCCGGTGTCGCGCAGATCGCGTCACATTGGGGGCGGCTGGATGTCGTCGTGAACAATGCGGGCGTCAGTTGCATCCGGCGCGCCGAGGACACCTCGGCCGAGCAGTTCCGCCGGGTCCTCGACATCAACCTGCTGGGTGCCTTCATCGTCGCGCGCGCAGCGGGAGCCGTGATGCTCCGCCAGCGTTCCGGGAGCATCGTCAATATCGCCTCGATCGCAGGTCTGGTCGGAATTTCCGATCGGGTCGCCTACAACGCCTCCAAGCATGGACTCATCGGCATGACGCGCACGCTGGCGGCGGAGTGGGGCGGATGCGGCGTGCGCTGCAATGCCGTGTGCCCGGGTTGGGTGAAGACCGAGATGGACGTGGCGGATCAGGCAGGCGGCAGCTATACGGACGGCGATATCACGGACCGGGTTCCCATGGGGCGCTTCGCTTCCCCGCAGGACATCGCGAATGCCGTGTGCTTTCTGGCCGACCCGGCCGCGAGCGGCTTCATCAACGGACAGGCCATCGCAGTGGACGGCGGCTGGACGGCCGACGGCTCCTGGCAGAGCCTGCGCCTGCAGCGCCGGTGAGCGGAATTCGGAACATGCTGGCGGCCAAGCGGGCCACGAATCGCGCCTCGCGCAACCGTCGAGGCTCGTGCGGAGCGGGTCCATGACCCGTCAAACGGGAAGCTCGCCTCGCGCGTATTGATCGCGCAGGACCGCCTTCTGCAGCTTGCCGGTGGCGGTGTGCGGCAGCTCCGCCACGAAGACGACGTTATCGGGCATCCACCACTTGACCAGTTTGCCCGCGAGGAAGCCGAGCAGCTCCTGCGCCGTGACCTGTTGGCCGGGCTTGCGGACGACGAGCAGCAGAGGGCGCTCCTGCCAGAGCGAATGCGGTACGCCGATGGCGGCGGCCTCGCCGACCGCGGGATGCGACATGGCGGCATTCTCCAGCTCGATGGATGAGATCCATTCACCGCCGGACTTGATGACATCCTTGGCGCGATCCGTGATCTGCAGGTAGCCGTCGGCGTCGACGGTCGCGATGTCACCGGTATCGAACCAACCGTCTGCATCGAGAATCCTTCCGGCGTCCGTACCGTAGTAACCGGAGGCCACCCAATGTCCGCGAACCAGCAGGCGCCCCGCTGTCCTGCCGTCGTGCGGACAGTCGCCTTCGGGACCGGTGACCTTGATGTCCACGCCGAAGAGCACGCGCCCCTGCTTCAGTTGCAGCTCCATGCGCTGCTGGCGAGAGGAGGTGTCGTGCTTGCGAAGCGGCCTGCATACCGTACCGAGCGGAGACGTCTCGGTCATTCCCCAGGCATGAATGACGCGGGCGTTGCACTCGGTCTCGAAGAATTCGACGACCGAGCGCGGCACCGCGGCGCCGCCGACCAGGATGCGCTGCAACCGAAGCTCCTCCTTCGGACGCAGCCCCTGAGCCTGCACGTACTGCTGCAACATCAACCATACGGTCGGAACGCCGACTGCCGCGGTGACCTCTTCGGTGCGCAGCAGGTCGTACACTTTCGCGCCGTCCAGGGTGGGGCCGGGCAGGACCATGCTTGCACCGCTGAGCGCCGCGGCGTACGGCATTCCCCAGCCATTGGCGTGAAACATCGGCGCCGCCAGCAGTACGGTATCCGTGGCCGTAAGAGCGAACGCGTTGCCCATGCACGCCGCCATAGCATGCAGCACGGTCGAGCGGTGGGAGAACAGAACCCCTTTGGGATGTCCCGTCGTACCCGACGTGTAACACAACGAGGATGCCGTGTTCTCGTCGAACTGCGGCCAGTCCACGCGGGGACTGTGAGCGCCGATCCATTCCTCATAGCATATGAGGTCGACCGAATCGCTTTGCGGCATATGTTGTGGAGCTGTCAGGACGACGTATCGCTGGACGTTCTCGAGCCGCGGCGCCAACCGCTCGATGAGCGGCAGGAAGCTCGCGTCGAGGAAGATGTAGCGATCACCCGCATGATTGATGATGTATTCGAGCTGCTCGGGGTAGAGCCGCGGATTGACGGTGTGCAGAACAACCCCGATGCCGGACGCGCCGTAGAGCAGTTCGATGTGCCGGTGGGTATTCCATGCAAGGGTTGCAACGCGCATCCCCTCCGTCACGCCCCCCGCGGTCAATGCACCTGCGACCTGGCCTGCGCGCTTTGCCAGCTCGGCGTAAGTGTGTCGCCGCAGCCCGCTCTGCGGCGTACAGGAGACGATCTCGGCGTGAAGGTGGGTGGCTGCGGCGTGCTCGATCAGCGAAGAGATGAGCAGCGGTTGGTTTTGCATCAGCCCGAGCATCGTGCCGATCTCGTTGGGCGCGCATCGCTGGCGCGGTGAGCACGATACTCCGATGGAGGCTCGGCGTCAGCCTCGCTCTAAGTCCATGATTTGCAAGACCCGCAACGACGTTACCTCAAGGTCAGGCCGGGCCGGGATTTGGGGCGGATTCACCAGCGAACGTCGCGAAACTGCCAACGCCCGTTGCGAAGCTGTGCAAGCCCGGTGAAGAGCCCGGCCTGCTTCGTAACATGGCCGGCGGAATCGGTCAGGGTCTCACGCCAGGGAACGGCGACCATCGCGAGCCGGCGGGTCAATGGATCGATTCGCGGCTCGCTGCCCCAGGTCAATTCGATGTGCCTGAACTTGAGGGCGATCCTGGGAATATTCTCTTTCGCGGCCATGCCGCTCGGAAAGACCATCTGTCCATCGACGGCCATGAAGAACGCCGGGCTGTCATCGAAGTAGCGACTCCAGGCAAGTGGTCCGGAGCGCGTTACATCGTGAGCCACTGATGTCACGAAGGAGCGTACCTCCTGTCGAACGGCCGCGGACTCAGCGGCATTCGGCGCGACGGCTGCGGAGGGTACCGCCGCGTGGGCGAGCGATACCGCCACGGCGAGGAGAGTAATCGGGCAGCAGGAAATCCGCATGGGCTCTCCTACGGGACGAGGGAGTTGACAGCGACCGGACGACGACTATAGTCCTCGTCACGGATGGCCCATTCATGATAGCGATCAGAACCTACTCCACGCAACTGCAGGCGGATCTGGCAAGGATAGCGTTGCAGGGAGCCGACATACCGGCAATGGTTGTTGGTGTAGGCGTAGGGTATACCGGAGTGGGCGGCGTTCGGTTGCTCGTGCCGGAGGAGCGCCGCGAGGCGGCGCTGAAAGTGCTGCAGGACCTCGAACACGAGGACTGACTTGCGCAGGTGGGTTGGAGCCGTCTCGATAGGGTGTTTGCTGGCGGTCTGCCTGTGGCGGCCTGGGCAAGCCGAGTTGTGGCAACCTTCCGGCGGACACACGCAGGTTCCGATCTGGCCTGGCACGCCCCCTGATGCGCGGCGGTTGCCGGGGCCGGAATATGCGGTCACGCGCGTGAGTGCGGGCACGAGCCCCAGGTTCGCCGGTAAGCCGGTAACCGGCGTTGGCAACGTGTCGCAACCCACGATGACGATCTATGCTCCGCGGCGCAGGAGCACGAATGCCGCCGTGGTGGTGTTTCCGGGCGGTGGCTTCGAAGCGCTGGCCATCGACCTCGAGGGCACGGAGGCCTGTGACTGGCTCACATCCGATGGCATCACTTGCATTCTCCTCAAGTACCGCGTCCCCAGCACCCCTTATGACTGGCGGTGCAATTGCCGGCCGGATGACCTGACGCTGCCGGTGCCAGCGTTGGAGGATGCACAGAGAACGATGAGGCTGGTGCGGTTCCACGCCCGCGACTGGCATATCGATCCGCACAAGATCGGCGTGCTCGGGTTCTCGGCGGGCGGGTACCTGGTCGCCGCGATCAGTACCAACTTCAACCGCCGGCTCTATGCGCCCGCGGATGCCGCCGACCAGCAAAGTGCCCGCCCCGATTTTGCCATGGCCATCTATCCGGGACATCTCGCAACGGCCGGTGGCACGTTGAATCCGAACGTCGCCGTTTCGCGCCAAACGCCGCCCACGTTTCTGGTGCAGGCTGAGGACGATTACACGGATGGCGTGAGGCAATCGCTGGTCTACTATATGGCATTGGCCAAAACCCACGTGCCAGCGGAGCTGCATATTTATCCCCGGGGCGGCCACGCCTTTGGACTCCGGATGACGAACTTGCCGATCACGCATTGGCCTGAGCTCGCGGACGCATGGTTACGGACAATCGGCGTGATCGGCACGTCTACCGAGGTAACCCGTGCTGCGATCCATCAGTCACATCGCCCTCATGGTGAAAGACCCCGCCAGGACAGCGGCGCTGTTCCATGACCTCTTTGGCGGCGATCACATCGCATTCGAGGCCACGGCGGACGTTCTGCAGGCCACGCTCGCGAAACTGCAAAGCATGGAACGCGCTGTGCCCTGGACACCATGGCATGAAGTCGCTCGGCAGCCTCCTCGTGCTTTCCCCTTGCACGCCACTGAATGCTGCAGATCGGCCGCGCATTCCGCACAGAGTCCCTTGTAGCAGCTCTTGCAGATGCCAAGCGCCTCTCGATCCGTGTGTTCGAAGCGGTGCATGAGACCCCCGATGCTTGTTGATGGGCGAGCTGTCGAGCGCGGCCGAAGCAGACACTGTGGGTGCCAGGAAAGAGCCACTACACCGTCGCCCGGCGCGCGCTGCGGGCGAGCTCTTCCCCGAGCGCCTCCCGATCGGACTGCGCGGAGAACTCGATCGCCCGGCCCAAGCGTGCCAGGCAACATTCCGTCGCCTGCACGAAGGTGGCGATGGCGGCCGTTGCATGGGCACGATGTCTCAGGACGCGGACGATTGCGCTGTTGGCGGTGCGGATCTGTTCCGAGTATGCCCCTGGATCGCTGCTGCGTAGACGCTCGAGCGCCGCTTGCACCAGCGACTGCTCATAGCGGACGAAGTCCAGCGTGTTGCGCTCCACGCTGCCGGTCGCGTACAGCAGGCCACTGCAGATGAGCCGGGCGCGCGCCATATTGACTCTCTCCAGCGCGTCGCTCAGGGCGACCATGAAGGGCGTCGGCCCGCTGTAGGCCAACATCCGGGTCACGACCGACGCGGCCGCAAAGAAGTCGGTCCGGGAGCGGATCGCCGGCTGGGCATCCAGGCGCCGGTAACGCTCGGAGCGGAAAAGAAGGGAGGGCCGCAATGGGAGGCTCGGCGACATATCGCCCGGGTTCTGCAAGCCCCGGGCCTCGTCACGGCCACGTTTCGCAATGTGGTGAGCCGGCCTGATAAAATCCCGCCTGCATGGCCGCCACCACAGAATGCGTCAGTGCCCGCTCCTGGCTTTTCGCGCCGGGTGACAGTGAGCGCAAGATGGAGAAGGCCGCCGGCGGCCCTGCGGACATCGTCGTCTTCGACCTCGAGGACGCGGTGGCGGAGGGGCAGAAATCCAAGGCCCGGTCGCAGATCGCCGCGTTTCTCGCCGCGCAGGTCCCGGATCGCTCGCGTCTCTGGGTACGTATCAATCCGCTGCAGGGGCCGCACGCGCTGCCCGACCTCGCGGCCGTGATGCCGTGCCGACCGGGGGGCATCATGCTGCCCAAATCCCGGGGCAGGGCCGATGTCGAGTGTCTGGATCATTACCTGTCCGCGCTGGAGGTCGCCGCCGGCAGCACGCTGGGTGCGACCCCGGTGATCGCGCTCGTGACCGAAACGGCGCAGAGCATGTTCACCACCGGGACCTACGCGGGCGCGCCACGATTGGCGGCTTTGACATGGGGCGCGGAAGATCTGGCGGATGCGGTCGGCGCCGCGGACAACCGGGATGCCGACGGGAGTTACGCCTTCACTTACGAGATGGCGCGCAGTTTCTGTCTCCTCGGGGCGGCGGCGGCCGGTATTGCCGCGGTCGAGACCATTCATGGCGATTTCCGCGACGAGACCGGGCTGCGGCGGCGGGCGCAGCAGGCGCGCCGGGCCGGCTTTCGCGGCATGCTGGCCATCCATCCGGCGCAGGTGGCCGTGATCAACGAAGCTTTCACGCCGAGTGCCGAGGAGTTGCAGGAGGCGCACGCCATCGTGGATCTCTTCGCCGCCAGCCCGGGTGCGGGTGTCCTGGCTCACGAGGGCGCGATGCTCGACCGCCCACACCTGGCGCGCGCGCAAGCGCTGCTCAGGCTCGCCGCCCGGAAAAAGGGGACCTGAATGGCAGGCCGCTGGTTCGAAGATTGGCACGTGGGCGACCGGATCGCGCACGAGATCCGGCGGACGGTGACGGAGACAGACAACGTCCTTTTTTCGACCATGACCCACAATGCGCAGCCGCTGCACATCGATCTCGAGGCGGCCAAAGCCAGTGAGTTCGGTCAGATCCTGGTGAACGGCACGTTCACCTTCGCCCTGATGATCGGCATCAGCGTCGCGGACACGACGGTGGGCACGCTGGTCGCCAACCTGGGCTACGACAAGGTGGTGATGCCGAAACCCGTGTTCATCGGCGATACGCTGCGCGTCGATACCGAGGTGATGGCCCTGAGGGAGAGTCGCTCACGTCCCGACGCGGGGATCGTGACCTTCCAGCATCGGGCGATCAATCAGCGGGAGGAGATCGTCTGTCAGTGCCTGCGATCTGCCCTCATGAGGCGCAAACCTGCCTGACCGCTCCCATGCGAGCGCGGCCGTCCGTGCCGGCTAGCAGTGACGGCTGCGCCGGCGCCCGTCAGCGCGCCGTGGGCATTGCGAATTCGGCGCCCTCGCGCGCACTGGGCCAGCGCTGCATGATGGACTTCTGGCGCGTATAGAAGCGTACTCCCTCCTCGCCGTAGGCGTGCATGTCGCCAAAGAGGCTGCTCTTCCAACCGCCGAAGCCGTGCCAGGCCATCGGGACGGGAATCGGGACATTGATGCCCACCATACCTACCTCGATCTGCCGTCCGAATTCGCGTGCAACACTGCCGTCCCGCGTATAGCAGGCGACGCCATTGGCGAGCCCGTGCGCGTTGACCAGGCGAATGGCTTCGCTCAGGTCCTTCACTCGCACACAGCTCAGCACCGGGCCAAAGATCTCCTCCTTGTAGACGGTCATCTCCGGCCGGACATGGTCGAAGAGTGTGCCCCCCATGAAGAACCCACCCTCGCATCCCGGTACCTTGAGCGCGCGGCCATCCGTCACCAGCTGCGCACCTTCGCGCACGCCGATTTCGACGTAGCTCGCTATGCGCTCCAGCGCCTGGCGCGTGACCACCGGGCCCATCTCCACGCCTGCGTCCATGCCATTGCCGATCCGCAACGCCTTGGCGCGCTGGGCCAGTCTGGGAACGATCCGGTCGGCGACATCACCGACGAGCACGGCGACGCTGATCGCCATGCAGCGCTCGCCGGCCGAGCCGTAGGCGGCGCCGATCAGTCCATCGACCGCCTGGTCGAGATCGGCGTCCGGCATGACGACCAGATGATTTTTCGCGCCGCCGAGCGCCTGGACGCGTTTGCCGAGCTCCGCGCCGCGTGCGTACAGCCGCCGCGCGATGGGCGTCGAGCCCACGAAGCTGAGCGCCTTGACCTGCGGGTGCTCGAGGAGCGCATCGACGGCCGCCTTGTCCCCCTGCACCACATTGAAGACACCGTCGGGCAAACCGGCCTGCTGGAAGAGCTCCGCCATGACGAGCGAGGGCGACGGATCTCGCTCGCTGGGCTTGAGCACGAAGGCGTTTCCCGCCGCGATGGCGATCGGAAACATCCAACAGGGGACCATGCAGGGAAAGTTGAAGGGAGTGACGCCGGCGACCACCCCGAGCGGCTGCCGCAGCGTCCAGTTGTCCATGCCGGTCGAGACCTGGTCGGTGAAATCCCCCTTGAGCAGCTGCGGGATGCCGCACGCGAATTCCACGACGTCGATGGCGCGCATGACCTCGCCCTGCGCATCCGATAGCACCTTGCCATGCTCCGCCGTGATGAGCTTGGCGATCTCGTCGCGGTGCTCGTTGAGGAGAGTGAGGAAACGGCCGAGCACACGGGCGCGGCGGATCGGCGGCGTCTCCGCCCAGGCCGGCCATGCGGCTGCCGCGCTCGACACTGCCTGGTCGACGGTGCCGGCATCCGCCAGGGCGACCTGGCGCGCGACTTTCCCCGTGGCGGGGTTGAAGACGTCGTGAGCGCGGGCGCCCCCGGCCGTTACAGTCTTGCCACCGATCCAATGACCGACGAGCGAATTGCCGGGGGTGCTGAAGGCAAGGGGTGCGGTAGCCATGGCCAAGTCCTCGAAGAGCCTGCGCTGAGTCTAGGAGCCTGCGCGCCGGTTGAGAATCACCGCCGCCCGATTACAATGTTCAATAAATTGAACAATCGAGGCGCAGACGTCCATGAGCACCCGGGACTTCGAGTCGGCATTGCCGGACCTTCACATGCTGACCGTGATTGCCGAGACGCGCAGTCTCACGCAGACCGCGCGCCGCCTCGGAGTCGCGAAGTCGTCCGTCAGCATGCGGCTGAAGGATCTCGAGCGGACGATCGGCATGCCGCTGGTCCGCCGCACGACACGCTCCATCACGCTGACACCCGCGGGACAGCAGCTGGTCGAGGAGACGAGAACCTCGTTCCTGCACATCGAGCGCGGCATCGCCGAAGTGAAGGATCTCGCCGGCGCGCCGCGCGGGCTCGTACGCATGACGGCGCCGGTGGCGTTGGGACGGCAGCACATCGCGCCCGTGATTCCGACGCTGCTCGAACGCTACCCGGAGCTGCGTCTCGAGCTCGATCTCAATGACCGCTTCGTCAACCTGACCCAGGAGGGATTCGATCTGGCGGTGCGCCATGCGAGCCGCGTTCCGGACTCCCATGTGGCCACTGTGTTGTGTGAGACCCGCTCGGTACTGCTGGCGAGCCCCAGGTATCTGGCGCGGCGCGGAACACCGGAGCATCCCGGCGAGCTGGCGAGGCACGAGTGTCTGCTGTACCTGCGCGACGGCGGCTCGCCCAGCTGGTCGTTCGAGCGGCGCGAGCGGCGTGCCCGAGTGCCGGAGCGCGTGAGCGTGCCCGTGCGAGGGCCGCTACGCGCCAACAACAGCGAAGTGCTGCGCGAGGCGGCGCTCGCCGGGCTGGGGATCGGCATGGTGCCGGATTTCACCGCATGGAGCGGGGCGCAGTCGCGTGAGCTGGTGGCGGTGCTGCCGCAGTGGCGGCCGGTCGGATTCTTCGGCGAGCGGCTGCAGGCGATCAGGCCTTGGGCGCCGCGAACGCCGCGCGCGGTGCAATGCGTCATCGATCACCTGCGCGAGAGCTTCTTGCGCGGCTTCAGTCCCGCCTGAGCCAATGCGCCACGGGCAGCCGGCCCGCAAGCCATACGGTGGCGACCGCCACGCAGACACCCCAACCCACCTCCACGAGCCGCGAGACGAACATGCTCTCCGGAGTGCCGCCGTGCGGAACGAGGAGGATGATCGTCGCGGTGATGCCTGCGAGGCGACTGGCGGAAGCGACGTTCATCCCCCAACACGCCAACATCGCGACCACCACGGCCACTGCATACACGACGAGGCTCTGGCCGAGGACCAGGTACGCACACAGCCCGGTGACACCGCCGACGGCGGCGCCGAGGAACTGATCGCGGGCTGTTGTCCTCGCGGCCTGGAATTCCGTCTGCGCGACCGAGATGGCCGTGATGGCGCTCCAGAAGCTCTGGCTGAGGCCGATCGCATGCGCCGGAATGAATGCGAGCAGGGCTGCCGTCGCGGAGATCGCTCCATGGTGCGCGCCGCCCGCCAATCGCCGCAGCAGGGGAAGGGCGCGTCTCAGAGCCACCAGCCTGGCGTTGAGATCCGTCAGCCGGTTGCGGTCCGGGTTGAAGTGATCCGCGGGTGCGTGCGATTGAGCGGCAGGCATCAGGCTCTCCGGGGCAATGCTTCACGTAAAACATTATGAATACGTGATAACTATCAGAACAATATATATAAATCTATCGAAGTACCTGCTGCCTGCGGTACCCTATGTGACGGTGCGCCGGCGGCCGTGGCACAGGCCACGGTGCTAGACTCGCCTCCCGCGATGGAACCGAACAATCCTGAACCGGGCCCCGTCCGCCGGCGCCACGGCGCAAAGCTGCGTCTGCCTCTGAAGATCACCACCATCTCATGGTGGGACCTCATCCATACCCTGGGGCCGATTCTGCTCGCGAGCGCCGTCGCCATCTGGCTGGCGCTGCACTTCGTGCGCCCCGCTCCGCCTCACTCGCTCACCATGAGCGGCGGTCCCGCGGGCAGCTCCTTCGAGACGGACGCCGAGCGTTACCAGACCTTTCTCGCCCAATACGGGATCCACCTCAAGATCATCCCATCGGCAGGCTCCCTGCAGAATCTGCAGCGGTTGACCGACCCGCGCTCGCACGTCGACATCGCCCTGGTGCAGGCTGGCATTACGGAGGCGTCGCGACACAAGGGGAACACCAGTGACCTGGTGTCCCTCGGCAGTATGTTCTATCAACCGGTGACGGTCTTTTATCACGGCCGCCGACCGATCTCGCGGCTGTCGCAGCTCGCGGGCAAGCGCATCGCCATCGGCAAGAAGGGCAGCGGCACGCGGCTGCTCGCGCTCGCGCTCCTGCAGGCCAACGGGATCGACCTGCACGGTGCGACTCAGCTGCTCGACCTCGAAGGGGAGAACGCCCGCCAGGCGCTGGTTGATGGGCAGGTGGATGCGATCTTCCTCACGGGCGATTCGGCCCCGCCGGCGACGATCCGCGCCATGCTGCACACCCGCGGCGTGCGCATGTTCACCTTCCCGCAGGCGGATGCCTACACGAGAATCTTTCCCTATCTGCACAAGCTCGACATTCCGGCGGGCACCTTCGATCTCGGCGCCAACCTGCCGGCGAAGCCGCTCACTCTGCTGGCGCCGGCCGTGGAGCTGATCGCGCACTCGGATCTGCATCCGGCACTTTGCGACCTGCTGATCGAGGCGGCCCAGCAGGTCCATGGCCACGCAGGCCGGCTGCAATACGCGCACGAGTTTCCGAGCACCTTTACCTACACGTTCCCCCTGGCTCCGGAAGCGGAGCGCTATTATCGATCCGGGAACAGGAGCCTCGCTTACCGCTACCTGCCTTTCGGGATGGCGAACCTCGTGACGCGCATCGCGGCGATACTCGTGCCCATCATCATCATCCTCATCCCCGGGTTGCGTTATCTGCCGAACCTCTATCGGTGGCGCGTCGACGCGCGCATCCATCGCCGCTATGGGGAGCTGATGGCGCTGGAGCGTGAGTCGCTCGAGGAGCTGACCCCCGAGCGGCGCGCGGCGCTGCTCGAGCGGCTGGAGGAGATCGAGCGCTCGGTGATCCTGCGCAAGATTCCGGGCTCGCACGCCGAGCAGCTCTACCAGCTGCGCGAGCACATCGAGTTCGTGCGCAGGACCCTCGGCCGCTCGGCGACGCGTCCCGAGCCGGCCGTCAGTTGACCGGCGGCGCCGGCGGGAAGGGACGGCTGTTCAGGGTGAGTCTGCCCGCCGAGTACTCGAGGTGCGTCGCGACGGCGCTGGGCCCGGCGGTCAGGTAACCCTGCTGCTCGAGGGAGGTCAGCCGGGCGGCGAGGTTGGGATTGGAGCCGCCCGTCGCCAGCAGCTTCTGCAACAGGCCGTTGTCGACCCGCAGGTCGGCTGTGACTTGCGCATGCGTCTTCAGCGCCATGATGGCCGCGGGCCACTGCAGGTCGGCGCGCGAGAGTCCCGGAGCGCTGATCCTGCCGGAGAGGACGAAGCTTCCCTCCGGCATGGCGAAGCTGATCTGCCGGATGTCGAGCACCGGATCGCGCACCAGCAGCTCCACCCCATACTGGCGGAGGGCGCTCTGGATGCCGGCCTGAGCCTGTGCGTGATCGGCTCCGGCCTGCAGCTGCGCGGCGCGGATGGCCTTCACCATGGAATCGAAGGAGGGCCCGTGCACGTGCTCGAAGCTCTCCGAGTAGAGGACGTTTTGCAACTGCACCGACTTCACCTTCGCGGCATCCATCGCGGCGTCCACCCGCATGTCGAAGAAATCTCCATCGGCCTTCGACGTAGTGGTGAGTGAGATGCGCTGCAGGGAGTAATCGCCGCCGATACGCGGGCTGGTGCCGTCCAACCGCTCCATGGTGAAGGTGCCGGTGCCGAGATACATGTCACCGAAGGCCTTCTGGTGGGAGCCCGAATACTCCACTCCCACGAGCTCGAGGCCGCCCTGGGCGCCTTCGAAGGCCGCCCGCGGCAGATCGAACTGACCGGACCAGCGCGCCTGGTTGCGCGTGGCCGTGACGGTGCCCGTGAATCCGCCCCATGCCAGGGTCGAGCCGTCGGACAGCCTGACGCTGAAAGCCGGGCTGGTGAGGGTCGAGGTCGCGCCGCCGAAGAGCCCGACTACGGAGTGAACCTGCAGCAGCGGTTTCGACCCTAGCACACCGGTCAACTGCTGCTGCAGCGCCGGTGGCGTCACGATAGTCGAGTCGACCACCGCCAGGGCCGCGGCGTGCAGGCCGGGGAAGGGGCCATGCTGGATGCTGCTCATAATCGTGAGCGTGAAGGAGGCGAGCAGGGCGCCGGCGCCGCCGGGGTTCATCGCCTGCAGCGCGGGATTGCGCCAGGCGTAGGTGGCGGTTTCGGTGGAGCGATAGACGCCGCGATGGTATTCGCGCTTCACCAGCGTCAGATAAGGCACCTGCTTCAGCAGCTGCTGCTCATTCTGTTGTATCCGGCTCTCGATCGCGATGCCGGCCACCCAGGCGATGCCCGGATAGGTCAACACGATGATGCCCCCGATGGTCAGCAGGATCTTTGTCGTTCTGTTCACTGTGCAACTCCCTCGAGGCGTTGCTGCCCGTCGCGAAGATACCACACGGCGCGGGTGGCGGCGCCACCCTCAACATGTGACCTAACCGCCGATTCCTGCAATTCGCGCCGACAGATCCCACAGCCGCCTGGCGTCCTCATCGCTGCATGCCGCGCGTGCGGGCTGCGCGGGGGCGCAACGGTCGTAATAACCGCCGCTGCGGCCGGCCACCTCCGGCGAGCTGGCCAGGTACACCATGGTTTTGGCGCCCTCCTCGGGCGAGAGCGCGAACAGCCGCTTGGCGATCGCGAGGCCGGCACGCATCGCGCCGCCGGCGTTGTCGCCGAAGCGGGTGGCGACGAAGCCAGGGTGCAGGCAATTGGCGGTGATGGCGCCGCCGCCGAGCCGCCGCGCCAACTCGCGCGTGAAGAGGATGTTGCAGAGCTTGGTGGTGCCGTAGCCCACCATGCCCTTCTGCTCCTGCAGGCGGTCGAAATCGAGCTTGCCGCGGCGGTGGGCGTCGGAGGCGGTGCAGACGATGCGCGCGTCGCCGGCAGCGCGCAGCCGCTCGAGGAGGAGGTTGCTGAGGACGAAATACGACAGGTGATTGACCGCGAACATCAGCTCCAGGCCGTCTTCGGTCTTCGCGTTGGATGCGCTGATGAGGCCGGCATTGTTCATCAGCACATCGATCCTGGGCTCCGCGGCGGCTATCTCCGCGGCGACACGCTTCATCTCGCGGAGGCGCCACAGATCGGCGTAGTAGGCGCTGTGCGCCTGCCGGGAGTTGGCGCCGCGCAGGTCCCGCAGCGTTGCCTCCGTCCGTTGCCGGTCGCGCGCGACGAGCACGATGCGCGCGCCCTGTTCGGCGAGCCGCCTGGCGGCAACCGCGCCGATCCCGGAGGTCGCGCCGGTGATGACGACGGTCTTGCCATGCATCCGGACGGTATCCCTAGCAACTGGATTGCGAAGCTTCCGGATCCGACAGGGAAGGAGGGTCCGCGAGGTCCGGATTGATCACACCGAAGCGGGCGGGCGTGTAGGCGTAGAAGAGGCGGGCTTTCTCCCGGTGCAGGAGGTCGAGCAGCTTCTGCGCTTCCTCGGGGGTGACGATGAACTGCACCTCCACGGTCAGCGTGCCGGCGAGCTCGAGAAAGCGGGCCTCGTGCAGCGCGTGATGCCGGCCGAAGCCGGCCATGGCCTTGAAGGCCGAGCCCCCGCGGATGCCGAGCTTGTTGCCCTCCTCGAGCAGCCATTCCCAGACCGGCCGGCCGTGGTGCCGATGACCTTCGTGGACATAGAAGCGAAAGAGTGAGCCTTGCATAGAGTCGACTCCGTCGGGCCGAGATCCAGTCTAAGCGCGGCGGCGGCGGCGGGCAATGAGCCGCCGGGAACGCGACGCGGCGCGTGGCCAATCCGGCGCCGACCCAGTAAGCTCGCCGGCGATGATGACTGCCGATCACCGCTCGAAGGAGTCCCTGAAGATGACACCCGCCGCGTACCGCGAGCAGCGCTATACCTCCGCCGAGGGTCTGGAGCTTTACTGCCGGATCTACGGCACGGACGCGCCGCAGGCTCTCACGGTGTTGTGTCTGCCCGGGCTGACGCGCAACAGCCGCGATTTCGAGGCGCTGGCGCCGCACCTGGGCGCGCGCTATCGCGTGGTCTGTCCGGATCTGCGCGGCCGCGGTTTCTCGGCACGCGACCCGCAATGGCAGAACTATCATCCGGGAACCTATCTGGCGGATCTGCAGCGGTTGCTGCAGGCGCTCGACCTCGAGCGGGTGGCGATCATCGGCACTTCGCTCGGCGGCCTTCTCGGCATGATGATCGGCGCCACCACCCCGGAACGCGTCGCGGGGCTCGTGCTCAATGACATAGGGCCTGAGGTCGATCCGAAAGGCATAGAGCGCATCAAGAGCTATACAGGGCTGTTGCCGCCGGTGCGAACGTGGGACGAAGCCGTGACACAGCTGCGTCTGGTCTTCGGCAGCGCCTGGCCCGGCCTCTCCGATGAGACCTGGTCCAATCTCGCGCGCCGCGGCTACCGCGCGGATGCCGCGGGTGTGCCCGTGATCGATTGCGATCCGCGCGTCGGTGACGCCCTGCGTGCGGCGCCCGCGGTGCCGGGGGGCCTCTGGCCGCTGTTCGCGCGGCTGCACTCGATACCGATGTTGGTGATCCACGGGGCACTCTCGGACATCCTGAACGTGAGCATCCTCGAGCGCATGCAGCGCGAGAAGCCCGATCTCGAGCGCCTGACCGTCGGCAATCGGGGACATGTGCCGCTTCTGGACGAGCCTGAGGCGCTTGCTGCGATCGACCGTTTCCTGGCGCGGCTGCGGCCTTAATATAGGCGCATGCGACTGCTTCGTCTGACGGCGCTAGCCGCCATCCTGTCCCTGCCGGCCGCGCTGCCCGCGCGCGCGGGCGTGGCGCCGTTCGATCTTTCCGGTCCCGATCTGCAGGTGACCGTTGGGCGCGGGCGCGAGACGCTGCCCATCGCGCAGGTGCCGAATCTCGCCGCCGGCGATCATCTCTGGGTGCGCGCCGACCTGCCGGCCAGCCAATCGCAGCGCTACCTGCTCGTCATCGGCTTCCTGCGCGGCGCCACCAACCCGCCGCCGCGCGAGTGGTTTCACTCCTGCCAGACCTGGAAGCGTGCCTGTGCCCAGGACGGTCTCGAGCTCACCGTGCCGGAGGGAGCGGAGCAGGTGCTGCTCTTCCTCGCGCCGCAGGCCTCCGGGGACCTGCGGACACTGATCGGTGCCGTGCAGGGCCGTCCCGGCGCCTTCGTGCGCACCTCCCAGGATCTCAATCAGGCGGCGCTCGACAGCTCGCGGCTCGACGCGTACCTGCGGGCCGTGCACGCCCTGGATGAGAGCGCGCCCGACAAACTGAAGGAGAGCGCGCCGCTCCTGGGGCGCAGCCTCGCCATCAAGGTGAAGGAGAGCTGCCTCGACCGCATACCGGAGCTGCAGGCGTCCTGTCTGATGCAGGGCCAGGACTCGCTGATCCTGAACGACGGCCACAGCACCTCCATCGTCGAGGCGCTGACCTCCGGCCCGGCGAGCGATCTGGCGATGGAGGCGAGCTACACGCCACAGCTGAGCTACGGCTACTACAGCCCGTACATCGCCTCGGTGCTCGACATCGCACGGATCTTCGGCTCCTTCACGACCGCGCACTATCAGTACATTCCGGCGCTCGCGACGCAGCGCGGGGAAGTGCTGAGGCTCACTCTCAACACTCCGCCGTCCTTCCACGACCCGAAATCGGTGCTGGTCACCGCGCTGCCGGCCGTCGAGGCGCCGCAGCCGCCGCCGCTGCACGCGGTCGATCCCAAGGAAATCTACTGCGCGCGCAAGAGCTCCCTCGTGCTGCCGGTGGAGGGCGCGCCGCTCGTCTTCTCCACGGGCTATGCGCACGATCTGCAGCTCAGCCTCACGGGCAGCGATGGCAGGACGATCGAGCTGCCCGCGCGCGCCGACGCGGAGCAGGGGGGCTTCGTGGTCGATACCTCGGGCATCGGCACCGCGAGTCTCGGCAACATCGTGCGCGGCGATCTGAAGGGCTACTGGGGCTTCGAGCCCTTCTCCGGTCCCGCCTTCCAGCTGGTCAACGCGCGCGATGAATCCTGGAAGCTGGCCGCCGATGAGAGCGCGGCCATCGTCGGGCGCCAGGACACGATTCATCTGCAGGCGAACAGCGTGAGTTGTGTCGATCGCATCATGGTGCGCGACCCGGGCGGCAAGGAGCTCGAAGCCGAATGGAAGGCCGTGCAACCCGACGAGGTGGAGGTGACGCTGCCGCTGCAGGCGGCGCAGCCGGGCCAACTGACTCTGCTGGTACAGCAGTTCGGCGCGAATCCGCCGCAGACGGTGCCGCTGCAGGCCTTCGCCGAGGCCGCGCACCTGGAGAGCTTCACTCTGCATGCGGGTGACAGCCAGGGGGTGCTCACGGGCAGCCGCCTGGACGAGGTGGCGGGACTCGCGGTCGCCGGAGTGGCTTTCGTTCCGGGCGCGCTCGCCAGCAGCCAGGGCGTCGATCAGCTCACCATGACCGCGCAGGAGCCGGCGGCCGCCGCTGCCCTCAAGCCTGGCGATGCCGGACTGGCCAAGATCAGATTGAAGGATGGCCGGGTGCTCGAACTGGAGGCGCTGATCGCCGCGCCGCGGCCGAGTGTCGTGCTGATCGGCAAGAGCGTGGAGCGCTCGGCGTCGAACACCGGCACTCATATTCAACTGGTGAACGATGATGAGCTGCCGCAGCGTGCGCGATTGACGTTCTCCGTGCGGGCGAAATCTCCCGCGACGTTTGGCCCTGACGAATCGCTGCAGATCGCGACGGCGGATGGCGCGTACTCGACCACGCTCAGCCTCGCGAACGGCAGCATCACGCTCGAGAACCGTTCCGTGGCGATCGCCAGCCTCGACCCCGCGCAGGCGTTCGGGCCCTCCGCCTTCGGGCCGCTGCAATTTCGCGTGGTGGATCGAGGTGTCACGGGAGACTGGCAGCCCCTCGCAACGCTGGTGCGACTGCCAAAGCTGCGCGAGCTCGTGTGTCCCGCCACACCGGAGCTGGCCTGCAAACTCTCGGGCAGCAATCTCTTCCTGGTGGACTCGATCGCCACCGATCGGGCCTTCGCGCATCCCGTGCAGGTCCCGGACGGCTTCCCCGGTTACGCTTTGCCGGTGCCGCATCCGAAGGACGGACAGCTCTTCGTGAAGCTGCGCGACGATCCGGGCATCATCAACCTCGCTTCCGTGGATACCCGCGAGCTGCCTCCCACGCCGCAGGAGTCGGAACGGGCGAGCGCGCGCCACGCCGCCGCCAGCCCGCCGACGAGTGCGCCGACGAGTGCGCCGACGAGTGCGCCGACGAGCGCCCACACGAGCGCGCCCGCCAGCACGCCGCCGCCGAAGCCAACACCCGCCCCGCCCGACCTGAGCTGACTTCGCGCAACGCTCTTGACTTTCCGGTCACGAGCCAAAAGAATCCGCGCCCAGCTCAGTCACCCCGGTACCGTATGGACCCCAGCCCTAGTCGCCGCTTCATCGCCGCCTGAAGGCGAGACGACCCAGGGTCGCGGTCCGTAACCCCGCTCCCTCATCGTCTCGCCGCCGGGCGCGGGACGATGCCTGCCTCAGGAGCCGCATCCGGCTCCCAGCATCCTCCATGAAGGGCTCTCGACACGGCGCGTGTCGCATGCCTGCCTGACAGCTCGCTGCGACGCTGCGCCGCGACGTTTGTTCACGAGGATTTGCCCATGTCTTACTCTGAAGGTTTCACTGCGACTGCGGATGCCGCTCTGGACGAGGTACACGCCGGTGACATCCACGGCGCCTTCGGCACGATTCGTCGACACGACGTCGGTCCGCGCAGCGGCTGGGGGTCGCGCCTGCGAACGCTGCTCGCCATCCTGGGCCCCGGCCTCATCGTCATGGTGGGCGACAACGATGCTGGCGCGTTCGGGACCTATGCGCAGGCGGGACAGAACTACGGCACGACGCTGCTGTGGACGCTGCTCCTGCTCGTGCCGGTTCTCTACGTCAACCAGGAGATGGTGCTACGCCTCGGGGCAGTGACCCGCGTCGGGCATGCGCGGCTCATCCTCAAGCGTTACGGCAAGTTCTGGGGCGCCTTCAGCGTCATCGATCTCTTCCTGCTCAACGCGCTCACCATCGTCACGGAGTTCATCGGGATCAGCCTCGCGCTCTCCTATCTCGGTTTGTCCCGCCCGCTCGGCGTGCTCGCCGCCGCCGCGGTCGTGATCGCCGCGGCCGGCACGGGCGACTTCCGCCGCTTCGAGCGGTTCTCGATGCTCCTCGTGCTGGGAAGCCTGCTGCTCGTGCCGTTGCTCATCTGGGTGCATCCGCCGGTGTCTCAGCTGGCGCACGATTTCGTGGTGCCGCACCTGCCGCAGGGGCGGCTGAGCGAGATCATGCTGCTCATCATCGCCATCGTCGGCACGACCGTGGCTCCGTGGCAGCTCTTCTTCCAGCAGAGCTACGTCATCGACAAGCGCATCACTCCCCGCTTCCTGCCATACGAGCGGGTCGACCTCTGTCTCGGGATCGGGCTGGTGGTTCTCGGCGCCGTGGCCATGATCGGCTTCACGGCCGCGACCTTCGCCGGACATGCGGAGTTTGGCGCTTTTCGGGACGCGGGCGCGGTCGCCGCGGGCCTCGGCAGGTACGTCGGTCACGCTGCGGGCGTGTGTTTCGCGGTTGCCCTCATCGACGCCAGCATCATCGGCGCCATGTCAGTGTCGCTTTCGACGGCGTATGCCATCGGCGATGTGCTCTCGCTCAGCCATTCGCTGCACCAACGGCCGAAGGACGCCAAAACCTTTTATGTGGTGTATGGCAGCTTGATCGCGCTGGCCGCGGCACTGGTGCTCACCCCGGGCACCCCCCTCGGCCTGCTCACCAACGCGGTGCAGACCCTCGCCGGTGTCCTCTTGCCGAGCGCGACCGTCTTCCTGCTGCTCCTCTGCAATGATGAGGAGGTGCTCGGCCCATGGGTCAACGGTCCGTGGCTGAATCTCTTCACCGGCCTGGTGATCGGAGCGCTGCTGCTGCTGTCGGTCATCCTGACCGCCGCGGTGCTGTTCCCGGGAATCGGCGCCGGCGCGATGCTCGCCATCCTCGGCGGCGGCGCGGCGGTCGGTGGCGTCGCCGCGGCGCCGCTTTTCGTGCGGACGCTGCGCTCGCCGACCTGGCGCATCGATCCGCGGCTGCGCGATGCCTGGCGCATGCCCGCGCTGAGCACTCTCGGGGCCGCGCGCCTGACGCCGCTCGCGCGGCTCTCGATGCTGGCGCTGCGCGCTTATCTCGTGATTGCCGGCGGCCTGGTCATCCTCCGGATACTGGAGTTGGCCGGCATGCGTCTCTAGAGGTCAGGCTGCGATCCGCGTTGATCCACAAATCCTTCATCTGGCTGTTGCTCGCCGCGGTTGCATCGACAACCGCTCATGTGGCGCGTGCCGCGAGCTTCGACGTTCGCCCGGAGAAAGCCGTGCTCGTGCGGCTGCTGCCGCGCCAGGCGCGGCAATTCGAGCTTACGACTTTGCCTCGCGATGCCGGACACGACCGGTTCCGCATCTCGAGCGCGAACGGCCGCATCGAGATCGCCGGCAGCACGCCGAGCGCGCTCCTCTTCGGGGTGAACTGGTATCTCAAGTACGTCGCGCGCGTGCAGATCTCGCCTGATGGCGATCGCGTGGGCGGCGCGCCCTTGCCTTTGCCGCGGGCGGTGATCGAGCGAAGTACGCCTTATGCGTACCGCTTTGCTCTGAACGAGAACGTCGACGGCTACACGGCGCCTTATTGGAGCTGGGCGCGGTGGCAGAGGGAGATCGATGTGCTGGCGCTCTCCGGGATCAACGCGGTGCTGGTGGAGCGGGGTACGGACAGCGTCCTCTACCGCACGTTCCGCGACTTTGGCTACTCGGACTCCGAGATCCGCGGTTGGCTTGCCGCCCCGGCGCATCAGAACTGGCAGCTGATGGGCAACCTGTGTTGCTTCGGCGGACCTGTCAGCCGCGGTTTGCTGCGCAAGCGCCTGGTCTCCGCGCGCAGGATAGTGGCACGCCTGCGCGAGCTCGGCATCACCGCGGTCATTCCCGGTTATTACGGCATCGTACCGGCTGATTTCCAGCGGCGATTTCCCGCCGCCCACGTCGTGCCGCAAGGAGAATGGGCCGGATTCACCCGCCCCGGCTGGCTCGATCCGCGCGATCCGATGTTCGCCCGGCTGGCCGCGGCGTTCTATCGGCATCAGCGCGAGCTCTTCGGCGACACCGGCATCTATGACATGGAGGTCTTCCAGGAGGGTGGGGCATCCGGCGACGTTCCGGTGGCCGAGGCGGCCCGAGACGTTCAGGACGCGCTCCTCACCGCTCACCCGGGCGCACGCTGGATGATGCTCGCCTGGCAAGGCAATCCCCGGCAGGATCTGCTCGCCGGCGTCGACCGCAGCCGTCTCTTCATCATCGATATCGATCACTCGCGAGTGCCCCGCGAGCAGCGGCAGCGGGATTTTCGTGACGCGCCGTTTCTCTTCGGCGGCCTATGGGAGTTTGGCGGACGCACGACCCTGGGGGCCGACGTCCGCGATCTCACGGACCGGCTGCAACGCGTTGGCCGGACGAACGGCAACATGGTCGGCACCGCTGTGTTCACGGAAGGCATGGACACGAATCCCTTCATGTTCGATCTCTTCACCGAGATGGCATGGCGCCCCAATCCTGTGGACATCCAGGCCTGGACCAGAGCCTACGTCCGCCGTCGCTACGGCGCGGCCGATCCACATGCGTTCGCCGCATGGGACGTATTGATACATACCGCCTACGACATCCGTATCGATCAGGTCATCTTCAACAGCGAGCGCGACGCGGCACAGGAGTCCCTCTTCGACGCGCAACCCGGCCTGACGGTCGATCGTGCTTCCAACTGGTCGCCGGAGGGCATGCGCTACAGCGCCGCGGCGTTCGCCAAAGCGTTGCCGCAGATGCTGCAGGTCGCGCCCGCGCTGCGCTCGAGCGTGACGTATCGCTACGATCTGGTCGATATTGCGCGGCAAACGCTCGCCAATCAGAGCCGCGTCCTGCTGCCGCAGATCAACACAGCGTACCGCGGCAGGGACCGCCAGCGCTTCGAGGCGCTCACACAGTGCTGGCTCGGGCTGATGGACCTTCAGGACCGGCTGCTCGCCAGCGATCGGTTCTTCCTGCTCGGCCGCTGGCTCGACCCGGTGCCGTCCTGGGCATCCTCACCCGCCGAGCAGGCGCGCCTGGAGTTCGATGCACGCTCGCTGCTGACCATCTGGGGGGATCGGCAGGCGAGCGATGCGGGCGCCTTGCACGACTACAGCAACCGCGACTGGGCCGGCCTGACCGGCGATTACTATCGGATGCGGTGGCAGCGCTACTTCCATGCTCTCGATGAGTCTCTGCGCACCGGCATCGCGCCGCAGCCGATCGACTGGTTCTCGCTCGGCGAGCAGTGGAGCCGCGGGCACCGACGCTATTCCGACCAGCCGACGGGCGATGCCCATGCACTGGCGGCCCAGGTGGCGAGGGCAGTGGGGCGGGGCTGTCCCTAGCTCTGTGCAGAGCCGCTCAGGGGTGCAGAACCGCTCAGGTGCACGGGCCGCCCAGGAGGCCGGCGCGCAGCGCCGGGCTCGGAGGCGAGCTGCCGAGCCAGATCGCGAGGAATGCCGTGGCGAAGTCATCGCCCGGGATGGTCCCCTTGACGCTGCCGTCGAGCGAGTACTGGATGCCTACCCCGGGAATACGGAGGAAAGACATTTTCTGGCCGGAGCCGACGCCACTCATCCAGCTCTGCAGCTGCGCGATCCGGGTTTGCAGCGCCGCCAGATGCCCCGGCGCGCTCTTCTCGAAGCCTTCCTGCCAGGCGTCCCGCAACTGACCCGCGGTCGCGTGAAAGACGAACGCGAGGTCGATCTCCACCGGCTCGCGCGAGCTCAGAATCGCGTTGGCATCGGCAGTCCGATGCGCCACGTAGAGCGCGCCGACGTAAACCTTGATGCTGAAAATGGTTGCCTTGCGCAGGCCGAGGCCGTTCAGTGTCAGCGTCTGACCGCGAGCTTGAATGTGCTCCGGGAACGAGACGCCATCGCACTCATTGGCGGCTGCTGCACGCGCACCGGTTGTCGGCAGGTACATGAGGAGAGCCGTCGACAGGAGTACCGTCAGCGAGGCGATTGGCGTGCGCGTGCTCATGAACCCTCCGAGCGCCGCTTTCTGCTTCATGACCGGCGCCGCTCAAGCCTAGCACGACCTCAGGCAACCGGTGTCGACGCGCCCGGTCCGCGGTATTCGCAACCGCTGGTACAGGTCTCGTGGATGACGATGCGGCTCAAGGCGGGCAGACGGACCTCGAGCCGTTCCCAGAGCCACGCGGCAAGCCGCTCGCTGGTAGGATTCTCGAGGCCGGGAATCTCGTTGAGATAGCGGTGATCGAGCGCCTCGTGCAGCGGCGCGAAAGCGGCCGAGAGCTGCGCGAAATCACACACCCAGCCGAGGTGCGGATCGACCGGCCCGGCGACGTGCACTGCCACGCGGAACGAGTGGCCATGCAGCCGCGCGCACTTGTGGGTGGGCGGGACGTTGGGCAGCCGGTGCGCCGCCTCGATGCGGAATTCCTTGAAGATCTCCATCCCGGGCAATGTACCAAACCCCAACCCGATGAGACGCACAATCACCGGCGTTCACCGCGACGAGAAGGGGCACTGGGTGGCCGAGCTCGACTGCGGACACAATCGGCACATGTGCGATCGGCAGGCCGCCGGATCGGACCGGCGCAACCGATTCCGGCGTCACGCCCGGCCGTGACTGAAGCACGGCCGGGCGTGTGCCGGGTAACGCACTCAATCCACCATTACCCGCGTCGCGGGAGCTTCTGCGAGTACACGGCGGCGAGATGTGCGCTGCCTACCTGACGGACCGCGCGCGCGACCGCCTCCTGCTGGCACAGCCTGCTGTCGGCGACGGCGGCGAGGTCCGGCGAGTTGTAGCCGGGGCAGACTTCCCGCGCGGCGCTCGCGATGCGCTGGTAGAGGGCGCGGGTTCCCCGGTCGGAATTCAGATCGCTGTAACTGTAGTAGACGGTCGTCTGCAGCACATCGACGGAAGGCTGCGCGGCGGTCGCGATCGCGGGCGACACGAGCAGGGCCGCGGTTGCGAGCGCGCCAGCGGCGAGGGCGGTCAAGGCGGGGACGCGGGAGCTGACGTGTGAAGCGAAGCGACTCATGGCGATGTCTCCTGTCAATTGTTGGGTCGAGCTGGCTTGTTCATTCCGACGCGCATATGAGACATCGGGTTTGAACGCCGCGTAAGCGGGGCGGCAACGTACTGGTCCCCGCTGGCAACGAGCTCGGCCCAACTGGGCCCAACCGGCGCCAGCCCGGGGCCAACCCGGGGCCAACCCGGGGCCAACCCGGGGCCAACCCGGGGCCAACGGGCACCGACCCCGCCGGCCGCGCAGCACGGTCCCGCGGCCAGGCCATGGCGGTGTGGGGAGCCTGCAGGTGCCGTGAGCCCGCAATGCAGCGTTGCCCGGCCCACGGGCCGGCGCACTCGTCCCCGGCGCCGACGGGTTCGTCCCCGGAACAACGGCTTGCCCCTCTTGGGGCGCGCAATTGCTTTACTCTATGCGCATGGGCTCGCGCATCCGTCCTCCGCTTGTGATCGTGACGGCCTTCTGGACTTACGTCGCCGTCTCGAACGTGCTCTACGCCAACAGCATGCAGGAGAGCCTCGCGCTACTGCACGTCGCCAACTTCTTCGCCGGCTGGCAGGCGCGGCTGCTGCAACATCTCTTCCTCTATCCCTTGCTCCTCGCCGCGGTCTGGGGCTCGATCCGCATCGGCTGGCAGCCGATCGGACGTTGCCTGCCGCCGCAGGTGCTGATCGGCTGCCTGTTCGCCGCATCGGCGACGCCGGCGCTCGGGCTGGGTCAGATCGTGATGAGCGACTATCCGCATCACCATCACACCCTCAGCGGCGGATGGCTGCATCAGATGCCCGGGTCGGAGCTCCCGATCTGGATGGCGAGCGGCACGCTTTTCCTCCTGACTTACGGCTTCGCGGTGGCCCTGGTCAGCGGCTTCGACTTCTATCGCCGGCTGCGCGACTCGCAGATCCGCTCGGCGGCGCTCGAGCGGGCCCTCACGGCCGCGCACCTCGCCGCGCTGCGCATGCAGCTCTCGCCGCACTCCCTCTTCAATCTGCTGCATACCATCCGCGGTCAGATCGAGTGGGACCCGCCCGCGGCGCGCACCATGATCGTGCAGCTCGGCGATCTGCTGCGCCGGCTGCTCAATGCCGGCGAGCGGGAATACTCCCGCCTGAGCGATGAGATCCATTTCGCGCGGCTGTATCTGGAGCTGCAGCAGCGGCGCTTCGCGGATCGGCTGACCGTCGAGGTTCCGGGTGCGGTGGGGCTGCCGCCCGCGTGGGTGCCCAGCCTCATCCTGCAGCCGCTCATCGAGAATGCGGTGGTGCACGGCCTGGCGGGTCATCAGAGACCCGTCGTGATCCGCGTGACCGCGGCCGCGTTACGCGACTCGCTCGTGCTGCGCGTGACCAACACGGTGGCCGGCGGGCGCGAGCGGCGCGAGGGCGGGATCGGCCTGCGCAACGTGCACGACCGGCTGGCGATCCAGTTCGGCGCGCGCGCTTCCTTCGAATCGGCGCCGGGCCCCGATGGCGAGTGGCTCGCCGAGATTCGACTGCCGCTCCTTACCGACGTCACGGAGTCGGCTGCGGCCGCTGCGCCGGCCGCAGCCGCAGCCGCAGCCGCGGCGCCCGCGGAGTTGCTGTAGTGCTCGATGTGATCATCGTCGATGACGAGCTCGCCGGGCGCCGGACCCTGCGCGAGTGCTGCGCGCGCGAGTCCGACCTGCGGGTGGTCGGTGAATACGGCGACGGCCGCGCCGCGCTTGCGGCCATCCAGGCGCAGCCGCCGGATCTCGTGTTCCTGGATATCCAGATGGACGGGCTCGATGGCGTGTCGCTCGCGCGCGCGCTCGATCCGGGCGCGCTGCCGCTCATCGTGTTCGTCACCGCCTACGATCATTACGCACTGGATGCCTTCGATGTGAGCGCGGTGGATTACCTGCTCAAGCCGTTCGACGACGAGAGGTTTCGCCGCACCCTCGAGCGGGTGCGCAACCGCAGTGAGGCGCAGAGCGCCGCCGAGCGGCAGGAGACCCTGACGGCCGTGCTCACCCGGCTCGAGCGCGGTGCCGTGGAGGCACGACCCCGGTTGCTCGCGGAGGCGGGCAGCCGCATGCACATGCTCGATGTGGCGCAGATCGAAGTCGCCGAGGCCGATCGCAACTACGTCAGACTGGTCGTCGGCCGGGACAGCTTCCAGGCGCGCAGCACTTTGCAACAGGCGGAAAAGACACTACAGTCGCAGCCCATGTTGCGCATCAGCCGTTCCTGTCTCGTGAACATGAATCATGTGCGGGAGATCAGCCGTACGCCGCGGGGCGATTTCATCCTGGTGCTCGCCGGCGGCTCGACGGTGACGAGCAGCGAGGGCTTTCGCGACGCGGTGCGCCAGCACCTCGAGCGTTTGAAAGTCCGGGCCGGCTGAGGCGGCACGTGCAACCGGCCGAGCGCGGCAAGCGCGCGGGGATGCTGATGCTGGCGGTACTCGCCGGCATCAATCTGCTCAACTATCTCGACCGCTACGTGGTGACGGCGCTGCTGCCGGACATCAAGAGCGCGATGCATGTCAGCGATTTGAAGCTCGGCATGCTGATGACCGGCTTTCTCGTGGTTTACACCCTGACCGCGCCGTTCTTCGGTTGGCTCGGCGACCGCGGCTCGCGGACCCGTCCGATCGCTATCGGCGTATTCCTGTGGAGTCTCGCCACCGGTCTCTCGGGGCTCGCCCGCAACTACGGGCAGCTGCTCGGCGGCCGCGCCATCGTCGGCATCGGCGAGGCGGCGTACGTCACCATCGCCTCGTCGCTGCTCGCCGATTGCTTCCCGCGGCGCGCTCGGGGGCGGGCGTTCGCCATATTCAATATGGCGATCCCCGTCGGGGCGGCTCTGGGCTACATCGTGGGCGGAGTGGTCCGCGCGCATTACGGTTGGCGAGCCGCGTTCTATGTCGCCGGCGTTCCGGGAGTGTTGCTGGCGGTCTGGATGTTTCGTCTTCGCGACCCGCCGCGCGGTGCGCAGGATGAGTCGGACGGCAGCGGCGAGGATGCGCCGCCCCTCGCGAGCCCCTCCGACATCGCCCGCCAGCGCTGGTGGGCTGTCTACCTGCGCCTGCTGCAGCGGCGTCCCTACATCCTCACCGTGCTGGGTTATGCCGCCTACACCTTCGCGCTCGGCGGCCTCGCTTTCTGGACGCCCACTTTCCTGGAGCGCATCCGCGGCATTGCGCCGGAGCAGGCCTCGGCCGGCTTCGGTGAGATCGTGGTCGTGACCGGCTTCGTCGGCACGTTCATCGGCGGCTGGCTGGGGGACTACTGGCTGAAGTACTCGCGCCAGGCCTATCTTTTGATGTCCGGCTGGATCACCTTGCTCGCCGTGCCGGTGACCTATCTGGCGCTGTCCGCCGGCGCCCCTTCGGTTTTCTATCCCGCGCTCATCGCCGCGGAGCTGCTGCTCTTCATGTCGACCGGACCGATCAACACGGCGATCGTGAATCTGGTGAATCCGCTGGAACGCGCTTCGGCCGTTGCGCTCTGCGTCCTCGCCATCCACCTGCTGGGGGATGTCTTCTCTCCGTCGCTGATCGGAGCGGTATCGGACGTCTCCTCACTGGGCACCGCCGTGATGATCGTGCCCGTGGCCGTGGCGGTATCCGGGGTGGTGTGGCTGGCCGCAGCCAGGGCGGCGCGAATCGCTGCGACCGCCAGGCCGGCCGCCGTCAGCGGGTGACGAAGGCTCGCTCGATGACGTAGTCGCCGGGCTCGCCGATGCCGGGGGAAATCTCGAAGCCGCGCCCATCGAGCAGCGTGCAGGTATCGGCGAGCATGGCCGGACTGCCGCAGACCATGACCCGATCCGCGCCGGGGTCGAGCGGGGGCAGTCCCAGGTCATACGAGAGGCGTCCGGACTCGATCAGGGTCGTCAGCCGGCCGCGGTTGGCATGCGGCTCGCGGGTCACGGTCGGATAGTAGAGTAGCTTTTCCCGCACCCAATCCCCGAGGAGCTCATGGGTGCCCAGCGTCTCGATGCGATGCTTGACCACGGCCGTTTCGCGCGCCCACCGTACGCCGTGGACGAAGATCACCTGCTCGAAGCGCTCGTAGACCTCCGGATCCTTGATCAGCGCCATGAAGGGCGCTGCGCCGGTGCCGGTCGAGAGCATGTAGAGCCGCTTGCCAGGCTTGAGGTCGTGCAGCACCAGCGTCCCGGTGGGCTTGCGGCTGACCAGAACCTCATCCCCCTCGCGGATGTGCTGCAGGCGCGAGGTCAGGGGGCCATCCGGCACCTTGATGCTGAGGAATTCCAGGTGCTCCTCGTGATTGGCGCTGGCGATGCTGTAGGCGCGCAGCAGGGGACGGCTGTCGACCTGCAGACCCACCATCACGAACTGGCCGTTCTCGAAGCGCAGCCCCGAGTCGCGCGTGGTCGTGAAAGTGAACTGCGTATCGGTCCAGTGCTGTACCGAAAGAACGCGCTCGCTGCCTATCGCCGCCAAGATGCTCACCTGCCTTTTCCGGGTATTCCGGCAGGCATATCTTAACCGGGCGAGGCGGCCGGCGTGGCGCCAAAGCGCTATTCCATCATAATCCGCCGTTATGAAAGAACCGAGGGGGGATGAGCCATGACCGATCCGGATGCGCTCGCGGCCCTGGAGAGGCGCGTCACACAGCTTGGCCTTCAGGTGGCGCGCCTCGAAGATACCCACGCCGTCAAATGCCTGCAGTACAAGTACGGCTATTACATCGACAAATGTCTCTATGACGAGGCCGTGACGCTCTTCGCCGACAGCGGCGAGGTTCGTTTCCTCAACGGCATCTACCGTGGCAGAGCGGGGATCCGCCGCCTCTACTGCAACTGGTTCCGCAACTATTTCACCGGCGGCCTGAACGGCCCCATGCGCGGGCTGCTGCTCGATCATCTGATGCTGCAGGACGTGGTCGACGTCGCCGAGGATGGACTCGCTGCCAAGGGCAGATTCCGCTGCGTGCTGCAGGGTGGGTGTCACGAGAGCATGCGCGAGCCCATCCCGAACTTTCCCCGCCAATTCTGGGAGGCGGGCATCTACGAGAACACCTACGTCAAGGAAGACGGTCTCTGGAAGATCAAGTGTCTGCATTACAACATGCTGTGGCGGGCAGACCACCATCAGGGCTGGGCCAACAGCGACGTGCACCTGACGCCAATCACGCGCGCGTATCCGGACGATCCCAACGGTCCTGACGAGCTGCTGCCCGAAGCCCCCAAGACCTGGCCCGAGACGAGGGTGGTGCCGTTCCACTATCCCCATCCCGTGACCGGGAAACGCTGGGGAGAGCCGTAGTTGCCCTCCGGCAGTGCGGTGCAGCGGCGATTGCACCGCAAGTGGCCCCGCGGACAGGGCGCGACCGCGATTTGCGGCGGTCAACGGTTGGCATGCCCTTTGCTTTGATATCCCCGGCGGTGCGCTTCATTCGGCGCGGGGCTCCTCCGGTCCCGCAAGTTGACTGAACGCTCGTTCGCGGCGGCGGTCCCCCCCTCATTCGCCGCCGCGATTCCCTTACCGGTGGAGCCGTGGATCCCCCTCCCGCGCTCCACCGGTTTCTTATTGTTTGTTCCATTGGCGCAAAGTCGCCTGGCGGCGCTTTGCGCGAGCGCGGCCATGTTGCTCATTTCATCTCGCGGCCCCGGGAACGGCCCGGGGCCGCTGGGTGGCTTGCTTTCGCACGGAGGCACCACGGATGCAGCAGCACGGAGGCAGCACGGAGGTGGCACGGAGGCAGCACGGAGGCAGAGTCAGGCGATACGACAATCGAGGGCGATGTCGGCGAGCTCGTAGCCCTTTCTGAAGTCGCGGATGTGTCGGGTCATCCAGGCGCGCGCGGCTTCGGCGTCGCGCTTGGCGATGGCATCGAGAATGCGCCGCTGCGCCGCCACTATGCGCGAGCGTGCCTGGGGGACTTTGTCGATCATGACCCGCAGCGACGGCTCGAGCAGATGGAGGAGCGGCTCCTGCACGAGGGCGAGCACCTGGTTGTGCGTCGCGCGGCCGATCGCGCGGAAGAATTCCGCGGCGTGATGCACGGCCTTCTCGGTCTCGGCGTTCTCCTGCGTGAAACGCTCACAGGCCGAGGACAGGCTTTCCAGATCCTCCGGGCTGCGGTTGCGGGCGGCGATCTCGGCGAACGGCGGCTCGAACTGGGACAGCGCCTCCCAGACCTCGAGGAATGTGACATCGTGCAGCGCGAGCGCGCGGCTGACATCCTTCGCCACGGCGAGATGCCGCGGGCGGCTGACGGTCATGAGCTTCGAGCCTGGCCTGCGTTCCAGCAGCCCGCCGCTCTCGAGCTCGCGCAGTGCCTCGCGCACGGTCGAGCGGTTGACGCCGAACTGACGGGCAAGCTCGGTTTCCGACGGCAGGCGCGCGCCTTCGCGCAGCTCCCGGCTGAGGATGCGCTCGCTGATGGCGGCGGCCACCTTGCGGTATCCGGGCACGAGCTGGATCTGACCGAACTCGACGCTCATGCGGCGCTTTCGTACAGCTCGCGGCCGATGAGCATGCGGCGGATCTCCTGCGTGCCGGCACCGATCTCGTAGAGCTTGGCGTCGCGCAGGAGTCTGCCGGCCGGGAAGTCGTTGATGTAGCCGTTGCCACCGAGCGCCTGGATGGCCTCGAGCGCCACCCGCGTCGCATTCTCCGCAGCGAAGAGGATGCAGGCCGCGGCGTCATGCCGCCTGACCCTGCCGGCGTCGCACGCGCTCGCCACCGAGTAGACATACGCTCGGGATGCGCCGAGGGCGGTGTACATGTCCGCAATCTTGGCCTGCATCAGCTCGAACGTGCCGATCGGCTGGCCGAACTGCTTGCGCTCGCGCACGTACGGCAGCACGAGATCGAGCGCCGCCGCCATGAGCCCGAGCGGGCCGCCGGCGAGAACCACGCGCTCGTAATCGAGGCCGCTCATCAACACGCGCGCGCCGCCGTTCTCCGCCCCGAGCCGGTTGTCCGCGGGCACGGCGCAGTCGTCGAACACGAGCTCGCAGGTGCTGGAGCCGCGCATCCCGAGCTTGTCGAGCTTCTGCGCGGTGCTGAAGCCCTTGCAGCCCCGCTCCACGATGAAGGCTGTTATGCCGCGGGCACCGGCCTTGGGATCGGTCTTCGCGTAGACCACCAGCACGTCGGCGTCCGGCCCGTTGGTGATCCACATCTTGCGGCCGTTGAGCACGTAACTGTCGCCGCGCCGCTCCGCGCGCAGCTGCATCGAGACCACGTCCGAGCCCGCCTGCGGCTCCGACATGGCCAGCGCGCCGACATGCTCGCCGCTGACCAGCTTCGGCAGATAGCGGTCGCGCTGTGCATCGGTCCCGTTCAGACGCAGCTGGTTGACGCAGAGGTTGGAATGCGCGCCGTAGGAGAGGCCCACGGCACCGGAGGCGCGGGAGATCTCCTCCATGGCGACACAGTGAGCGAGATATCCCAGGTCCGCGCCGCCCCAGCGCTCGGGCACCGTGATGCCGAGGAAGCCGAGCTCCCCCAGGGCGGGCCAGAGATCGCGCGGAAATTCGTTGCTGCGGTCGATGTCGGCGGCGCGGGGCGCTATGCGCTCGGCGGCAAAGCGGCGCACCTGGCGGCGGATCTCCTCGACCGCCTCGCCGAGGCCGAAATCGCTGTCTACGGGTGCGTGGGCGGACATGAGCTTGTCATCCGTCGGGGTGTGATCGTATGATTGTCCGACAATCCGGCTATCGTGACAAGTCCCATGCCCCGAATCGCCTCCCGCCTCGACCCCCGCTCGCAGGAATTCCGTGACAACGAGGCGGCCATGCGCGAGCTCGCCGCGGGCCTCAGGTCCGAAGTCGCCCGCGCCGCCGAAGGCGGCTCCGCGGCCGCGCTCAGCCGCCACCGCGCCGCGGGCAAGCTCACGGCCCGGGAACGGATCCAGGCGCTCCTCGATACCGGCAGCCCCTTCCTCGAGCTTTCGCAGCTCGCCGCCCACGGCATGTACGGGGGTGGCATCGCTTGCGGCGGCATCGTCACCGGCGTCGGCCGGGTGAGCGGGCGGGAATGCGTCATCGTCGCCAACGACCCCACGGTCAAAGGCGGCACGTACTACCCGATCACCGTGAAGAAACATCTGCGGGCGCAGGAGGTGGCGCGCGAGAACCGGCTGCCCTGCGTCTACCTGGTGGAAAGCGGCGGTGCGTTCCTGCCGGCTCAGGACGAAGTCTTTCCGGACCGCGATCATTTCGGGCGCATCTTCTACAACCAGGCCACGCTCTCGGCGGCGGGCGTGGCGCAGATCGCCGTCGTCCATGGCTCCTGCACCGCGGGCGGCGCGTACGTACCCGCCATGTCGGATGAGAATGTCATCGTGCGCGGGCAGGGCAGGGTGTTCCTCGGCGGGCCGCCGCTCGTCAAGGCGGCGACGGGCGAGGACATCGACGCGGAGTCGCTGGGCGGCGCCGACGTCCATTGCCGCGAGTCAGGCGTCTGCGATCACTACGCGGAGAACGACACGCACGCGCTCGCGATCGCGCGCCGCATCGTCGCGCGGCTGCGAGGCCCGGCGGACACCTCGCCGCCGCAGGCGGCCCGCGATCCTCACTACGATCCGCGCGAGCTCTACGGCGCGGTGCCGCCCAGCCTGCGCCGCCCGTACGATGTACGAGAGGTGATCGCGCGGCTGGTGGACGGCTCGGAGCTCGAGGAGTTCAAGCAGCTCTACGGCACGACTCTGGTGTGCGGCTTCGCGCACCTGCACGGCTACCCTGTCGGTATCCTCGCCAACAACGGCATCCTCTTCTCCGAGAGCGCGCTCAAGGGTGCGCATTTCATCGAGCTGTGCGCGCGGGAGGGCATCCCGCTCCTTTTCCTGCAGAACATCACCGGCTTCATGGTCGGTCGCCGCGCCGAGGCGGGCGGTATCGCCAAGGACGGCGCCAAGCTCGTCACGGCGGTGGCCTGCGCGCAGGTTCCCAAGCTCACGGTCATCATCGGCGGCAGCTACGGTGCGGGCAATTACGCGATGTGCGGCCGTGCCTATGCGCCACGGTTCCTCTTTCAATGGCCGAACTCGCGCATCTCCGTGATGGGCGGCGAGCAGGCCGCGAGCGTGCTCGCGACGGTCAAGCGCGGACAGCTCGAAGGCTCCGGGGGCAGTTGGGCGGCCGAGGAGGAGGAAGCCTTCAAACAACCGATCCGCGAGCAATACGAGCGTCAGGGCCACCCTTACTACGCGTCCGCGCGGCTCTGGGACGACGGGGTCATCGACCCGCTCGAGACACGTCGCATCCTGGGGCTGTGTCTCGCCGCCGTTCGCAATGCGCCGGAGGAAGAGACGCGCTTCGGCCTCTTCCGCATGTAACGCCGACCCCTCGAGCCAGCAGCATGCCAAAAATGATCCGCAGCCTCCTCGTGGCCAATCGCGGCGAGATCGCCTGCCGCATTTTCCGCACCGCTCGCCGGATGGGTGTCCGAACGATTGCGGTGTACTCCGACGCGGATGCGTCCGCGCGCCATGTACGCGAGGCGGACGAGGCCGTTCGCATCGGGCCGCCGCCGGCGGCGGAGAGTTATCTCGACGTCCAGGCGATCCTGCGCGCCGCGCGCGCGACCCACGCCGAGGCGATTCATCCGGGCTACGGCTTTCTGTCGGAGAACTCGCGCTTCGCCCAGGCCTGCCTCGATGCGGGGCTGATCTTCATCGGTCCGCCGCCGCAGGCGATCGCCGCCATGGGTTCCAAGAGCGTGGCCAAGGCGAGCGTGCGGGCGGCGGGAGTGCCGGTGTTGCCCGGCTATGACGGCGAGCGCCAGGAGCTCGATTTCCTCGAGGCGCGCGCGCTCGAGGCCGGCTTGCCGCTCATCGTCAAGCCCGCTGCCGGCGGCGGCGGCAAGGGCATGCGGGTCGTGCACGCGAAGGAAGAGCTGCGCGACGCTCTGGCAGGCGCGCGGCGCGTTGCGGAGAGCGCCTTCGGCGATGGAACGCTCCTGATGGAGCGCTATCTGCCCGCACCGCGGCATATCGAGGTGCAGGTGTTCGCCGACGCACACGGCAACTGCGTGCATCTCGGCGACCGCGACTGCTCGGTGCAGCGGCGGCACCAGAAACTGCTCGAGGAAGCTCCGGCGCCCAACCTGCCGCCACCGCTGCGCGAGGCGCTGCACGCTGCGGCGGTGCTCGTGGCCCGCAACATCGGCTATCGCAGCGCCGGCACCGTCGAGTTTCTCTTCGACGGCCGCGAGTTCTATTTCCTCGAGATGAATACCCGCCTGCAGGTGGAGCACACCGTGACGGAAGCGATCACGGGGCTCGATCTCGTCGAGTGGCAGCTGCGCGTGGCGGCGGGCGAGCCGTTGCCGCTCGCGCAGGCGCAGATCCGCTGCGACGGTCACGCCATCGAGGCACGAGTCTGCGCGGAGGATCCGTGGCGCGACTTCCTGCCGAGCGCCGGCACCCTGCAGCTCGCGCAGTGGCCGCGGGGGGAGTCGGTGCGGGTCGATGCGGGTTTTGCGGACGGGGACTCGGTGCCGTCGGTGTACGATTCCCTGCTCGGCAAAGTCATCGCCTGGGCGCCGGTGCGCGAGCAGGCCGCATTCCGGCTGGCGGATGCGCTCGAGCACACCTATCTCGCCGGGGTGCGCACCAACGAGCGCTGGCTGGCGCGGATCCTGCGCTCCCCGGTCTTCCTCGACGTGCGCCACAGCGTCGCGATGCTCGATCGCGGTGCGGAGGAGTTCTCGCAGCCGATCGAAGCCACGCCCACGGCTCTCGTACTGGCGGCGCTCGCGGCCCGCCATGTTTCCGATGACGGCAATGAGGCTGCGAAGCGCCGGACACCGGGGCCGTGGGACCTGAGCGATGGCTTCCAACCCAACCTGGCGGCGCGCATCGAGCTGACACTATCCTCGGGTGGGCGGTCGCATCGGGTGCGGCTGACACTCGAGGAGGGCCAGCCCCGGGAGGCGTTCCTGCTCGCACCCACGGATACATCGCAACGATCCAGCGAGGGCGATCGGTTGCCCCTCGCCGGCGCGTCTGTGACGGACGCCACAGTCGCCGCCGTGCTGGACGAGGACCGGCAGAGCGCCCGTTGGCTGCGTCGCGGAACGCAGCTCCATCTATGGATGGGTGACGCGCATCACGAATTCCTGCTCGAGGATCCGCGCACACAGGAGGTGAGCGCGAGCGCTTCGAGTGGCGGCCTCACCACACCGCTGCCGGGCGTCGTCGCGGCGGTCGCCGTCAAGGAAGGACAGGCTGTCGTCGCTGGCGAGGTGCTGATGGTGATCGAAGCGATGAAGATGGAGCACAGCATCACGGCTCCGTTCGACGGCGTCGTGCGCGCGATCCACTTCGCTCGAGGCGATCGCGTGCCGGAAGGCAGCGAGCTGCTCGCTCTGTCGCGGACGGGCGACAAGGCGAGTTAGTTTCCGCTCAGCGGGGGGCGGCTCGCAGACGAGCCGACACCGTCGAGACATAACGCGAGTCCCGGTCGTAGAAGCGCCACGGACGGCGTGCCCATTCGCCGGCGTAGTCGACCCCGATGCGCGCGCTGCGAGCGATCCGGGCACGCCGCTGCCCGTCAGGGGAAGGTTTCTCGACCCAGAGCACATTCCCGCAGAGATCCGTGCCGTTCAGGCTCTTGTCGATGTGCATCGCCCGGCAGAGCAGGCCCGGTCCCCAGGTCTTGTCCTCGATGCCGGTCACCGGCTCGAGCGCCCGCAGCAGCACCGCATGTGGCACGCCCTGCGCCTCGGTGACGAGGTTCAGGCAGTACCAGCAGCCATAGATGAGATACACGTAGGCGTGTCCGGGAGGGCCAAACATGACCTCGGTGCGCCGCGTGCGGCCCCGGGAAGAGTGGGCCGCCAGGTCCTGCGGGCCCTGGTAGGCCTCGGTCTCCACGATGCGACCGGCGCGCAGCGTGCCGTTCCCCGCATGGACCAGGTGCATGCCGATCAGCTCACGGGCGACGGTGAGCGTGTCCCTGGCATAGAAGTCGCGAGTTACTTTTCGGGTCGGCGGCATGCGCTGCGCATGTTACGATAGTGCTGCGGCCGATCTGGCCAAGTGGTTTGCGGGTACTGGAGTGATGCGAAGGCTGACGGGTAAGAGCTATGGCTCGAGCTGGGCCGCCACCGGCGTATGGCTGGCGGCGGGTGTGGTGGGCTCCTTACTGGCCACGCGCAGCCCGGCAGCGGTGTTCACCCTGCCGCCGGATGCCGCATCGCTCATCGGCCAGGATCAGACGATCCAGTCGCAGGCCTCCGACACGCTGCTCGATCTCGCGCGCAGGTACAGCGTCGGGTACTGGGAGATCCAGGAAGCGAATCCCAAGGTCGACATGTGGCTTCCCGGCCAGGGCACCAACATCACCATTCCCGGCCGCTTCATCGTGCCGCCCGTCGAGCACAAGGGCATCGTGGTCAACCTGCCGCAGCACCGTCTCTTCTACTTCCCGAAGACGCGCGGCCACGACCAGCCGATCGTCATCACGTACCCCGTCAGCCCTGGCGAAGGGGACTTTCCGACACCCGTCGGCGTGACCCGCATCATCCGCAAGGTGCCGCATCCCGTCTGGATCCCGACCGCGCACATCCTGAAGGCCCACGCACTGGCCGGCGATCCAATTCCGAAGATCTGGCCCGCCGGACCCGATAACCCGATGGGAGAGTGGGCGCTGGAGACGACGCTCAGCCACGGTGAGATCTACATCCACGGGACCAACAACCCGATGGCGATCGGCATGTCGGTCACGCACGGATGCGTGCGTCTGTATCCGGAGGACATCGCGGCGCTCTTTCCGATCGTACGCGTCGGCACGCCGGTGACCATAGTCAACGAGCCGGTGCTCGCGAGCCTGCAGGACGGGGAGCTCTACCTGGAGGTCCATCCGCCGACCACCAGCAACCACGTTCCGGCCCCGCCCGACTACGATCAGATCTCGAAGATCATCGATACCGCGATCGGCAAGAACCTCGTCGCCATCGACTGGGACAAGGTGCGGCAGGTGGCGACGCAGGCGAACGGCATTCCGCAGCTCGTCGGCGTTCAGGCCGATGCGGCGCCACAGGCGCCGCAGACTCAGCCCACGCAGCCGACTCAGCAGACGACGCTCACCGCGCCGCACCACTCAGCGACCGTAGCTGGCGGAGCAACCTGATAATCGCGGTCGCGCGGGAGAGGAGCGCCACGCCGGCGCTCACTTTGCCGACCCAACCGATCACGCGCCGCTCGCGCATCATGATGAGCAGCGTCGCGAGCGATACCAGCCACTTCACGGGATGGGTCGCGGCCGAGGTCGGGGCGCGACGGGTCCAGTTGGTGAGCTGCGCCGCGGGACTCAGCTCCGCGATCCGATAGGCGATCTCCAACCGCTGCTGCTCGCAGCGGGCGATGAGCGTCAGGCGGCGGGCCTCGAGCTCGTTCAACCGTCTCATGGCGCGCCTCCCTCGGTCCCGCCGACGCGGCGTTGATCGTGCTCGAACTGGCCGAGCGTCCCCGCGAGCAGCGGCGGGCGCCCCCTGAAGATGCGCGCGCCAATCATCCCGCAGATGACGGCCAGCAGCAGGAGGACGACCATGCTGCCGATCAGGCCAGCCATCCGGTGGGTCGTCCAGACCGCGATCACCACCGCCGTCAGCGCGAATACGATCGCCAGCAGCGCGCAGGCGACCGCCGCGAACCCCCACAGCAGCAGCTGGGTGACATAAACGAGATAGATCTCCGCTTCGACCGCGGCGAGATCGAGCCGCGTCTTGAGGGACTCGACGATGGTCGCCAGAAGGCCGCGAATGAGACCCGGCCCACGCGATCCGCGGGCTTGCTCGTCGGCATCCTCGGTGGGGGGTACGAGCTCGTCCATCAACGGCGGCCCATGAGCAGGCCAACGAGCAGCGCGACGCCGCCGGCGATCGCGACCGCCGTCCAGGGGTTGTCCCGCACATAGCCGTCGAGAACCTCGGCGCGGCCCTTCAGATCGCGCTCGATGTCGTTCAGCTGGCCGCGCAGCGCATGCAGCGACTGCTCGGCCTTGTGGCGCGCCTCGTCGGTCAGCTCCTCGGCGTTCTCGGCGCTCGCGCGCAACAACGCTTCCGCATCCCGCACCAGGGTCTTGATGTCTTCCGCAAGCTTTCCGGCATCGAAGTCTGAGCTCATCGGAGCGTCCTCACGTGGCCTTTCGAGGCAGTTTAGCTACCGTTCGCGCGGCACGCACCATGAGCAGCTCCTCATCGACGGGCAGCACCCAAACCTGCACCCGGCTGCCGGCCGCACTGATGCGCGACTCCGTGCCCTTCGCGGCCCGATTGGCGGTGGGGTCGACCTCGATACCCGCCCACTCCAATCCGGCGAGAATGCTCGCCCGCACTTCGGACACGTGCTCGCCGACACCGCCGCCAAAAGCGATGCCGTCGCAGCCACCGAGCACAGCAAGATAGGCGCCGAGGTACTTGCGCGCGCGATAGCAGTAGAGCTCGACCGCGAACTGCGCCTGGTCCGTTTTCAGGGCGAGGAGGGCGTGCGGGTCGAGGGGACTGGCCGCTACTCCGGCCAAGCCTGAGTTCTGGTTCAGCATTTCCACCACCCGCTCGCCGCTCACTCCGAGCCGCCGTTCCAGGTAAGGGACGATGGCGGCGTCCACGTCTCCGCAGCGGGTCTCCATCATGAGACCCTCGAGCGGCGAGAATCCCATGGAAGTGTCTCGGGGCCGGCCCCGGTCGAGCGCGGCCATCGAGCAGCCGCCGCCGAGCTGCAGGCTGATGAGCCGGCCTCCGTCCGCAAGGCGGGGCTCGAGCTCGCGCCAGCGGCGCCACATGGCCTCGTGCGCCAGCCCGTGAAAGCCGTAGCGACGGACGCCAAGCTCCACTCCGAGGTGCGGGGGGAGCGCGTATTCGGCGGCAATCCGGGGCAGGCTCGAGAAGAAGGCCGTATCGAACGTGGCAACCTGCACGACGGCGGCGCCGCAGGCCGCGCGGGCAGCGTCGATCCACCTCAGCGCCACCGGGTTGTGCAGCGGCGCCAGCTCCGACAGGGCGGCAATCGCCTCGCGGGTGGGGTCATCGATCAGACTTGGCCCGGCAAAGCGGGTGCCCCCGTGCACCACCCGGTGGACAATGACGTCGGGAGGGGCGGCCAGCTCCCCCAGGAACGCCCCCAGGGCCGCAACCGGGTCGGACTGGCCGCCCTGGAGGTGGCGCGCCGCCAGCCGTCCGGCCGGTCCGGCTTCCCCGCCCTCGTCGTCGACGCGAAAGGCGGCTAATTTGACCGACGTACTGCCGGTGTTGACGGTCAACACGATCATGACCGGTTTATATTACGCGTAGCATTGCTCCTGCACTTGCCGGGAGGCTCCAGTGGATACACAAGCAGTACGCGCACGCCTGCTCAAGCGCCGGGAGGAGCTGCAGACGCGGGCGAGCAGAGCCAGTGCGGACTTGAGGCACGAGTCCGATCCCCTGAGCGCGGATTTCGCGGAGCAGGTGACTCAGCGTGAGTCCGACGACGTCCTCGGGGCCATCTCCGAGTCGGCGCAGCAGGAGTTGCGCCAGCTGCAGGCGGCATTGCAACGGCTCGGGGAGGGGCGATACACCATCTGCGCCGGCTGCCGCGAGCCGATCGAGGAGGAGAGGCTGCAGGCCGTGCCCTATACCGACCGTTGCCGCACGTGTGCCGAGGGGGTGCGTCGCCCGCCCGGCTCCGCACCGCCGCGCAAGGGTTGAGCGATGCTCCCTTCGGGCGTCATTACCATCACCACCGACTTCGGCCATCAGGGCCCGTTCGTCGGCGTGATGAAAGGTCGGATCCTCGGCCGCCTGCCGACCGCGCGGATCATCGATCTCACGCACGAGATCATGGTTCACTGGCCGGCCGAAGCCGGGTTCTGGCTGGCCCGGGCTTGCGAGTACTTTCCGCCAGGCACCGTCCATGTGGCGGTCGTGGATCCGGGGGTCGGCACTTCGCGTGACATCGTGGTGGTGAGCGCCGCCGACCACTTCTTTCTCGCGCCCGATAACGGGCTGCTCGCCCCGGTGGTCTCCCGCCATCCGAGCGCATCCATCGTGCGCCTGCGCCCGGAGGGTTTGGCGCGGATCGGCGTCCATCATGCCAGCGCGACTTTCCACGGGCGGGACATCTTCGCCCCCGTGGCCGCGGAGTTGGCGGCAGGCCGGTGCAGCCCGCAGGATCTGGGTACCACGGCGGCCGCGGAGTCGCTGGTGCCCTCGTGGGTCGACGAGCCCGCGGTGGAGCATGCGAGTGTTTCCGGAGTCATCATCACCATCGATCACTTCGGCAATCTGATCACCAACATCGATGCGGCCCTGATCGAGCACTTCCGGCTGCCGCTGGTGCATGCCGGCAATCACGCCTTCCCGCTGCTGCGCACCTACGGCGACACCGGTCCGGGGGAATACCTGGCGCTGATCAATTCCTTCCGGGTGGTGGAGATCGCCCGCGCGGAGCAGAGCGCCGCCGAAGGCTTGGGCTTGAGCCGGGGCGCGCCGGTGACCGTGCGGGACCGGATCGAGTAGGCGCTGAGAGCCGGCCAGCCCCGAGAGCCGCCGCGGCGAAATTTGCGTGCCCCGGGATACTCTCCCGGCAGACATATTGCTCTCGCAGAAGAATCCGCTATAGTTCGCTGCCTTGCTCCGTGCCCGTAACGCACTTAGTCATTGATTTAACTCAGGATTTGCACCGCTAGATGTCGGAACGAGACAACGAGAGCTTCGATCTCGACGAGGAATTCTTGGGCGGGGCCACCGAAGACAGCACCGACTATGACCGGCTGCTCGACCGGGTGGACAAGCGCTCCCGTAACCAGGTGAAGCGCGGCAAGGCCGCGTGGAGCCGGCTGGAAGAAGTTCTCGCCGACAAGAAACTCGAGAAAGACCTCAAAGACTTCGACGAAGAGCTGTAAGAGCGCCGCATGATGCGAGCAGGGCGGCCGCGCGCGGTAAGCGCCGCGGCCCCGCCTCGGGGGACTGCTCCATCGTAGTTCACTCAATCGGGCCGTCGGCGACCACCCCCAGGCGCCGCTGACCTCCGGAAAACTCTCGTGACTCGCACCGCGTCCGACTGGATCGTCCTCAAGTTCGGGGGAACCAGCGTCTCTTCGCTCGCCAACTGGCGCAACATCGCCAAGGTCGCCGCTGCACGGCGTGCCGAAGGCGCACGGGTCCTGATCGTGCACTCCGCGGTGACGGGCATCACCGATCGTCTGGAGAAGCTGCTCTCGGCCGCGCGCGGCGAGGCGCAGGAGGCGGAGCTGCGGATCATCGACGAGCGCCACCGGCGGCTCGCCGCCGAGCTCGGCATCCCGCTCGGCGAGGGTTGCGAGCGTCAGCTCGCGGAGCTGCGCCAGATCGCCGCCGGCATCGCACTCGTCGGCGAAGTGAGCGATCGCACGCGCGCGCGCGTCATGGCGAGCGGCGAGCTTCTGGCCACCGACATCGGCGCGCGGTTCCTGCAGGCACAGGGGTTGGAAGTCGCATGGGCCGACGCGCGTGACATGCTCCTCGCCGAGGAGCGGGGCGCTTCGGCCAAGGCGAGCGTTCTCTCGGCCACGTGCAGCTTCGCTCCGGATCAGGCGCTCGAGCAGCGTCTCGCCAGCCTCGCCGGCATCGTGATCACCCAGGGCTTCATTGCGCGCGACAGTGACAACAACACGGTGCTGCTCGGCCGCGGCGGCTCCGACACCTCGGCGGCCTATCTCGCCGCGAAGCTGCGCGCGCGGCGGCTCGAGATCTGGACCGATGTGCCCGGCATGTTCAGCGCCAACCCGCGCTCGACGCCCACGGCGCGCCTGCTGCGATCCCTGCATTACGATGAGGCGCAGGAGATCGCCACCAGCGGCGCCAAGGTCCTGCACCCGCGCTGCATCCTGCCCGCGCGCCAGTATCGGATTCCGCTGCACGTCTATGCGACGCAGGCGCCCGAGCTGGAAGGCACCGTGCTCAGTGCGGAAGGGAGCGACGGCAACGCGCAGGTGAAGGCGGTCTGCACCAAGAAGGGCATCACGCTGGTGTCGCTGGAGAGCCCCGGCATGTGGCACCAGGTGGGATTTCTCGCCGACGCTTTCCAGGTCTTCAAGGCCCATGGCATGTCGGTGGACCTGGTCTCGACCTCGGAGACCAACGTCACTGTTTCCCTGGATCCGGCGGCCAACACCCTGGATGAGAGCCTGCTCTCGGGTCTGGTGAGCGACCTGTCGCGCCTGTGTCGCGTGCAGGTGATCGGCCCCTGCGCCTCGGTCAGCCTGGTCGGCCGCAACATCCGGGCGATCCTGCATCAGCTCGGCGGCGCGTTCGAGTTCTTCGAGGAGCAGAAGATCTATCTCGTCAGCCAGGCGGCCAACGATCTCAACTTCACTTTCGTGGTCGACGAGCGCCAGGGCGACCGGCTGGTCGATCAGCTCCACGAGCTCCTCATCCGGCCGGTGCCGGGCGATCGGGTGCTCGGGCCCACGTGGCAGGATCTCTTTGCCAAGCCGCAGGCCGGCGCTGCCGCCTCGTCACCCTGGTGGCGGGAGAAGCGCTCGCAGGTTCTGGCGGCGCTGGGCAACCGCGATGCGGCGTACGTGTATGACCTGGAGGCGGTGCGGGCGTCGGCACGGGCGTTGCGAGCCATGAGCTCGATCTCGCGCGTGCATTACGCGATGAAGGCCAATCCGCATCCGGCGCTGCTCGCGGCGGTGCGGGAAGAGGGGATCGAGCTCGAGTGTGTGGCACGCAAGGAGGCGGAGCGGGTGCTGGGATTGTTTCCGGACCTCGATCCGCGCCGCGTGCTTTATACGCCGAACTTCGCGTCACGAGACGAGTACGCGTGGGCCCTCGACCGCGGCGTGCAGGTCACCGTAGACAACCTTTACGCACTCACGCAGTGGGGCGACCTCTTCCGCGATCGCGAGCTCTTCGTCCGGGTGGATACTGGCGTGGGCGCCGGTCACCATCATCATGTCCGGACGGCCGGTGCTCACGCCAAGTTTGGCGTGCCGGTCGCGGATCTCGAGCAGGTGGCGAAGGAAGCCCGCAAGGCAGGGGCACGCATCGTGGGTCTCCATGCTCACGTCGGCAGCGGTATCTTCGATGTCACCAGTTGGCAGCGTACCGCCCGGGAGCTGGCAGGATTGGCGCAGCGCTTCGATGACGTGCGTGCGATCGATATCGGCGGCGGCCTGGGCGTGCCCGAGCGAGGCGATCAGCCGGGACTGGATCTCGCGAAGCTGGATACCCTGCTCGCCGCCGTGCGCGCCGAGCATCCGCGGCTCGAATTCTGGCTGGAGCCGGGGCGCTATCTGGCCGCTCCGGCCGGCGTCCTGCTCGCCCGCGTGACGCAGTTGAAGAGCAAGGGCGATGTCCGCTATGTCGGCATCGCAACCGGTATGAACTCCCTGATCCGACCGGCACTCTATGGTGCATACCATGAGATCGCCAATCTCACGCGTCTGGCGGAGCCGGCCACGGAGCTCGTGAACATCGTGGGTCCGATCTGCGAGAGCGCCGATGTCCTCGGCCATGACCGTCTGCTGCCTCCTACCCGGGAGGGTGACGTCATCCTGATCGCGAATGCCGGCGCCTACGGGCACTGCATGAGCTCGCACTACAACCTGCGCGAACCCGCCGAGGAGCTGTTGCTCTGAAGAGGCCGGCACGGCGTTCCTCCAGCGGGCGTTCGCAACCGCCCCGAGGCCGCAGGAGATCGGCGGCCCGCTGGGGTCTGCGCGGCCTGCTCGTCGGGCTGCTGCTCGCGGGCGTCGGCTTTTGCTGCGCCTATGTCTTTTATCTGAACCTCCTGGTCACCCACCGTTTCGAGGGGTTGCGCTGGACGCTTCCGGCCCACGTTTATGCGGCTCCGATGGATCTTTACGTGGGGCTCGACCTGTCGCAGCCGCAGCTCGCACACGAGCTGCAGCGGCTCTCCTACCATCCGGTGACGGAGCTCCAGCAGCCCGGCACCTACCGTGTTTCGGGCGATCGCATCGACGTCGCGCTGCGCGCCGCGCAGTTCGCGGACGGCAACCGTCCGGCGACGGTGCTCTCCGTACTCTTCGGTCCCGCAGGCATCCAGGACCTGCGCGACAGCGCGGGCCGCGAGGTGCCGGTGACCCGGCTCGACCCGCTCCTCATCGGCAGCCTCTTTCCGAGTGATGGTGTCGACCGCATCGTGGTGACGCCCCAGGAAGTGCCGCCGCTCCTGCCGGCAGCGCTCAAGGCGGTGGAGGATCGCAGCTTCGATACCAATCGGGGTGTCGACCCGATCGCCATCCTGCGGGCGCTGTGGGTGGACCTGCGGTCGCGCCGGATCGAGGAGGGCGGCAGCACGCTGACCCAGCAGCTCGTCAGGAGTTACTTCCTGAGCAACCGGCAGACCTTCGGGCGCAAGGCGCGCGAAGCGATCATGGCGGTCTCGCTCGCCGCGCACTTCAGCAAGGCGGATCTCATGAACGCCTATATCAACGAGATCTTCCTCGGCCAGGACGGCAACCGCTCCATCCACGGCTTTGGTCTCGCCAGCGAGTTCTATTTCGGCAGGCCCCTCGCGGAGCTCGACCTGCCGCAGATCGCGACATTGGTGGCCATCGTGCGCGGACCGACCTACTACGATCCGCGCCAGCATCCGCAGCGGACCCTCGCCCGGCGCAACCTGGTGCTGCAGATCCTGGCGCAGCAGGGTGTCGTGAAGCCCGCGCAGGCGCAGGCCGCCGAGGAGCTGCCCCTCGGGGTGACTCATGGTGCCTCAGGCGCCTACTACCCCGCTTACCTCGATCTCGTGCGCCGCACGCTGCAGCGCGACTATCCGGAGAAGGAGCTGACCGAGGCGGGCCTGCGGATCTACACCAGTTTGCAGCCGCGCGTGCAGGAGCTGGCGGAGCAGTCGCTGGATACGCAACTGCAGGGGCTTGACAAGCGGCACCATCGCCGCGACGCAAAGCTGGAAGGCGCTGTCGTCGTCACTTCGCCGCAGAGTGGTGATGTGCTGGCGATCGTTGGCGCCCGTGACGTCGATTTCGACGGTTTCAACCGTGCGCTGGATGCACATCGCTCCATTGGGTCGCTGGTGAAGCCATTCATCTATCTGACGGCGCTGGAGACGGGCCGCTATAACGCGGCGACGGTCGTCCAGGATCAGCCGGTGAGCATCAAGCTGGCAAACGGTCGCTACTGGCGGCCCGAGAACTTCACCCGCCGCACCTATGGGCCGGTGCCGGTGGTGCGTGCGCTCGCGGAGTCGCTGAACGACGCGACGGTCGGGGTGGGAATGGACATCGGACTCGACAAGGTCTCAGACACGTTGCAGCGCTTCGGACTGGAGCAGGCGCCGGATCAGGTGCCGGCGATGCTGCTGGGAGCGATCGACATCTCGCCGCTCGCGGTTGCGCAGCTTTACAACGGCATTGCGGACGGGGGATTTCGAACGCCTCTACGCGCCGTACAGGCGGTGGTCAGCGCCGACGGCCAGCCGCTAAAGGCATTCCCGCTGCAGGTGACTCAGGTCGCTCCTTCAGCGGACGTTTATGAAGTGTCGAGCATGATGGAACAGGTGATGACACACGGCACGGGCGTGCCGGCGCTGCGCATCCTGCCTCCGGGGCTCGTGACCGCGGGCAAGTCCGGGACCTCCTCGCAGGATCGCGACAGCTGGTTCGCGGGGTTCTCGGGCGGTGCGCTCGCCGTGGTCTGGGTCGGATACGATCATTACCAGCCCACGGGCCTGACGGGCTCGGAAGGCGCGCTGCCGGTCTGGGCCCACCTGATGGCCTCGCTCGGCACGCCGCCGCTCGAGATGCCGGCGCCCGAGGGCGTGACGGAAACCTGGATCGACTACATGACCGGCATGGGCGCGCAACCCGGTTGCGCGGGCGCCGTGCCGGTACAGGTGGCCTTGCCGGTGGGCACGCAGGTGCCGCCGCTGCCGGGGTGCGGAGCCGGTACGACGGCGGGAACGTTGTTGGATAGGGCCGGGCAGTTGCTGCACCGGCTGACGCATTGAGGAAGTTTGAAGTGACCAAGCTGATGTGGGGCGCGCTCGCCGTGGGCGGCCTGCTGAGCGGGTGCGCGTTGATGGGTCCGCCGCTGCCGGAAACCTCCGCCAGCGGGCCAGGCTATTCACAGCCCCAGGAGCGCCAGGCGCCGCCGGCCCCCGGATCCCCCGGTGCCCCACCCGCGCCCCAGGGTGCGCCGGCCTCCCCGCCGCCCGAGCAACAGGCGCCGCCGCCGCAGTTCACGCTCGGCGCCGCGGCCCAGTCGCTGGTCGGTGCGGCACACGTGCAGGAGCAGAGCCGCAACTTCGGCCTCGCGGCCGAGACGCTGGAGCGGGCGCTGAGCATCGAGCCGCGCAATCCGCTGATCTGGATCGAGCTCGGCAAGGAAAACATCATGGCCGGCAATCCGGCGCAGGCCTATGGGATGGGCCGCAAGGCCGTCTATCTCGCAAGCGGCGATCCGCACGCGCAGTCGGCTGCCTGGGAGCTCGTGGCGGCGTCGCTGCGGGCGCAGGGGCGCAACGACGAGGCTTATGCGGCGGAAGAGAAAGCGGTGAGTCTTTCGCCGCAGAATTGACGCGCCGATCGTGGGCTCACAAGAGCCGCTGCCAGAGCCGCCAGAACCACGCCTTCACGTGCTCCATCGTGCCTTGCCGGTGGACGAACTGCCAGTCGATGAGCCGGCCGTGACGCATATCGGCTTCGATTCCGGCGCGCAGCTGATCGGCCGTCTTGCTGCCCAGCACGACAACATCGACCTCGTCATTGAAGAGGACGCTGCGCTGATCGAAGTTGGAGGAGCCGACGAGCGACCATACGCCGTCGACCACCATCGTCTTTGAATGCACGATGCCGGTGCGGCGCTCGTAGATCTTGATGCCGGCCCGTAGCAGTCCGGCATAGTAGGAGCGCTGTACCGGGAGGATCTCGGGTATGTCAGTGTGTGAGGGAAGGATGATGCGTACGTCGACGCCTCGGCGCGAGGCGGAGCGCAGCGCGACCAGCTCCTGGTGGGTCGGTACGAAGTAGGCGGCGGTCATCCAAACGCTGGTTTGAGAAGTACGAATGGCCGTCAGTACCGTCGCGTAATAACGCCTCGCCAGCTTCGTCGGACTGCTGCCGATCACGCGCACGATCTGCTTGTCCTGCGGGTGCATGGCCGGCGGCTGCTCGGGCGTGAGCGGCGGTCCGTTCTGCTCCCGCCAGTGCTCGCGGAAGAGCTGATCCAGCTGCGGTACGACCGGGCCCCGAATCTCCAGGTCAGTGTCGTGCCACACGGGGTGAGACGTGGGAGGGGGCTGCTGCTTCCTGCCCTTGCTGCCGATCCCGCCGTGAGTGAGTGATGGGGCGCTCTCGTAGTCCGTGCTGAGATTCACGCCGCCCACGATGGCGAGAGTGTCGTCGGCTACCAGGATCTTGCGGTGATCGCGGTCATTGGGCGAATAGTGCGTGAACGCCCCGCGCAGCGGATTGATGGGGTTGTATTGCACCAGCTTGACGCCGGCGTCGCGCAGTTTCGTATAGAACTCCGCCGGCGTTCCCATGGAGCCCACGGCATCATAGATGATGCGTACCCGCACGCCCGAGCGGCTCTTTTGCGCCAGCAGATCGGCGAGGTCGCGACCGCCGCTGCGTACATCCTGGAAAATATAGTATTCGAGGTCGATGAATCGCTTGGCGCCCGCTATCGCGCGGAACATTGCCGGGAACGTCTGCGCCCCATCCTGCAGTACTTGCACGCTGTTCCCGGCATAGAGCGGGCTGTCCGCGATGATCTGGTCCACCGCCAGATGGAGGTCGAGAACGTTCGCGTTGGGGGCCTGCAGGGCTATGCGCGCGAGTACCTTCCTGGCCTGGCGCGCCGACAGCGGACCCCGCGTGCCATAGACGCGAATCTGCTGCGCGCCCCCGGCTTCCTGCAGTAACTGCGCTTCATTGACGATCGGCACGTGCACGCACGCGCTGAGTCCGGCGAGGGCGGCGGCGAGCAGGACGAGTCTGCGCGGAGGATGGCGCATGGGACTGTGGGGAATTCCTTGGAACGACACCTCAGGCGAGGCCCTGAGGTGCCGAACCAAGAATCGTACCCGAGTCCGGTTACAGCCGTTGCGAATACCCCACGCGCCGGCAAAGGAGCATCAGAACGTAAATGTCACGTCCGCGGAGAAGAGGCGCGCACCGTCTGTATAAGGCATCTGGAAGTGCTCATACTCCAGGCGGCCGCCGAGGGGCCCCCAATGCGCTTGAATGCCGCCGCCCCAAGCGAAGCTGGTGCCGTTGCGGTTCAGCGCAAAGACTGTGCTGTTGGGCCCCTGGGTACTGCCGCTCAAGGTCCAGCGGGCGCCGCCGGCTTTGCCGAAAATATCCACCGGCCCGAGGGGGATCAGGCCCACTCCGAAGAGACTGAACTCCCGCGCGGTGGCATGGCCGGAAGGATTGTAACCTCCCAGAAGCCCGGCGCTCTGGTGGCCAAGATCGGCGTAGTCGGCCTCGACGGCGAACGGCGGTATGGGACGGAAGCCCACGATAGCCTTCCAGGCGTTGTCGTCGATCTTGAAGCCGTATCCGGTGGTGCCGAAGACGTTGTTCACCTGCGCTCTGACATAGCCGCCGCCGACATAGAGGCCGGTATCGGCCGCCGTTGCCGGGTTCTGCGTGCCCCAGCGGCTCGACCAGTAATCCTGCGCCCGGGCGGCGCCGGTGGCCGCCCCCAGCACGCAGGCGAGCACGCCCACATAGAGGATCGATTGTCGCATTTTCGCATCTCCGTGCCGGACACCAACGGCCCGGCTCATGGCGTCACTAGCGAGCAGCGTTCCCGGGGTCGCGCCGACGGCCAAGATCCGCGCGGGCTTGCGCTCAGTCGAGCTCCCATCGCAGGCCGGCGAACACCTCATCGGAAACGCGATCGTTGGGTTCCGCGACCAGTGTGAACTTCAGCCAGCGATAACCCGCCTGGCCGGCCAGTCGCGGCGTGAACTGCACTTCCGCGCCCGCGGTGAAATCATAGAGATTGTCGGCATCACCGAAGGTGAGCACGCCGGGCGAGTAGAAAGCGCTTCCGAACGCCGCGATGCCCCAGCGTGGCAGCAGCATGTAGCGCGCATCGACGCCGAAGGCGGCGGCAAAGACGTCGGTCTTCTTCAGCGCGTTGAGCAGTGCCAGGTAACCCTGTGGACCAACATCTATCGTCAGTCCCGGAAGCAGATGGAGGTTGGTATGGAACATGAGCGCGGTCGAGGCGATGAGGTCCCGGTCCTCCGACAGCAGGAAACCGTAGTCCATATCGCTGCGTCCGCCGTTCACTTCCCATGGTGACGGTGCCAAATAGCGCAGCTGCAGCACGCTGTTGCCACCGTTCGCTTCAACAGCAGTGGTGACGTTTGTGGGCCGCGGCTCCTGTGCGTGAGCCACGCCGCCGGCCAACAACAGTAATCCCAAGATCAAGCCATACTTCATGTTTCGCCCTCTCTGCGGCCGGCCCTATTGCCGGCGTCGCGAACGGGCGACAGAAGTCGCGAGATTCGTTCCTGTGGCCAGTCTCAGCTACGGCTCGCCGCGAAGCTGAGTGCGGCGGCGTGCCGGGATTGCAGCTCCGCGACGACATGCGCGAGGCGCAGCCCGCGGCTCTGGAGCAGAAGTAACAGATGGTAAAGGAGGTCGGCGGACTCGGCCACCACCTTGTCGTCCGTCTCCGTCACGGCCGCCAGCGCTACTTCGAGGCCTTCCTCGCCCACCTTCTGCGCCATGCGCTTCGGTCCTTCGGCATGAAGCCGTGCGGTGTAGCTTCCCTCGGGACGATCCGCCATGCGCTGCGCGATGATGGATTCGAGTGTTCCGAGAAACTCGAGACTCGGGAACCTGTCGGCGTGGGGCTGGACGACCGGCTGTCCATCGCCGAAGCAGGTGGGCGTGCCGAGATGGCACACGGGACCCACGGGCAGGGCTGTTACCAACAGCGTGTCGCGGTCGCAGTCGGTGCGCGCCGCGACGAAGTCGAGCGTATGGCCCGAGGTCTCGCCCTTCTCCCAGAGACACTGACGGCTGCGGCTGAAGAACACGACGCGACGCCGCGTCAGGGTTTCGCGCAGCGCCTCCCGATTCATATAGCCCAACATCAGCACCGCGCCGCTGTCGGCGTGCTGCACGACGGCGGGGAGCAGGCCGCCGGTCTTGTCGAAGTCGAGCGTGGCGATGTCGGCCACGGTCAGCGATGCTCCGGGAACGGTAGTCGTACTCATGGTCGTATCGAGACACCGGCGGCGCGTAGCGCCCGCTTGAGATCCGGAATGGCGATGGTACCCGTGTGGAAGACACTGGCGGCGAGCGCGGCGTCGACGCCGGCTTCGCGAAATACCGCGGCGAAGTGCTCAGGGGTGCCCGCGCCGCCGGAGGCGATGAGTGGCACGTGGCAGATCTCCCGCACGGCTCGCAGCTGGGTGATGTCATACCCGTCGCGCACGCCGTCACTGCCCATGCAGTTGAGCACGATCTCGCCCGCGCCGCGCTCCTGAACCTCGCGTACCCATGCGAGTACGTCGCGGCCCGATTCGCGGGTGCGTTGCGGGTCGCCCGTGAACTGGAAGGCGCGGTAGCCTTCACCGGTGAGCTGGCTGTCGATGCCGACGACCACGCATTGCGAGCCGAAGCGGCCGCTGAGCGCGTCGATGAGGCCGGGATCGGCCAGCGCCGGGGAGTTGATCGATACCTTCTCCGCGCCGGCATTGAGGACTTCCTCGGCGTCGGCCACGGAGCGGATGCCGCCCGCAACGCAGAAGGGAATATCCAGCACCCGCGCCACTTTGTTCACCCAGCCGCGATCCACGGAACGCCGCTCGGGGCTCGCCGTGATGTCGTAGAAGACGAGCTCGTCGGCGCCCTCGTCGCGATAGCGGGCGGCGAGCTCCATGATGTCGCCCACGACCCGGTGGTCGCGGAATCGCACACCTTTTACGACCTGCCCGTCGCGGACGTCGAGGCAGGGAATTATGCGTCGGACAAGAATGGTCGCAGCTCCTCGGGTCTGAAGCGCTCTTCGAGCAGGGCTTTACCGCTCACGGCCGCGGCCGCGCCGAGGCGGGCGAGTGCGGTGAGATCGGCGGCATCGCGCACGCCGCCCGAAGCCTGCCAGGCAATGCGCGGAAATCGCCCGATGGCCTCGCGATAGAGGTCGAGATTGGGTCCCGCGAGCGTACCGTCGCGCTCGATGTCGGTACAAAGAACATGGCGCACCGCCGCCGCGGGGTAGAGCGTGAGCGCCTCCCAGAGGGAGAGGGAGGTGCCCGACTTCCAGCCGCGCGTGCGCACCTGCGGATCGTCCTGGTCGTAACGGACATCGAGCGCCAGGCAGATGTGATCCGCCCCGAACCGGCTCGCCCACTCGATCACCTCGTCGGGCCGCTCCACCGCGGCGCTGCCGACGACCACGCGCTCGACTCCGCTCGAGATCAGGTCCTCGATGGTCTGCGCCGAGCGGATGCCGCCGCCCACCTGCAGCTTCGGGCCGCGTTGCGCCGCCAGATCGAGGATGACCTCACGATTGGCGAGCACGCCGTCGCGCGCCCCGTCCAGGTCGACGATGTGTACCCACGACGCCCCGAGCGCCTGATACTTCTCCAGGAGCTCGCGCGGCGTGTACTCGTAGCGCGTCTCCGCTGCAAAGTCTCCCTGATAGAGGCGAACACATCGTCCGCCCCGCAGATCAATCGCAGGAATCAACAACATCGGGGGAGGGCCTCCGTACGCTCAAGCCAGTTTGAGGAAGTTGCCGAGGAGCCGGGCGCCCGCGCCCGCGGAGCGCTCCGGGTGAAATTGCGTGCCCCAGAAATTGCCCCGCCTGACCACCGCCGATACCGTTTCTCCATAATCCACTTGCGCCAGCGTCACCTCCGACGCCGGCACCGCGTAGCTGTGCACGAAATAGAAGTACTCGTCAGCCCCGATCCCCTGAAGCAGCGGATCCTGCCGCGCCTCGCTCAGCTGGTTCCACCCCATGTGCGGCACCGGCCGCCCCGGCGCGGCCTGCAGTCGCCGCACGGTCCCCGGCATCACCCCCAGGCACTCGGTCGTTCCCTCCGCCGAGCGCTCGAAAAGGAGCTGCATTCCGAGGCAGATGCCGAGCACCGGCTGGCGCAGTGTCGGCAGCAGCTCCGCGATACCGGCTCGCCGCAGGCGCTGCATGGCATCCGTCGCCGAGCCGACTCCCGGCAGCAGGACTCGGGTCGCGCCGGCGATCGCTCGCGCATCCGAGCTCACCGTCGCCCGCGCGCCGAGCCGCTCCAGCGCGAATTGCAGCGAGGCGAGATTGGCGCCGCCGCTGTCGATGATCACCGCTTCGCTCACAACACTCCCTTCGTGCTCGGCAGCTCGTGGCTCTCGCGGCGCAGCGCCTGGCGCAGCGCGCGGCCGACTCCCTTGAAGCAGCCCTCGATCATGTGGTGGCTGTTCTCGCCCGTAACGCTGACGTGCACCGCCGCGCCGAGCGACTCCGCCAGCGAGCGGAAGAAGTGCGGTACCAGCTCCGTCGGCAGGCCGCCCACCGCCTCGCGGTTGAAATGCCCGGAGAACTGGGCGAAGGCGCGTCCCGAGAGGTCGATGGCGACCTGCGCCTGGGCCTCGTCCATCGCCAGCAGGAAGCCATAGCGGGCAATGCCCACCTTCGAGCCGAGCGCGCGGCGCAGGGCTTCCCCGAGCGCGAGTGCGCAATCCTCCACGGTGTGATGCTCGTCGATCTCGAGATCGCCCTTGCACGTGAGCTCGAGCCCGAAGCCGCCGTGCTTGGCGAGTTGCTCCAGCATGTGATCGAAGAAGCCGATGCCGGTCGCGATGCGGATGGGTGCCGGATCGTCGAGGTTCACGCGCACCTCGATAGCCGTCTCCCGCGTGCGACGCTCGACCTGTGCGCGGCGTGACGTGAGGGTCTTTACGGCAGCGGCCCATGTTTCATCCGCGGTACCGTGCCGGCGAACTCGCACGCCGCGCATGCCGAGGTTGGTTGCGAACTGCAGGTCGGTCTCGCGGTCGCCGACGACCGCGCTGGATGAGGCGTCGACGCCGCTCGTGCGGATGTAGTCCGCAACCAGCCCCGTGTTGGGCTTGCGGCAGCCGCAGCCCTGGTGTTTGAGGTGCGGGCAGACGAAGACCGCATCGAACTCGACACCCTGCGAGCGCAGCGTCTCGAGAATGAACTGCTGCGGCCCTTCGAAGGCCGGTTGCGGGAATGAGTCGGTGCCGAGCCCGTCCTGGTTGGTCACCATCACCAGGCGATAGTCGTGGCGGGCGAGGTCCGCCAGGGCGGCAAAGACTCCCGGCATGAAGCGCACCTTCTCCAGGGAGTCGACCTGCTCGTCGGGCGGCTCTTCCACGATGGTGCCGTCGCGATCGATGAACAGCGTCGCCGCCGGACGGGTCATCGCCATGCCTCCAATAAACGACCGTTCTGCTCCGGCGCCCCGACCGTGATGCGTAGCGCCCGCCCGAGTCCCAGGTATCCGCGTGCGTCGCGAACGAGAAGCCGCGCTTCGCGGGCGCGCGCCAGGGCCGCACCGGCATCCTCGAATTCCGCCAACAGGAAGTTGGCATCGCTGGGCCACACTTTCGTGATGCGCTTCATCCGCGGGAGCGCCTCCACGAGCCGCGAGCGCTCGGCGAGCAGCACCTGCAGGCGCGAGCGCGCCTCGGCGCGAGCCTCGGGGGTCAGCCGGTCGAGCACCGCTTCGAGGGTCAACTGCGGGATGGCGTACGGCGGGATGATCTTGCGCAACAGGGCGATGATCTCCGGATCCGCGATGAGCGCACCGCAGCGCGCGCCCGCCAGGCCGTAGGCCTTGGACAGGGTGCGCAGGATCGCCAGGTTGGGCAGCTCCGCCACCCGACGCGCGAGGCTCGGTCGCGAGGCGAACTCGATGTAGGCCTCATCGACGACCACCACCGCTCGTCCGGCCAGTCGCCGCGCGACGCGCAGGATCGCGTCCTCATCGAGCAGGTTTCCGGTCGGGTTGTTGGGCGAGCAGAGGAAGACCAGCTTGACGGCCGCGGTGCAGCGCTCGAGCAGGGCGTCCGCATCGAGCGCGAAGCCGTCTTTCGCGATCAGAGGCGCTTGCAGTACCTCGGCGCCCTGAATGCGCGCGCTGACGGAATACATGCCGAAGGTCGGCGGGCACACGAGCACCGCATCCTGTCCGGCGCGGCAGAAGGCACGAGTCAGCAGATCGATGGCCTCATCGCTGCCGCGTCCCACGAGGACGGATGCGGGAGCGACCGCGTAGAGCTGCGCGAGTCCCTCGACGAGCGCACGCGGCTGCGGCTCCGGATAGCGGTTGAGTCCCGCGCGCGATCCATCATCCACGGGACGCCACGGCAGCTCGTTGGCATGCAACCGCTCGAGGCTCGGCTCCCATGAGGCGTGCTCGTACGGCTTCAGCGCCACGATGTCGGGTCGAGCAAGCTCGCGCACCCAGCTCACGGCATGCTCCCGGTGCGCGGCGCCGCCGGCGCAGCCTCGGGGGCGAGAGCCGCGAGCCGGCGCGTGACGGCGCCGGCGTGCGCATCGAGTCCCTCGAGCCGCGCCAGGGTGACGGCGACCGGACCGAGCGAGCGCAGCCCCTCGGGCGAGAGCTCCTGCACGGTGATGCGCTTGACGAAGTCGAGCACCGAGAGACCGCTGTAGGCGCGTGCATAGCCGTAGGTCGGCAGCACATGGTTGGTCCCCGAGCAGTAATCGCCCATCGGCTCCGGCGACCAGTCGCCGAGGAACACCGAGCCGGCGCTCGTGATCCGCTCGAGCCAGCGGCGCGGCTCGCGCACCTCGAGGATGAGGTGCTCCGCGGCGTACTCGTTGGCGACCTCGAAGGCGCTGCCGAGATCCGGCACGACGATGCAGCGGCTGCTCGCGAGTGACTGCTCCAGGATGGCGTGCCGCGAGAGCGTGCGTGTCTGGCTGACGACTTCGGCGGCAACCGCCGCGGCCAGCTGACTGCTCGGCGTCACCAGAATCGCCTGCGCCTGGGTATCGTGCTCCGCCTGCGCGAGCAGGTCCGCCGCCACGAACTCGGCGCGTGCGCTGTCGTCGGCGATCACGAGCACTTCCGAGGGGCCCGCGGGCAGGTCGCAGGCGGCGCCTGCCGGATCGGCGGCCACCGCCTGCTTCGCGGAGGTGACCCAGGCGTTGCCCGGTCCGAAGATCTTGTCGACCTTGGGCACGGTCTCGGTGCCATAAGCCATTGCGGCAATGGCCTGAGCGCCGCCCACCTTGAATACGGATTCGATGCCGCACAGTCTGGCCGCGACCAGGACCGCGGGATTGGCGCGACCATCCCGTCGCGGCGGCGTACAGAGCACCCGACGCGGGCAGCCGGCGATGCGCGCCGGCACGGCCAACATCACCACGGCCGACGGCAGTGGCGCGGAGCCGGCCGGTACGTAGAGGCCAACGGAGGAGATCGGCCGGATGACCCGCTCGCAGCGCACGCCGGGCATCGTCTCGAGCGTCATGCCTTCCGGCTGCTGCGCGCGATGAAAGCGCTCCACGTTGTCGATCGCGCGCTCGAGCGCGGCCCGCTGCTCAGACGTCACTGCGCGCTCGGCCTGCGAAAGCTCCTGCGGGCTCACCGCGAGACTCTGCAGCTGCGCGCCGTCGAAGCGGCGGCTGTAGGCGCGCAGCGCCTCATCGCCATCGGCGCGCACGTTCGCGATGATTTCGCGGGCGAGCGTGTCGACGTCGGCGCGGGCGGCCTGTGCGGGCCGCGCCAGCGCCGCGCGGCGCTCACCGGCGGAGAGCGATTCCCAGTCGAGGATGCGCATTGCTCAGGCCAGCATCTTTTCGACCGGCAGCACGAGCAGGGCGCTGGCGCCGGCCTTCTTCAGGCTCTCGAGCGTCTCCCAGAACACGTTCTCGCGACAGACGGCGTGGATCGCCACCCGGTCGGGATGACCTTCGAGCGGGATGATGGTCGGCGACTCGCTTCCCGGCAGCAGCTTGCGGATCTCGGGCAGCGCGGTCCGCGGCGCATGCAGCATGATGTACTTGCTCTCGCGCACCTGCTGCACGCCGTCGATGCGCATGAGCAGGCGCTCGACCCATTCATTCTTCACCGCCGGCAGATCGAGCGGCGTGCGGATCAGCACGGCATGACTCTCGAGCACCGTCTCCACCTCCCGCAGGTGGTTGGCTTGCAGCGTCGAGCCGGTCGAGACGAGATCGCAGATCAGGTCCGCCCGTCCGAGGCGCGGTGCGATCTCTACAGCGCCGGAAAGCGTGACGATCTCCGCCGCGACATCACGATCGCGCAGATACTTTTCGAGCAGGTACGGATAGGTCGTCGCGATGCGCTTGCCGCGCAGGCTGCGCGGTCCTTCGAACGATGCGCCCTCCGGCACCGCCAGACAGAGGCGGCAGCGGCCGAAATCGAGCGTGCGCACCTGCTGGAAGCGCGCCGCATGACCGCGCGCGGCCAACTCCAGGCGCTTCTCCTCGAGGACATTGAGGCCGACGAGGCCGAGATCGCAGACATCCTCCTGCACCAGGTCCGGGATGTCGTCGTCGCGCACGAAGAGCACGTCGAGCGGCATGTTCTCGCCGTAGGCCATCAGCTGATCCTTGCCCCGCGAGATCTTCAGCCCGCAGCGCACGAGCAGGTCGAGCGAAGGGTCCGTCAGCCGCCCGGACTTCTGGATGGCGAGCTTCAGGCGTTGCTCATCCATGGCGCGGCGCCTCCACTTGCGGACGCGTCTTGTCCAACCTGGAAACGGCGAGCGTGTAGCCTCCGTTGCCGGCGGCAAGAAAACGCGCCACGCGTCCGATGGTCGTGACGCTGACGCCGGTCAGGCGGTGGATTTCGCGGTAGGGCAGCCCGCGTCCGAGGTATTCCACCACGGCCCAACGGTCGGCCATGGCCTGGATCTCCGCCGGCGTGCACAGGTCGCGAAAGAAGGCGCGCACTTCCTCGGCGGCGCGCAGGCTCGCGATGGCGGCGTAGAGGTTGCGCTCGGCGAGCGCCTCCTGCCGGGGGGTGAGGCTGCGATGGATCTTCATGGCGTCTCAATGTAATAGCGTGCTAGTACATTAACACGAAAGCACGCGCCCGGGCCAGGCGGGCTTGACGTGTTGCGTGCCCGCACCATAAACTCTCCGTCACTCATCGAGACCGGCTGAGGGATAAGGCCCTTAGACGCCGGGGCAACCGCCAGGCCTAACCATCCTGGAAAGGTGCCAACTCCTGCGATTCAGGCCGCGCCTTGGCGCGCTCCGGATCGACAGATGAGCGGTAGCGTAGCCTTGCCGCGCCTTTTCAGGCGCGTGCGGGATGGACGCGACAACCCGCCAGATTCCTGGCGGGCGCTCCGCAGGAGGGCCGATGAGGCCGGGCCATTCAAGCGGAGCTTCAGATGAACGCCATTGCCGAGCCGGTCGTGATCCCTCCGGGGACTCATGCTCCCGTGCTGGCGGCCGCCGATCCGGCGGTACGCGAGGGGATACTCGAAATCCCCGGCGAAATGGCCCTCCATCATGGCGGCCGGTTGCGTGGCGTGCGCCTCGCCTGGCGCCTGGTCGGTCATGCGAACGCTCCCGTGGTCTGCGCCCTCGGCGGTATTTCCGCCAGCCGGCGCGTCTGCGGCGGCGAAGAGCGCAAGGGCTGGTGGCGCGAGATCGCCGGCGCCGAGCGGGCGCTGGACACTCACCGTTATCGCGTTCTGAGCTTCGACTATCTCGGCGGCGACGGCGAAACGACGGGACCGCGGCCGGGGGAGACCTTCCCGAGCGTCTCCACGTACGACCAGGCCGAGCTGCTGCTGCGCCTGCTCAATCACTTGGGCATCAAGGCGCTGCGCGCGATCGCCGGCGGCTCGTACGGCGGCATGGTCGCGCTGGCCTTCGGCGAGCGGTATCCGGAACGGGCGGGGCGATTGCTGGTGCTGTGCGCGTCGGATAGACCCCATCCGCTCGCGACGGCCTGGCGCAGCGTGCAACGCGAGATCGTGCGCATCACGCTCGAGAGCGGCCGCGCGGCCGAGGGACTGAAGCTCGCCCGGGCACTGGCGATGGCGACCTACCGCAGCGGTGAGGAGCTCGGTGCGCGCTTCGCCGGCACGCCGGCCTTCGAGTCGGAGCGGTTCGTCTTTCCGGTCGAGCGCTACCTGATGGCGCGCGGCAGCGACTACGCGGCGCGCCACCGGCCCGAGTCCTTCCTCTGTCTGTCGGAATCCATCGATCTGCATCACGTGGATGCCAGCCGCGTCTTCGTCCCGACCCTCGCCGTCGGTGTCCGCGAGGACCAGCTGGTCCCGATCGCGGACGTGCGCGGCATGGTGGCCCGCCTGGGCGCCGGCCGCTTCCACGAGGTTTCCTCCATTTACGGTCATGACGCCTTCCTCAAGGAACCGCAGCAGCTGCGCGGCGCCTTCGCCGCGGCGTTGGAGATGAACTGAGCCATGAGCAAGCTGACACGCCGCCCTACCGCCGATCAGGTCACTCAGACCGTGCGCGCGGGCCTGGAATGCGACGACGCCACCGGCGCCGTCGTGCCGCCTATCCACCTCACTTCGACGTTCGCGTTCCGCGGCTTCGGCGAGAAGCGCCGCTACGACTACACGCGTTCGGGCAATCCCACGCGGGATCTGCTCGGCGAGGCCATCGCGGAGCTTGAGTTGGGAGCCGGTGCCGTCGTGACCGCGACCGGCATGGCCGCGGTGACGCTGACGGGCTACCTGATTCCGGCCGGCGCACGCATCGTGGCGCCGCATGATTGCTATGGCGGAACGTATCGTCTGTTCGACGCCTGGGCGCGCCGTGGCGAGCGCGATGTGGAGTTCGTCGACTTCGGCGACCTCGCGGCCGTCAAGACCGCCCTGGCGAAACCTGCGGCGCTGCTCTGGATCGAGACGCCCAGCAATCCGCTGCTGCGCATCACGGATATCGAGCACTTCGCGGCGCTCGGGCATGCGGCCGGCGCGCTGGTCGTGGTCGACAACACGTTTCTTTCGCCTGCCTGGCAGCAACCGCTGACCCTCGGCGCCGACCTGGTCGTGCATTCGACGACGAAGTATCTGAACGGCCACAGCGACGTAGTGGGTGGGGCCGTGGTGGCCCGAACCCAGGAGCTGCACGAGCAGCTCGCCTGGTGGGCCAACTGTCTGGGCATCACCGGCGCTCCGTTCGACAGCTATCTGACGCTGAGAGGCCTGCGCACGCTGCACGCGCGGCTCGAGCATCACGGCCGCAACTCCGTCGCGCTGGCGCAATGGCTCGTGGCGCAGCCCGGCGTGAGCCACGTCTATTACCCCGGCCTGCCGACTCATCCTGGGCACGAGATTGCCCGCCGCCAGCAGCGCGGCTACGGCGCCGTGGTCACCCTGGAGCTCGAGGGAGGACACGAGGCGGTAAGAGCCTTCTGCTCCGACCTCAACTGCTTCTCGCTGGCGGAGTCCCTGGGCGGCGTCGAGAGCCTGATCGCCCATCCGGCCACCATGACCCATGCCGCGATGGATCCGGCCGCGCGTCAGAAGGCGGGCCTGGTGGATGGTCTCATCCGCCTCTCCATCGGCATCGAATCGCTGGAGGATCTGCGCGCCGACCTGGCGGCCGGCCTCGAGCGCGCCGCGCGCGCCTGCCCGCAGCCGAGGGTGACGCTCGCTGCCGCCTGCTGAGCGGGTCGGCAGTCAGGGTCGCGTGGCGCCCGCCTCAGGCGCCGGCTTCGTTTTGAATCATCCGCACCACCACATCGCCGACCGCCTCCGTGGAGAGGGCGTGCTCGCGGCTGGATGAGATATCCGGAGTGCGTGCGCCCTGTTCGATGGCCTCGGATACGGCCCGCTCCAGCGCAGCGGCTTCGGCCTCGAGTCTGAGGGAGTGCCTGAGGAGCAGGGCAACGCTCAGGATCGTCCCGCAGGGATTGGCGATTCCCTGACCGGCGATATCCGGCGCCGAGCCGTGTATCGGCTCGTAGAGGCCGCGGCTGCCTTCACCCAGTGAGGCCGAGGGCAGAAGTCCAAGCGATCCCGCCAACATCGATGCCTCATCGGTGAGGATGTCGCCGAACATATTCTCGGTCACCAGCACATCGAAATCGCGCGGCCGGCGGATGAGGTGCATGGCCGCGGAGTCCACCAGCATGTGCTCGAGCGACACGTCCTGGAACTCCGCCTTCATCACCCGGGCGGTCACTTCACGCCACAGCCGCGAAGTCTCGAGCACGTTCGACTTGTCGATCGACACCAGCTTGCGCCGCCGACTTCGGGCGAGCCGGGCGGCCACTCGCACTACTCTCTCGACTTCCTCGACGGTGTACGTACAGACGTCCGTCGCCGAGCGCGCATCGCGACGTTTGTCGCCGAAGTAGATTCCGCCGGTGAGCTCGCGCACGAAGACGAGATCGACACCCTCCAGCATCTGCGGCTTCAGCGTCGAGGCGGAGAGGAGGGCGGGATGCACCTTCACCGGGCGCAGGTTTGCATAGACTCCGAGCGCCTTGCGCAGCCCGAGGAGGCCCTGCTCCGGCCGCACCTTCGCCTCCGGTGCCGACCACTGCGGGCCGCCGATGGCGCCCAGAAGAACGGCGTGCGCCTCGAGACACGCCTGTAGCGTGCCCTCGGGCAGCGGGTTGCCGCAAAGCTCGATGGCGGCGCCGCCGAAGGGCAGCTCGGTCAGCTCGAACTGATGGCCATGAGCATCGGCGACCGCACGCAGGCACCGCAATCCCTGCGCCACGACTTCAGGTCCGATGCCATCGCCTGGCAGAACGGCAATCTTGGCCTTCATGTCTTAAACGCCGACTTTCTCGCGCCGTTGCTCGTACGTCGCGATCTCGTTCTCCCGCCCGAGCAGGAAGCCCAGCTCATCGACGCCGTTCATCAGGCAGTAGCGGGTGAATGGCTCGAGCGGAAAGCGCACCGCCTGCCCGGAAGGCAGCGTCAGAGTCGTGCTCTCGAGATCGATAGTGACCTCGACGCCCGGATGCTCCAGCAGCCAGGCGTGAGCGGCCGGATCGATGATGACCGGCAGGAAGCCATTCTTCAGTGAGTTGCTGCGAAAGATATCCGCGATCTGCGTGCTCACCACTGCGCGAAAGCCGTAATCCGCAAGCGCCCACGGCGCATGCTCGCGCGATGAGCCGCAGCCGAAGTTGTTGCCGGCGACCAGGATGGTGCAGCCCTGGGTCTCCGGCCGGTTCAGCACGAAGTCCGGCTTCGGCGCGCCATCGCTGTCGTAGCGCCAGTCGGCGAAGAGGTGCGCGCCCAGGCCGGTGCGCGTCGTCGTGGTGAGAAACCGCGCCGGAATGATCTGGTCGGTATCCACATCGCTCGCGGCGAGCACCGCGGTTCGCGAGCGTAGCGTCTTGATCGGTTCCACTGCGCAGCTCCTACATCAGCTCGCGCGGGTCGGTGACCCGGCCGCGTACAGCGGAGGCCGCGGCAGTCAGCGGGCTTGCGAGCAGCGTCCGCGCGCCCACGCCCTGGCGGCCCTCGAAGTTGCGATTGCTGGTGCTGACGGCGTACTGCCCCTTCGGCACCAGGTCCCCGTTCATGCCGAGGCACATCGAGCAGCCGGATTCGCGCCACTCCGCGCCGGCCTCGAGGAACACCTTGTGCAGTCCCTCCGCCTCGGCCTCGCGCTTGACCTCCTGCGAGCCCGGGACCACCAGCATCTGTACGCCAGGGGCAACCTTGCGGCCGCGCAGCACCGAAGCCGCATCGCGCAGATCGGAGAGGCGCCCGTTGGTGCAGCTGCCGACGAAGACCACGTTGACCGGCTGCTCGGCGACCGGATGGCCGGCCTCGAATCCCATGTAAGCGAGCGATTTCGCGAATGCCGCATCGCCCGGACGCTGCGGGATCGTCCCTGAGATCGGAATGACCATGCCCGGGTTGGTGCCATAGGTCACCATCGGCTCCAGCCTCGAAGCGTCGATGTCGACTTCGCGGTCGAAGCGCGCGCCCGCATCGGTGGGAAGCTGGCGCCACTGCTCGAGCGCCTTCTCCCAGGCCTCGCCCCGCGGCGCGCGCGGGCGGCCCGACAGGTAGGCGTAGGTCGTCTCGTCCGGGGCGATCATGCCGGCGCGTGCCCCGGCTTCGATCGACATGTTGCAGATCGTCATTCGCTCGTCCATGTCGAGAGCGTCGATGGTGTCGCCGCGATACTCGATGACGTGGCCGGTACCGCCCCCGACACCGATCCTGCCGATGATGGCGAGAATCAGGTCCTTGGCGGTCACGCCGGGCGCGAGCCTGCCAGCGACATTGATGGCGAGCGTGCGCGGCTTGCGCTGCAGCAGACATTGCGTCGCCAGCACATGTCCTACCTCGGTCGTGCCGATGCCGAAGGCGAGGGCGCCCAGCGCCCCGTGCGTGCTCGTATGGCTGTCGCCGCAGACCACGGTTTTGCCGGGCTGAGTGAGACCGAGCTCCGGCCCGATGATGTGCACGATGCCGCGGCGCGCGTGCCGCAGTCCGAGAAGCTCGACGCCGAAGGCGGCGCAGTTGACCTCGAGCTCATGGACCTGCCGCGCGGCCGCCTCGATGGCGATCGGCGCGCCGCCGAAGACCTGCTCCGTGCGCGTGGGCGTGGAGTGGTCCATGGTGGCGAAGGTCAGCTGCGGGCGCCGCACCTTCAGGCCGCGCTCGCGCAGCACGGTGAACGCCTGCGGCGAGGTGACTTCGTGGATGAGGTGCAGGTCTATGTAAAGGACGGCCGGGGTGTCAGGGGTCTCCGCCACGACTTCGTGGCGGCGCCAGACCTTCTCGAACAGCGTTTGTGGCGACGAGCTCATCAGGATCCGGCCTCAGACCGCCGCTTGCGCGGACCGTGCCGCGCCGCTGCGCTCCTCGCGGGAGCGGGTGCCGGCCTGCGCCAGCTCGATGCGATTGATGACCTCGAGGAAGGCCCGGGAGCTCGACTCCACGATGTTGGTGCTGACGCTCGAGCCGCGGTAGGTGCGTTGGTTGTATTCAACGTAGACCACCGCTTCGCCCTGCGCATCCTCGCCCTCGGTGACGCCGCGGATCTCGAACTTGCGCAGCATCACGCTGACGCCGGTTGCCGCCTCGATCGCTTTGAAGGCCGCATCGACCGGACCGTCACCGGACGCCTTGCGTTCCACCATCCGGCCGTCCGTGTGCCGCAACTGCACCATCGCGGTGGCCGGAGAATTGCTCGCCGCCATCGTGTCGAGGCTGGTGAGATTCCAGGGTCCGGACGCGCTGCCTTCGGCGCGCAGCACCAGCGCCTCGATGTCACCGTCGAAGAGCTCTTTCTTCTTGTCGGCGAGCGCCTTGAACTCCTCGAATACGCGGTTGAGCTCGGCCTCGTCGAGCTCGAACCCGAGAGCCTTCACGCGGTCGCGGAAGGCATGACGCCCGCTGTGCTTGCCCAATACCAGGTGACTGCGGGAGAGACCCACGTCCTCCGGGCGGAGGATCTCGTAGGTCGAGTGATGGCGCAGTACGCCGTGCTGGTGGATTCCGGCCTCGTGCGCGAACGCATTCTCGCCCACCACCGCCTTGTTGCGCGGCACGGGCATGCCCGTGATGCTCGAAACCAGTCGCGAAGTCGGATAAAGACGGTTGGTCTGGACTGCGGTCGTGACATTGAAGAACGCCGCGCGCGTCTTCAGCGCCATGACCACCTCCTCGAGCGAGCAGTTGCCGGCCCGCTCGCCGATGCCGTTGATGGTGCACTCCACCTGGCGCGCGCCGGCCACCACCGCCGTCAGGCTGTTGGCGACCGCCATCCCGAGATCGTCGTGGCAATGGACGGACAGTCGTATCCCGTCGATGCCGCGCACGTTCTTACGCAGATAGCGGAAGAGCTCCGCGAACTCATCCGGCACCGTGTATCCCACGGTGTCGGGAATGTTCACCGTGGTCGCGCCGGCCTCGATGGCCGCCTCGACCACCTGCGCCAGGAACTCGAGCTCCGTGCGCGAGGCATCCTCGGGCGAGAACTCCACGTCCTCGCAGAGCTCCCTGGCGAGCTTCACGCCTTCGATGGCGGTGCGCAGGATCTCCTCCTGCGCCATGTTGAGTTTGTACTGGCGGTGGATGGCGCTGGTCGCCAGGAACACATGGACGCGCCGCCGGGGCGCATCGGCGAGCGCGCGCGCGGCGAGCTCGATGTCCTCGCGGTTGCAGCGCGCGAGGCCGCAGATGATGGGGCCCTGGACCTCGCGCGAGACCGCCTGCACGCTCTCCCAATCCCCTTTGGAAGCGGCGGGGAAGCCCGCCTCGATGACATCGACCCCCAGCTCCGCCAGAGCGCGTGCCACCCGCAGCTTCTCCGGCCGTGTCATGCTGCAGCCGGGGGATTGCTCCCCGTCGCGCAGCGTCGTATCGAAGATCAGCACTCGGTCTGGATGGGGAGCCATGGGATGTCTCCGTGTTGTGACTTCTCGTCTCAGGCGCGCTTGTCGTTGAGCCAGGGCATGCGCGCGCGCAACGCCTCGCCGACTCTCTCGATCTGATGGTCGATGTCGCCATCGAGGAGCTTCTGGTAGCTCTTGCGCCCGCTGGCGTTCTCCTCGATCCACTGGCGGGCGAACTTGCCCGTCTGCACTTCCTTCAATACCTTGCGCATCTCGTTCTTCACCCGGTCGTTGACGATGCGCGGGCCGCGGGTGAGATCGCCGTACTTGGCGGTCTCGCTGATGAACTCGTGCATCTTGCGCAGGCCGCCCTCGTGCAGCAGGTCGACGATGAGCTTCAGCTCGTGCAGGCACTCGTAGTAGGCGACCTCGGGCTGGTAGCCGGCCTCGACCAGGGTCTCGAAACCCTTGACGACCAGCTCCGTCGCGCCGCCGCAGAGCACCGCCTGCTCGCCGAAGAGATCGGTCTCCGTCTCCTCGGCGAAGGTCGTCTCCAGCACCCCGCCGCGCGTGCCGCCGATGCCGTGCGCATAGGCGAGGGCCTTGGCGTGCGCCTTGCGCGAGCGGTCCTGGGCGACCGCGATGAGGCAGGGTACGCCGCGACCCTGCTGGTACTGGCGGCGCACCAGATCTCCCGGTCCCTTGGGGGCGATCAGCACCACGTCCAGGTCCTTGCGCGGCTTGATCTGCTTGAAGTGGATGTTGAAGCCGTGGGCGAAGAGCAGCGCCGCGCCGGACTTCAGCGCCGGCTCGATGCTCTCGTAGAGCGATTTCTGGGCGAGGTCCGGCACCAGCATGGCGACGAGATCGGCATCGCGCGCGGCGGCAATCGGCTCCGCGACCTCGAGCCCGTCCTTCCTGGCCTTCTTCCAGCCCGCTCCGCCCTTACGCACACCGACGACGACATCGAAGCCGCTGTCCTTGAGGTTGAGGGCATGGGCGCGGCCCTGGCTGCCGTAGCCGAGCACCGCGACGCGTGCGCCGCGCAGCGCCTTCTTGTCGACGTCTTTCTGCGAATAGAGCCTCATCATCATTCTCCAGATCTGACATTCATAAAGGGTCATGCGGACAAAGGCCGCCAAACGGGCCGCCAGCTCAATGGCAAAAGGGTCCTACAGCCCAGCCGCCAAACGGCCGCAGGCCTGTTTGGCCAAACCAAAAATGGCAAACCCCGCATCGGCTGGCTGGCCGGTGCGGGGTTTGGTGTCTTTTCTCACCCTGCCTGAGCTGTCCTCAGGCGTTTGCGAGATCCCCGCACCGGCTGCTCGCAGGGAGCAGCTTGCCGATAGGCAGTACCAGCAGAGGACGCAGCAGGACGCGCGGCGTTCCGGACGCTGCGCAGCTCACGTCGATCTCTGCTTCGGGTACCACGGTCTGGTGCCTGGGGTTAAAAGGTTGGATGCCAAAAAGGCGAATGATGGGACGATGTCAGCACATCGGGCGCAACTTTGTCAACGTGATGGGACGTCCGTTATGCTCCTCGGGTGTCCCAAGAGATGTTGCCGAGCGCCGATCCGGCCGAGAGCCGGCCGTTATGGATCGTGACGGAAGGGGAGCTGCAGAGCTGGCTCTCCGGCCAGCCGACCGGGGTGATGACCTGGGTGCGAGCCCATGGTTTTCAGGGGGAGCGGCATCGCGTCCTCAGCCTTCCGTCCGCCGAGGGGGGCGTCGCCGGGGCGGTTGCCGGGCTCGGCGCGCTGGCGTCCGCGCAGGATCTCACTCTCTGGCATGCCGCGGGCCTGTCCGACCGGCTTCCGGCGCAGTCCTGGCACCTCGCCACACCCCTGAGGCCGCCGGCGGCCACCCGCTGTCTGCTCGGCTGGCTCATGGGCACCTACCGGATGAACCGCTATCGGCTCGATGGCCCGGAGCCGCCGCGAGCAGCGCTGGTGCCGCCGGACGGGGCGGATCGCGAATATGCGGACGCTGCGGCGCGCGCCACCGCGCTGGCGCGCGACCTCATCAACACCCCCGCCAACGACCTTGGCCCCGAAGAGCTGGCTGACGCCGCCCTGGACCTGGCCCGGGGTCGCGCGGCGCGCTGTCAGATCCTCACCGGCGGGGAGCTGGCGGGCTATCCGATGCTGCGCGCCGTCGGCGGCGCCAGCCCGCGCGCGCCGCGGCTCATCGACCTGCGCTGGGGCGAGCGCGACGCGCCGCGCGTGACCGTGGTCGGCAAGGGCGTCTGCTTCGACACCGGCGGGCTCGACCTCAAGCCCTCGGCCGGCATGCTCCTCATGAAAAAGGACATGGGCGGAGCGGCCTGCGCTCTGGGCCTCGCCGACCTCGTCATGCGGCTCGAGCTGCCCGTGCAGCTGCGGGTGCTGATCCCGGCGGTCGAGAACAGCATCGGCGGCGGCGCCTACCGCCCCGGGGACGTGTTGCGCTCGCGCAAGGGCCTCACGGTGGAGGTCGGCAATACCGACGCCGAAGGGCGGCTGGTTCTCGCCGATGCGCTCGCCGAGGCCGACGCCGAGCGGCCGGACCTGCTGATCGATCTGGCGACGCTGACGGGCGCCGCGCGCACGGCGCTCGGGCCGGAGCTGCCCGCCGCCTACTCGCCGAGCGCGGACTTGCTCGATGCGCTGCGCCGCAAGGGCGAGGAGGAGTGCGATCCGATCTGGCCGCTGCCGCTCTGGCCCGGTTATGACGACGAGCTCGCGAGCAAGATCGCGGATCTCGGCAACGTGTCATCGACGCCGTTCGCGGGCTCCATCATCGCCGCACTCTTCCTGAAGCGCTTCGTCACCGAGACGACGAATTGGCTGCACCTCGATCTCTATGCGTGGAACGGCAAGGAACGCCCCGGGCGGCCGGTGGGCGCCGAGGCGCAATGCGTGCGCGCTCTGTTTCAGCTGCTCCGGTCACGCTACCAGTGCTAAGCTAGAGGGCTCACACCCTTTGAAACGATCAATGAGGGACGATGGCGAAACCCCGGGCGAGTGATCCGCGCCAGCATTCGCGACTGGTCGTCGACGGCGTCAAGCAGACGCCCTCACGCTCCATGCTGCGGGCCGTCGGTTTCAAGGATGAGGACTTCGCCAAGCCGCAGATCGGCATCGCCTCGACCTGGGCGAATGTAACACCTTGCAACATGCACATCGGGGAGCTCGCCCGCGAGGCCGTCGCCGGTGCTGACGCCGCGGGCGGCAAAGCCGTCCTCTTCAATACCATCACGGTCTCCGACGGCATCGCCATGGGCTCCCCGGGAATGCGCTATTCGCTCGTCTCGCGGGAGGTCATCGCGGATTCGATCGAGACGGTGGTCGGCGCCGAGGGGTTCGACGGCTTCGTCGCCATCGGCGGCTGCGACAAGAATATGCCCGGCTGCGCCATGGCGATGGCGCGGCTGAATCGTCCCTCGGTGTTCGTCTATGGCGGCACCATCCGCCCCGGGGCCGCCCGGCGCGACATCGTCGCGGTTTTCGAGGCGGTGGGCGCCCGCGCGGCGGGCAAGATCACCGACGAGCAGCTCGCCGAGGTCGAGCGCACCGCCATTCCCGGCCCGGGAAGCTGCGGCGGCATGTACACCGCCAACACCATGGCCTCGGCCATCGAGGACCTCGGTCTGTCGCTGCCCGGCAGCTCCGCCCAGGAGGCTGTCAGCGGCGAGAAGCGCGCCGACTGCCGCCGGGCCGGGGAAGCCGTCGTGGCGCTGGTCAAGCAGGGCATCCGGCCGCGCGACATC